>FWPU01006609.1_pt1 | contig 22886 bp, 19 predicted proteins | sample 2228361 | NCBI WGS metagenome assembly FWPU01 (sample SAMEA103939777, study PRJEB20133) | metagenome
CAGTCAACTCACGCACACGGACTGGTGTTCGCATCGGGCACCCCCTGATCTGAGATGCCCTTATTATATCCGATACTTGCAGGATGAACCATTAATGTGTGGCGAGCGTGCGGTAGATGGTTTCGAGGTTGTCGATGATGTGTTCCCAGGCGTGATGGGTTTCGACGTAGTGGCGTCCAGCCTGCCCCAGGCGCGCTCGCAGATCGGCGTCGGACAATAAGCGCATGATCTGTTGGGCAAATTGGGCCGGGCCGTCGGCGACGAGCAGATGTTCCCCATCCACAGCCTGCAGCGACAGCACGGCGCGTCGGCTGGCGACGACCGGTGTGGCGCAGGCCATCGCTTCGAGCACTTTGTTCTGGATGCCAGCGCCATACACCAACGGCGCCACAGCGAGCGCAGCGCGTCGCAGGTAGGGGCGGAGATCGGGCACGGCGCCGGTGACCGTGACCTGGGGATGGCGCCGGGCGAGGGCCTGCACTGGCGCGGTCGGATCTTTGCCGACGATCCATACCTGCGCGTCGGGCCGCGCCTCCCACACCAGGGGCATGATGTCGTTGACAAGATGGAGGGCGGCCGTCGCGTTGGCATGGTAGCTCATCTTGCCGGTGAAGATGATGGTCGCTGGCTGGCGTGGCTCCTCGCCGGGGGCGAAGTAGTCGAGGTCGACGCCGTTGGGCAGCACCGTCACCGGCGGTGGTGGGGCGGGCTTCGCCCAGAGCGCGGCGAGGGCCTCCAGGGCGGCTTTGTCGATCGGCGACGTGGCCAGCACGCGATCGAACCGAAACAGGAGACGGCCTTCATACTGGCGCGTGCGCGCCAGCTCGAAGAGGGTGAGGAGGCGGCTGCGCAGGGAGCGGCTGTACGCGGCTGCCTGCTCGAATAGATAGCTGATGCAGTCGACGCTGTCCCAGACGATGGGGAGACGCGTCGCGAGCGGGATCTGTCGTAAGGCCAGGCCGTACGCTGCGCCGCGCAGATGCTCGACGTGGACGAGGTCCGGCGGGGCGGCGGCGATGCGCCGGGCGAGAGCGCGCCGGAGCGCCGCGGACTCGGCGTAGGTGGCCTGCAAGGGGAGGCCGCCCACGAGGGCGCGCAGCAGGTTGCGGACGATCTCTGGCCTGGACAAGAAGGCTGTCTCCACGTCGAACCCCTGTTCGCGCAGGCGTTCGACGTCGGCGCGTTCGGCGGCGTCGCTCCACGGCGCGGCGATCGTCACCTCATGCCCGCGCGCGCGCAGGTGGCGGATGAGGTTGTAGGGGCGCACGCGCACGAGCGAGGGTGGGTTGGGGACAACGAAAAGCACGCGCATAGCAGCCTTCCTATCGCGCGTTGACGCCGCGCCGGTTGCCGAGGCGCGCGCTGAGGTCGCCCAGGCCGAGCGCCGCGAAGAGGATCAGGACCGCGTCGACGGGGAGACGGTAGCGGATGAGGGCCCAGGTGAGCAGATGGATGACGGTATAGGCGAGCGCGAACAGGTACAACAGAAGCTCCGGCGCTGCGAGGCGCGCTGGCCAGCCCTGGCGCGTCCAGACGCGCAGCGACCGCCAGAGGCCATATACCATGAAGGGCAGAGATAGGCCAAAGGAGCCGACGCGCGTCAGGTTGCTGATGAGGCCGGAGTCGGGATCGGGCCAGAACATGAAGTAAGCCGGGATGCGGCTGAGGCTCAAGCGCAGATAGCGCGCAGGATCTGCGGCGATGACATCGATGGCGCGCGCGAGGAGGGCCTGATCGAGCGCGGCCTCATCGAGCCGACGCAGCTCGCGAGGGATCAGGTCCTGGTAAGTGGGTCCCCCCTCGGGCAGGATCGGGATAAAGCGATCGCCGTAGATGGGGTGGTTGCCCCAGAAGAAGGCGTAGCCTGCGTTGGTGTTGAGAAGGACGACGCGCCCGAAGCGCACGTAGTTGAAGGCCGTGAAGGGGACGATGGCGAGGACGATGAGCGCGGCAGCGACTCCCAGGGCAGGCAGCGTCCGCCGCAGGCGACGGGCGCCCAGCGCGGCGACGGCGATCCACAGGAAGATCAGGGGAACGCACAGCAGGAAGAGTTGGCGCAAGAGCACAGCGGCAGCCAGGGTCAGGCCGAGGGGGACGCCCCAGACCCAACGGCGGTCGGCGTGCGGCGCAGTAGCCCCGCTTCCGGCGGCCGCTTCGCTTTGCGCAGCGACGCTGTTTCCTGCGGTGGCCCGGTCGACGAGGGCGACGGCGGCCCACAAAGCGGCAAGGATGGCCGTGATATAGAACGGCTCGGTCATCAGCGTCGCGGCGTAGTAGATGAAGTAGCCGTAGAGGGCCGTCCACGCCGCCGCCAGCAGGGGGACAGTCGCCGGCCAATGGGCGGGCGCGCTGGCGCGCGCCAGGCGATAGGTCAGATAGGGATGGAGGATGCCTACGAGGATGGCCTGGATGAGGCGCGCCGCCAGCGGATGCGGCCCGAAGAGCGCGTAGACGGCGACCAGATAGAACGTGTAGAGGTAGCTCCAGTGCGCGGTGGGCGCGCCCGCAGCCGTCAGCGGCCACCACGGTTCCCCGAAGGTGAAGCCATAGCCGCCCAGGACGCGTTGCGCCAGGTTGTGATAGGAGAGCTGGTCGGCGGTCCCCGGCAGATCGACGACCTGATCGCCGAGGTAGAGGGCGGCCCCCACGCGCAAGGCGATGGAGACGAGAAGGATCGCGAAGAGGACACGACGAGGATGAATCATGGAGCGGCCCCCAGCCCTTCGTAGACAGCATCCCAGGCTGTGTAGATCGTGCGCCAGTCGTAGGCGCGCGCGACGGCGAGTCGTCCCTGTCTGCCCAGGCGCTCGGCCAGGGCGAGATCGGTCAGCAGGCGGATGACGGCCTCGGCAAAGGCGGACGCTGTGTCGGCGATGAGGATGTCGTCGCCGTCCGTGTAGCGAATCCCCTCCGCGCCGACCGCGGTGGCGACGACGGGAAGCCCCCAGGACCAGGCGTCGACGATCTTGACGCGCATGCCGCCGCCCGCGTGCAAGGGGACGATGAACGCTGCCGTCTCGGCCAGATAGGGAGTGGGATCATCGACATAACCAGTCATCTCAACCTGACCTGGAGCTGCGGCGACGGCCTCGGACAGCGCGCGCCCGCCCGCTGCGACTTTGCCGATGATCGTGAGGTGGGCAGCGGGCGCGCGCGCGACGACCTGGGGCCAGACGTCCTGCAGGAACCAGAGGATGCCTTCCAGGTTCGGAGGCCAGTGCAGTCCGCCCAGGAAGGTGACGCGGCGGGCGTCTGACTGGCGCGACAAAGGAGGGCGGGCCGCGAGGTCGACGCAGATCGGGATGACGGTCGCGCGCGCTGGCTCCCAGGGGCGGCCGGCGCGTGCCTCCAATGCGGCGCGGTCCTCCGCCGTGACCCAGACCACGCGCTCGAAGCGGCGGCAGACATCCACCTCATAGCGCGCCAGCTTGCGCTCTTCCAGGGTCAGGAGGGCGCGTTTCAGGCTGTTCGACTCGTGGGCGGCCAGCCGTCGCGGGATTTGGAAGACGGCGTTGTGCTGGTCGAGGACGAGGGCCGGTCGCGCGGCAGGGCCGATCGCCGCGCGGCCATGCAAGGCGTAGGGCGCCATCCACAGTTGATCCGCATGGATGGCCGCGAACGGCGTCGCAGCCAGCAGGCGCACGACCTCCTGGGCCATGGCGGGGACCCAATCGCGCGCGATCAGGAACGGGGCCGCGCTCGGAAGGCTGCGCAAGAGATGCCAGACATCGCGCAAGGGGGCGCGTGGCATAGGCACGGTATGCACGGCATGACAACATGCGCGCAGATGCTCGAGCGCAGCGCTCGCATCGCTAGGGCGCACGAAGGACAACAGCGTGACCTCGTGGCGTTGCGCCAGGTAGCGCAGGGTGAAGTAGGCGCGCGTCTTGGGGCCAGCGTCGAGGGGGTAGGGCAGCACCTGGGTCAGGAACAGGATGCGCACAGTCACAGCCTCGGCAGGGCTTTGAGGAGCTGGACATACTGGCCCGCTCGCGTCAAATTGAGCTGGCGTTGCGACGCCGGTTGCAGCCAGGCCAGCGGCGAGACGAACAGGCGCGCCAGGGCGGCGGCGAGCAGGATCGCCTTGTAGAGGCGCGCGGCGGTCAGCCCATGTTGCTTGCGGAAGTAGAGGACCTTGCCCTCATAGAGGCGCAGGAACATGGCCGTGGCGGCCTGGCGCGTGCTCTGCCCGCTGTAGTGGATGACCTGAGCTGACGGCGCCCAGTAGACCTGCCAGCCGCGCCGCCGGATGCGGTAGCAGAGATCGACCTCTTCGGAGTACATGAAGTAGCGGGGGTCCAGCAGCTCCTCATCGCCCAGGGCTTCCCGACGCAGCAGGAGACAGGCGCCCTGGACGACCTCCACCGGACGCGGTTGGCGCGTATCCCAGCGGCTCATGTCGTAGACGCCATAGGGACGGAGGGCGTCGAGGTGAAAGAGGCGCCACAGCTCGCGGGAGAGGGTGGGCGCCGGCGAACAGGAAGGCTGCAGGCTGCCGTCAGGGTTGAGCAAGCGCGCGCCGACCGCGCCGACGGCGGGATGAGCCTCCAGGAAATCCACTAAAGCCCGCAAGGCGCCGGGCAAGATAGCGGTGTCCGGATTGAGGAGCAGGACATAGCGCCCCCGAGCGGCGGCAAACGCCTGGTTGTTGGCCCGGGCGAAGCCCACATTCGCCTCGTTGACGATCAGGCGCGCCCAGGGGAAGCGCTCGCGCACCAGCGCCGCGCTGCCGTCGTGCGAAGCGTTGTCGACGACCAATGTCTCGACGGCGCCTGGGGCGAAGCTGGCCAGCTCAGCGGCCACGGTCTCCAGGCAGCGCGCCAGCAGGTCGCGCGTGTTCCAACTGACGATGAGGATGGAGAGATCCACATTCACCTCGCGCGCATCTGCTCCAGGGCGATCAGCCCGCCCAGGAAAAGCCAGGCCAAGACGCTGCCGCGAAAGCCGACGAAGCCGATGTTGTAGACGAACGGCAGGATCCAGTCGCCGAGCACGCCCGCCAACAGCGTCCCCACCAGGCCCGCGAAGGCGCCGCTGGCATAGGCGCGGGCGAACCCCTCGGGAGCCGTCTGGCGCAGCCGCCAGCCCAGCCGGCCGATCTCCCAGGCGAACCAGAGAAAGCAGGCCAGCCCGATCAGCCCGGTCTGGGCGATGAGGTCGACGTACTGGTTGTGCGAGTTGAAGCGCACGGCGTAGCCGCGGATCGGGAACAAGGGCGTGTACCAGTGATAGTTGGCCGGACCCAGCCCGAGCAAAGGGTTCGCCTTGATGATCTCAAGGATCAGGCTCCAGGCTTCGAGGCGCGTCGCATAGCTGTACTCGTCGCTGGCGATCAGATAAGACAGCGCGGTCGGGGCCGCCGCGATCCCTCCCATCACCCCCACAGCGATCAGGGGAGGGAAACGCAGGAGCAGGAGCACGCCGGCCGTCGCCAGCGCGGGCACCCATCCCGATTTCCAGCCGGGCACCAGCGTATAGGCCACGTACAGGATCGGCCCGACGAAAAGGCCCACCGCCAGGCGCGCCCCCAACGGCAGCCTGTGGTTGAAGAGGGCCTGGCTCAGGCTGAGAGCTACCAGCCAGACCCAGAAGAGGCTGCTGGTGGCGCCGTACTGGAACAGACGCGAGAGGGGGCGCTTCAGGGGGGGGATCAGTTGGCTGATGATGAACAGGGAAGCGAGGCCAACGAACAACCAGGTCAGCGCCTGCAGCCAGCGCAGATCGCGGATCAGATGGGCGCTGAGGAGCAGGGCGCAGGCGGAGAGCAAGAACAGGATGAGGCCTCCGATCTGGGCAGTGATCGGCGCCGTCGAGGCGAAGAGAAACCACGATCGTTGCCCCACCGCGAAGGCCAGCACAGCCACCGCCAGGAAGGCGAGCAGGGGAATCACGGGGCGCGACGGCGCGAGGTCGATGCGCCGGCGACGGACGATCATATCCGCCAGCCAGAGGATGGTCATCAGCAGCGTGATCAGCATCGCGGCGTTGAACTTGCTGCCCGCGCTGACGCTGATGTCGATGGGGAGCAGCAGCCCGCCGACGATGATGGCCGCCAGGCCAAGAGGAGGATGACGCATCAGGATCAGGATGCCCCCTATGCCCGCGAGCGACGCCATCGCCATCATGGCCAGGCGCGACGAAAGACGCATAGGGAGCGCAGCGCTGAGCAACAGGATCGCGATGACGACGGCCGCCTGCGCCCATCTGGAGTCGTATTGTCGCACGCGTTGGGGCAGCGCCGAGAGCAGAGAGTTCCTCATGAGCGGGCTACCTCTTCGACCAGGTCCAGGAAGGAAGGCAGGATGGCGGACCAATCGTAGCGTTCCCGCGCCAGTTGGCAGGCGTTGTCGGCCAGATGCTGGCGCAGGGTCGGGTCGTGCAGCAGACGGAGCACGGCCGCAGCGAAGGCCTCCGCGTCGTTGGCGATCAGCAAGTGTTCCTCATGGCGGGCGGCCAACCCCTGCGCCCCTTTGGTCGTCGTCACGACGGGGACGCCCGCCGCCATCGCCTCCAGGATTTTGAGGCGGGTGCCGCCCCCCTGCTGGATCGGGACGACGCTGACCCAGGCGCGAGCGAGCCAGGGGCGGATATCGGGCAGGAGGCCGGTCAAAATGACGTTGGGCGCCGACGGCAGGGGCAGGCCGGCGTGATCGCCGGTGATGACGAGGCGCGTGGTCGGCTCGACGGCCTGGATGCGCGGCAGGACCTGGCCGACGAACCAGACCATCGCCTCGTGATTGGCGAAGTAACGAAACGAGCCGGTGAAGATCAAGGTGGGCGGCTGCGGCGCCCCCTGAGCCCGCGTGTAGCTGGCGAGATCGACGCCGTTCGGGATGACGACGACCGGCAGCGTGCGACCTCTCAGCACATGCTGGCGCACGATCTGACGCTCCTCCTCGGCGGCCACAGTGCAGGCGTGAAAGCCGCGCAGGAGCTGCGCCAGGTAGCGACGATGTTTGGCCCACGTCAAGGCCGCGCGCAATTTGCGGCCCAACGTGGCCGCCTGCGCCCAGCGGTCGTAATAGACCCCCAGCTCGATCTCCTCGAGCAGGGCGGGGAAGCCGCGGAAGGCGCGCTGATAGACGGCCATATCGAATTGGGACGCGATGACGACGGCGGGCCGCGCGGCCATGGCGCGCGCGATCGCCGCCTCCATCGCTGGCGCGTAGGTGTCGATCACCGAGCGCGGCGTGGCGCTGAGGAAGCCGAGGCGGGCGCGCAGGCGGTTGGGTTGGAAGGGGCGGCGTTCCACCGTCTGCACCTGCGCGCAGATCTCGCGCAGGCCAGCCAGGGCGGGCGGCTCCGACGGCTCGGTGAAACTGACAAGGGACACCGTATGCCGTTGGGCCAGCCCGCGCAACAGATGGTAGATGCGCAGCCGCGATCCGTTATTGGGCGGGAAGGGGAACCAGCGGGAAAGGAACAGGACGTGCATGGCTACTCGGTGAAGAACTCCGCCCACGGCGTGCCCTGGAAGCGCGCCTTCAGCTCCGCGTAATTGGCGATGCTCTCCGCGAGGGGCCGGCTCGACTGTTTGAAGGTCTGCGGCGCGACCGGTTCGTGAGCGACCCCCAGGAACTCCTGGACGCGCGCGATCTCCGCGCGATAGTCGGCGGCCAGGTCTTCGTATACCACGTTGATCTTGGGATGATCGGCGAACAGGCGGTCGTACTCTGTCTCCCAGGCGCGGGTCTGCACGAAATCGGCCAGGCATTCCTCATAGTCGAGGCGGATCGGCGGCAAGGGGGCGGCCGGATCATGATGGGAGGTTTTGACCCATTGATCGGAGAGGAGCGCTCGCTTGCGCGAGAGATGCGTCTCCAGGATGTTGCGCCGACGGATATGGATGACGTGGATCTCCTGGTGGGCGCGCAGGTACGTCCAGACCGGCTCCCAGGCCGGCTCATGGGCGTGGTAGTAGAAGATCTTGAAGCCGACGGCGCGCGTCGAGGGTGGGAAACGATGGAAGACCTGGGTCTCGAGGAAGCGCGGTGGGTCGGAGCGAAAGAGGTTCAGGACGGACGCCGACTGACCGTAGCCTGGCAGCGCCCAGGCGATCGCGCGCACATCCTGGCCGCGCGCGCTCTGGAAGATCTCGCCGAAGACCGTCACCTGGCTATGGGCGTTGAGGAGGCTGCGCAGGAAGTTCGAGCCGCTGCGCGAGCGCCCCAGAATGATGAAGCGCGTGTAGTCGGTATGGCCGGGGAGCAGCCCGGCGACGAGGGCCATACGACGTAAATAGGGGACCCAGACGTCGCGCTCATGGGCTACGCGCCGGATCAGAGTCTGGAGAAAGGAAGGTGTCATCAGCCTGAATCCTCACGATCAAGGACGCCATTCGTTGAAACGGACGGCATAGATAGCTCAAGCAGGGCGTTTTCCCCAACGCTGGCGCAGGAAATCGCCGATCCCCTGCCAGAGCGCGTCGCGATGCTCGCGCTGGGCGCGCCAGCGCGGCCGGATGCTCCAACTGATCAGCGTGCGCAGAGTCTGGCTCCAGACGCTGAGCCAGGCGCGCCAGGGGGCCGCGTGCTTGGCCATCATCAGGAATCGGTTGCGCGTGTGATAGTAGGTAACTGCAGGGCCGGGCCGATAGTCCCGTTGCACCCCTTTGTGCCATAGCCTGGCCTGAGGCGCGTGAACGACGCGCCAGCCGGCGCGGCGCGCCCGCAGGCACCATTCCGTCTCCTCCCAGTAGTAGAAGAAGCGCTCATCGAGCATCCCCACCTGCTCGATCACCGCCCGGCGCACGAGGATCGCGCAGCCGGAGACCCAGTCGACCGCGTGCGGCGCCGGATACTGGCCGCGATCCAGTTCGTTCTGCCCCAGGTGGCGCGAGGACCAGTCCGGCCCCAACATGCCCCCGGCAGATTGAATGACTTCCGGCTCATCCATATGGTAGACCATCGGCCCCACGATCCCGATGTCAGGGGCGCTCTCGCCGACGTCGACGAGCGTGCGCAGGCAGTTGGGATCGACGATCGTGTCCTCGTTGAGGACGAAGACCCAATCGGCGCCCTGGTCGAGGGCTGCCTGGATGCCAACGTTGTTGTTGCCCGCGTAGCCGCGATTCTCGGTCAACTCAATGATGGCCACCTGCGGATAGGCGGCGCGGATCGCCTCCACGGAGCCGTCGGTGGAGGCGTTGTCGAGGACGAGGGCGCGATGGCGCGGATAGGTCGTCTGCGCCAGCGACGCCAGGGCGGCCAGGGTGTCAGCGCGCCGGTTGGTATTCAGGATGACGGTGATCACGGTCGGATCGGGCATGGGAGGCGTTCTCAATCCAGCCAGGCTTGCGGGAAGTTCTTGCGCACCTCGATCTCCTCGAACTTGCGGCTGGCGCGGGCGCCGTGGCGCTTGACCCAGGCAGCCATGCGTTCCAGCCCTTCCTCCAGCGTCGTCAGGCGCCGCGGGCCGAAAACGCGCTGGACCTTCTCATGGGACGAATAGGCGTTGACGACCTCGTTGCGCGCCGGCAGGTGGACGACCTGAGGGGCGACCCCCATCGCCGCGGCGACGCGCTGCGCCAGCTCGTTGACCGTGTAGGGCTGGTCGGCGCCGACGTTGAACACCTGGTTATAGGCGGTGGGCGTCGCGATCGCCTCCGCCAGGATGGGCGCCACATCGCCGATGTAGCTGAAAGCGCGCGTCTGCGTCCCATCGCCGAAGATCGTCATCGGCTTGCCCTGCAGGATCTGGTTCATGAAGATGCCGACGACGTTGCGGTATTTGTCGCCGATGTTCTGGCGTTCGCCGTAGACGTTATGCGGGCGGAAGATGATGTAGTTGAGGCCGAACATCGCCTGGCAGACACGTAGCTCTTGTTCAACGGCCAGCTTGGCGATGCCGTAGGGGTCCTCGGGATGGGGCGGCGTCTCCTCCGTCATCGGCAACTGGGGGCTGGCGCCGTAGACGGCGATCGATGACGTGAAGACGAAGCACTTCACGTCGTGGTTGATCGCCGAGTTGATGAGGTTGACGCTGCCCATGAGGTTGTTGTTGTAATTGAAGCGCTTGATGAAGTGGCTCAGCCCTTCGGCGGCATAGGCGGCCAGATGGTAGACGTACTCGAAGCGCTCGCGCGCGAAGAGGGACTCGATCAGCGCGACGTCGTTGATGCTGCCCTCGACGAAGCGCGCGCCCTCCACCACGTTGTCGACGAAGCCGCCGCTGAGGTCGTCGAGGACGGTGACAGAATGGCCGCGGCGGATCAACTCCTCCGCGACGTGGGAGCCGATGAAGCCGGCCCCGCCGGTAACCAGGATCTTAGACATGCAGCCCTCTCATCCGAACAGGTAGGGATACAGCGGACGCGCGGGCGAGCGCTTGACCGCTGCCATCAGCAGCAAAGGCAGGCCCAATCCCAGGGCGACCAGGATTGACAGAAAGAGCAAGGGCAGGCCGAGGATGGCGGGCGCGAGGTGATAGAGGCCTCGCGCCGCGTACTCGAGCGCTGGCGAATGGGCCAGGTAAACGCCGAACGATTGGGGCCCAAGCGCGCTCAAGCGGTCGAACGCGGGCAGCCGCGCTCCATCGAAGGCCAGGAAGGCGAACAGGACGGCGAACGAGAACAGGCAATCGAGCAGCGTCTCGCGCGGGCCGATCCAGTCGCGGCCGGAGAGGCGCAACAGCGCTTCCCATTCGAACAGGCAGACGAAGAACAGGGCGATGACGGCGGCGACCAGGCCCCACCGCAGGCGCGCCGCCAGCACCTTGGCCTGCACCAGATGGAAGCCGATGACGATGCCGCCAGCGAACCAGAAGATGTAGCCCGGGAAAAACCAACTGGTCGTCAGCCAGAGCAAAGGGCGCGCGGCGGGGAGATCGAGTTGGAGGATGGCCACGTAACGCAGGAGGAGGACGATCCCTTGCAGCAGCCCACTCCCCAGCAGCACAGCGCGCGGGCGGGCGCGCGCGAGGGGCGTCAGGAAAGGGGCCAGCAAGTACAGTTGCACGATGAGCGGCACGTAGTAGAAGGGATCGGCGGCGCCGCCGATGGCCAGCCGTTTGAGATAGGCGAGCGCTGGCAAGGCCTGCCTGCTCTGGACGAAATCGCTGGCGAAGATGAGCAGCGACCACAGCAGGTAGGGGATGACAAGGTCCCTGATTCGGGTCGCCACAACGCTCCAGCGGATGGTCGCCTGCGCGCGTCCGACGGCGACGGCGACGAAGAAACCAGAGACGAAGAGGAAGGCCGGGATGCTGAAGATGATGGACTGTTCGACGGCGCGCAGGAGGTAATAAGCTGCGCTCCCCATCTGATCGAAGTTCGGGGAGGTCACCGGACGATAGCGGTGCGCCCACCAGAACAGCGCAACATAGCTCCAGGCGATGGCGTGGTTCAAGACGACGCCCAGCACCGCCAGGCCGTTGAGGTAGAGCAAACGTCGGACCATGGGCTTCAGCCGAAGAGATAGCGGTAGAAGCGGTTGGCGGGCGTGCGGCGCACGATCGCCATCGCCAGCAGCGGCAGCCCCAGGCCTGAGACGATGAGGATCGGCTGGAGCACGATCTGGTAGGCCAGCAGCATCGGCGCCGCGTGGTACAGGACGCGGGCGACGTTCTCCATGACAAAGGCATGCATCAGGTAGATGCCGTAGGAGCGGGCGCCGAGGGCGCTGACCGCGTCGTCCAGCGGCAGGCGGGCGCGATCGAAGGCGACGAAGGCGCCCAGGAAGCTCAGCGCGTAGAGGCTGTCGAGCAGGGTCTCGCGGTGGGCCAGCCAATCAGCGCCGGAGAGGCGGACGTAGATTCCCCACTCGGCCACGCCCAAAGGGATCAGGATCAGCGTGAGGGCCAACAGCGGCCAGCGCACGCGCGCCAGGGCGCGCTTGAATGGATCGAGATGGAAGCCGACGACAATCCCCAACGTGAACCAGAAGATGCGCGCCAGGAAGAGCCACTTGGGGACCAGGTTGAGCCATAGCTGCTTGCTGGCCAGGTCAAGCCCCAGGAACGTCGGATAGGGCGTCAACTGCACGGCGATTTGGAGGGCGGCAGCAAGGGCCAGCATCAGCTTCCAGTTCGCCCGCACGGCGCGCGCCAGCCACGGCGAGAGCAGGTAGAACTGGCAAAGCAACGGCACGTAGTAGAGGACCGGGCTGATGCGGCCCGTCAGCAGGATGGCGACGAGGTCGCCGACGGAGAAGCGTTTGCCCTGCGCCAACGCTAACGCCAGCGCGACCGCCGTCCACACCAGGTACGGCGCGACCAGGTACTTGATGCGGCCGAAGACCGTCTGCCAACTGACCGTAGCGCGAGCGCGGCCAGCAGCGACTGCCATGAAGAAGCCGGAGACGAAAAGGAAAGCCGGGATGGCAGCGACGACGACCTGCTCGATCAGGCGCAGGGCGTAATACGATGGGCTGCTCATCTGCGCGTAGGGCGCGGCGTCTGGCGCGTAGCGATGCGCCCACGCGAACATGGCGACGAACCCCTGGCCCGTGGCATGGAAAAGGATCACGCTGAGGATGGCCACGCCGTTGAGGTAAAGCAGGCGACGAACCATGATCTGGCAGCGCTTCAGCCGGCCCAGGCCAGCGCGTGCTCCTCCCACAGGGGAGCGCGTTCAGGATGGTAGCGCAAGCCGATCGGCACAGAATACGGGTCTTCCTGATCGTAGGCGCGTTCGCGTTTGAGGAGGCGGCGCATGCGTCCCACGACAGGCGAAGGCTGGTTTTCATGCACGCGGTTGGCGAAGATGTCGATCATCTCCGGCGTATGGTCCATATGCACGAGGCGGGCGAAGGTGAGCGGATGTTCCCAGAACGTATCGATCGTGTCTTCGAGGATGTCGATCGCCTTCTCGCAGTAGCGCTGGTAGTCGACGAAGGGGTCCTCAGCGTCGCGACCGTGGCCGTTGAGATAGTCTCTGACCGCAAAGGCTGCCAGTTGGGCCTCTTTCATCGTCACGAACAGCCCGAACGAGAAGATGGGATCGACGAACCGGTGGGCGTCGCCGACGCACAGGTACCCCTTGCCTGCGAATCGTTTGACCTGAAACGAGTAGTTGGCGATGGCGCGCGTCTTCTCTGTCAACTGGATCTCAGGGACGCGTCGTTTCAGCTCTGGATGAAGCTCGTGTAGCTCGCGCCGGAGGTAATCGGCCTTGCTCTCGCGCTTCTCCTGGAAGTAAGCCGCCGGCGCCACCACGCCGACGCTCACCATCTCATCGTCCAGGGGGATCCACCAGGCCCAATGGTACTTGCGGCGGTAGAAGATGAGGGTGTTCCCCGGCTGCTGGTCGCGCGTCGATCCGTCGTCGCGCAGCCCGCCGCTGATCTGCGAGAAGACGGCCATCTGGCGGTCGTAAGCGCCCAGATACTTGGGGCCGGTGACGCCAGCGTTGGCCAGGAACGTCGACTGGCCGGAACAGTCGAGCAGCATCTCGGACTCGATGTCGAGGACGCCGCCGTCAGCCGCGCGCACGCGGACGCCGCGCACAGCGCCATCGTCCCCCACGAGAGGTTTGATCGCCTGGCCTGGAATGAGGATCGCTCCCTGCGCCAACGCCATTTCCAACAACATCTGGTCGAAATCGCTGCGTCGCACCTGCCAGGTTACCTGCTCCTGCAGGCTGCCGTCGGCGGCGCGGGCCATCACCGGCGCGAACCATGCGCTCTGGCCAAACACCTTGACGCCGTGTTTGAGGGGATGGCGTCGCCGCAGCATCTCCGCCTCCAGGCCCAGTTCGCGCACCAACGCCCCGCATTCGCCCGTCATCGATTCACCGATATGGTAGCGCGGGAACTGCTCCTTTTCGATGATCAGGGGCTGGATGCCCTGCCGTAGAAGAAAGATCGCGCTGGTCGCTCCCGCCGGCCCGCCCCCCACGATCGCCACCTGTGTTTTCATCGTCTCCATCCTCCTCTCTCGCTCGCCCAGGGCTTTCCCCCCTTCATGCTTGCTGATGTTGCATCACGTACTCAGCCATCGTCCGAATGCTCTGGAAGTTCTCGAAGATGACGTCTTCATCGGGCACCTGGATGCCGAGCTGCTTTTCCATGAAGGCCACCAGTTGCAAGATGCCCAATGAGTCGATGATGCCCGCGCTGAGCAGGTCCTGATCCTCTTTCAGGTCCGCCACGCGGCCATGCAACAGTTCGCGCTGGATGTAATCGGTGAGAGCGGTTTTGGGGTCCATGATCTGATCTCCTATATAGAATTTTCCGCCTGTTCAGCGATCTTGTGACAACATCGACGGTTGCAAGTTACAGGCTGGTATTGCCACAGCATCTGGTGACATCTCGCTCGCTACGTTGAAGGGGGGAATCGTAAACCTTGCCCTCCTCAGGTCTTTGCGATCGTCGCGTGGGCAGCATGGATAGCCTGCGTCTGCAACGCTCGCCGATCGATCTTGCCTGTCGATGTGCGGGGGAAGTCCGCCAGGATCGCGAGGCGAACGGGCAGCGCGTACGGCGGCAGCCGTCGCGCGAGGTGGCCGATCAGGTCAGCGTCGGTCAGCGTCGCTCCGTCCTTCGGCGTCACCGCGGCCTCGATCAGGTTGCTGCCCTGGCCATCGGGGACGGGATAGACGGCCGCTTCCTGCACCCCCTCATGCGCCAGCAAAGCCACCTCGATCTCGTCCAGCTCCACGCGATAGCCGCGCGTCTTGATCTGGCGGTCTTTGCGCCCCAGATATTTGTAGTTGCCGTCCGGCAGCAATTGCACGAGGTCGCCAGTACGGTAGAAAAGGTCCTCCCCTCCTCCGGGCAGCGCGCGCCGATAGAAGCCGCGCGCCGTCTTGTCGGGGTCCCCCCAGTAGCCGCGCATGACCACGCCGCCGCGGATGAGCAGCTCCCCTACCTCCCCTGGGGCCACCGGACGATCTTCGGCGTCGACCACCAGGTCCTCGACGTTGGCGCACGGCTGGCCGATGGGGATCGGCTCGTCCGAGTCCGCCGGCAGGGGCGGCACGTGGTAGAAGGTGCAGACATTGGTCTCGGTGGGGCCATAGAGATTGCTGAAGCGAGCGTGCGGCAGGGCGGCCATCAGCGCGCGCAGGTGCTTGGTCGGGAACGGCTCGCCCGCGAAGAGGATCCAGCGTAGATGGCTGAGGTCGCGCGCTGCAAGGTTGCCGTGCTGCAGCAACTGGATCAGCGCGAAGGGGACCGAGTACCACACCGAGATGCGCTCATCGGCCATCAGTCGCGACAGGCTGGCCGGGAACTTGGTGATCGCCTCCGGGATGATGACGGTCGTCGCGCCAGCCAATGCTCCCGCGAAGAAGTCGAAGGTGGAGAGGTCGAAGTGCAGCGGCGCATGGTTGCTCAGACGATCATCGGCCTGCACACCATAGGTCTCCACCGCCCACAGCGCGAAGCTCAGGGCGCTGCGGTGGGTGTGCATGATCCCTTTGGGCGCGCCGGTCGAGCCGGAGGTGTAGAGGATGTAGGCCAGGTCTTGCTCGGTGGCGCCGCGCGCGCGCAGGCCAGCGGCCGGGGTCTGTGCGACCTCGGCCCAGGGAAGGACAGCGACGCCATCCAGCCCCTCCGAGAGGCCGACCAGGGTTGTCAATCCGACGTCCTGGGCGACCAGTTCCTGGAGTTGATCGCGCTTGGCGTCCGCGCTGATCAGGCAACGGATGCCGCAATTCTGGATCACGTAGCTGAGGCGAGCCGTCGGCGCGAAAGGATCGAGGGGGACGTAAGCCGCGCCCGCCTGCAGGATGCCATAGAGCGCCACGGCCGAGTCCACCCCTTTGTTGAAATAGATGCCCACGCGGTCGCCGCGCTGGACGCCGCGCTCCTGCAGGGCGCGCGCCAGGCGCGCCGCGCGCTCAGCCAGCTCCGCGTACGTCAGGCTCTGGCCAGCGCAACGGATCGCCTCATGTTCGGGCGTTCGCGCCGCGGCGTTTTGGATCGCGTGATGTAACTGAAACAGCATGTTATCCCCCCGCTCTTCCTATCAGTCCGTCGACCGATGATGTCGTCGGATCGGTCGCGCTCTTCGTCATTCCAGCTCGGAAGCCAGCGCCGGGATGGGGGCAGCGACGACCTTGCGCCCGCGCGTCTGGCGCCACCAGCGATAGATCAGCTCAAAGAGCGGCGATGTCATCAGCGTGGTGACGATGGCCATGATCACCATGATCGTGAAGAAGGTGGTGGTGATCACGCCGCGCTGCAGGCCGATGTTGAGCAAGATCAGCTCCATCAGCCCACGCGCGTTCATCAGCGTGCCGATCGCCATCGCCTCGCGGTTGTCCTCGCCATTGAGGCGGGCGGCGGCCCAACAGGCGACTCCCTTGCCCAGGATCGCGGCCAGGATGATGAGGATCGTCGCCCCCCACAAGGCGGGCGTGACCACCAGCCCCAATTGAGTGTGGAGGCCGGAGTAAATGAAGAAAAGCGGCAGCAGGAAATTGGTCGCCACCGGTTCCAGGAAGCGCTGCAGATCGCGCGTCACCACGCCGCGCGGCATGGCCAGCCCCATGACGAAGCCGCCGAAGACGGCGTAGATGCCGATATAGTCGGTGAACCAGGCTCCCAGCATGACGAGCATGAGCGCAAACGAGAGCATCGGACCGCTGAGGCCGTGGTTGCGCTCGGCGATCCGCCCGAAGCGGGCGAGCAGGCTGCGCCCGACGGTCAGCATGAACCCGGCATAGAGCGCGCCGCCGCCGATGGCCTTGAGCGCGATCATCGTGTCGCCGCTGAAGCTGGCCAGCACCACTGCCAGAAAGCACCAGGCGGTGACATCGTCGACCGCGCCGGCCGCCAGCGCCAGCGTCCCCAGCGAGGTGCCCGTCAGGCCGCGCTCGTAGATGATGCGCGCGAGCATGGGGAAGGCGGTGATCGAGATCGCGGCGCCGAGGAAGAGCATGCTCTCCCAGGTCGCTACCCCCGGCGTAAAGAACATCGGCCCGCGGATGGCCGTACCCGCCAGGATGATGCCGAGGAGAAAGGGGGTGAGGATGCCCGCCGCCGAAACGGTGGCGGCGCTGCGCACGCGCCCGCGAATCAGGCTCACCCGAAACTCCGCCCCCACCAGAAACACGTAAATGACAACGCCGACCTGACTGACCGCGTAGATGATCGGCGTCGAGGCGGCGGGGAAAAGCCGCGCCTGCCAATCCGGGAAAAAGAGGCCGAAGAGCGATGGCCCCATGACGACGCCTGCGATCATCTCTCCGACGACCTGGGGTTGCCCGATCTTCTGCGCGGCCAGGCCGACCAGGCGGATCACCGCCAGGATCACTGCCAGTTGCAGAAAGAAGAGCACCGAGAGATCAAACGTTGACATCAAGGCCCTCGTTTCGCGCTAAAGCCCCAGCAGGCGAGCGATGATCGTCCGTTGAATGTCGGAAGTCCCCGAATAGAGGGCGCCGCCGATCGCGTCGCGCAGATCGCGCTCGACCTCGAACTCGGTCATGTAGCCATAGCCGCCGTGCGTGCGGATGGCGTCCAGGCCAGACTGGATGAAGCACTCGCTGAGATAGAGCTTGGCCATGGCCGCCTCCATCACCGCGGGCTGGCCGGTCTGTTTCAGCCAGGCGACCTTGTACAACAGCAGCCGCGCCGTCTCCAGCCGCACCTTCATATCGACGATGCGATTGGCCACCGACTGAAACTTGCCGATGGGCTGGCCGAACTGCGTGCGATCGCGCGCGTACTGGATCGCCGTCTCAAGTTGGCGTTGCATCGCGCCGACGTGGCTGGCCAGGATGCAACTGCGTTCCCACTCCATCGAGCTGTTGAAGATGCGCGCGCCGATCCCCTCCGGCCCCAGGCGGTTCTCGAGGGGGACGAAACAGTCCTGAAAGACCAGTTCGCCCATCAGCGCTGTGCGCAGCCCCATCTTCTGCATCGGCTTGCTGATCGTGAAGCCTGGAGCGCCGCGTTCGACGAGGAACGCCGTGATCCCCCACATCCCCTTGCCCGGATCGACGTTGGCGAAGACGAGGGCCAGGTCGGCCACGGGCGCGTTGGTGACGAACGTCTTGGTCCCATTGAGGAGGTAGCCGCCGTCGCAGCGTTCGGCGCGCGTGCGCAGGCTGTAGGCGTCGGAGCCGGAGCCTGGCTCGCTCATGCCGTGGGCGCCGATGATCTCGCCCGAACAGAGGCCGGGCAGGTAGCGCTCTTTTTGCTCCTCCGAACCATGCGTGAAGATCGGCATCTGCACGCTCCACATCTGCGCGTTCATGGCGAAGATGAGGCCATTGTCGCGGCTGCCGTAGCCCAGCCCTTCCATCGTCAACATCGTCGTCATGACGTCGGCCTCGGCGCCGCCATAGCGTTCGGGGAACGGCAGGCCGAGGATGCCGAACTCGGCGCACTTGCGCCACAGGTCACGTGGGAAGATCTCAGCGTGATCGCGCTCGATCACATCGCCGTTCAACTCTTTCTGCGCGAATTCCACCACGGCTTTGTAGAAAGCCTGCTGTTCCTCGTTCCATGCGAAATCCATATGGCCTCTCTTGTGTGTGAATCCGAGATAGAAAGCTCTGCGCTCGCGAATTGCAGGTTACAGGTTACGGGTGACGGATTTTGCGGGAGGGGCGGCCTGGATCGCCTCCACGAGCAGCTCCGCTACATCTTTGACCGGCATCGTCCCCCCAACCTGCGCGCTGGCGTCGCCCAACATGCGGTTGCAGAAAGGGCACGCCGTCGCTAACAACGCCGCCGCTGTCGCCTGCGCTTCGGACAGGCGCAGCGCGTTGACGCGCGAGCTGCCCGGCTCCTCCTCTTTCCACATCTGCCCACCGCCTGCGCCGCAACAGAGCGCGTCGCGGCGGTTGTGCGCCATCTCCACCAGCTTCAAGCCAGCCTGAGCCAACGTCCGGCGCGGCGCTTCGGTCTCGCCGCTCTGGCGCCCCAGATAGCAGGGATCATGGAAGGTCGCCTGAACTGCGGACAGCGCAACGAGCGGCAGGCGCCCGCTGGCCAGGAGCTGCTCGATCAACTGCGTGTGATGGACGACGGTGTAGCGGCCGCCCAGGTCGCGATACTCTTGCCCCAGCGTGTAGAGGCAATGAGGGCAGCCAGTGACGATCGTCTTGTGGGCGGCGCCGGCGGCGTTGAGGGTCTCGATGTTGGCGCGGGCCATCTCGACGAAGAGGTACTCGTTGCCGGCGCGGCGGGCCATATCCCCTGTGCACATCTCCTGATCGCCCAGCACCGCGAAGTTGACGCCCGCCGTATGCAACAGCGTGGCGATCGCGCGCGCGATGCGCTGGCCGTTGGGATCGAAGGCGCCCGCGCAGCCCACCCAGTACATCACCTCGTAGTCGGGGTTGTCTTCCACGGTGGGCGTCGCGAACGGCAGCGACCTGGTCCACGCCAGCCGGTCGCCCGCAATCCCCCAGGGATTGCCCTGCCGCTCGATGCCTGTGAAGGCCCGCGTGAGCTGGTTGGGGAAAACGCTCTCCATCAAGACCTGGCGGCGACGCAGATCGAGGAGATCGACCATCGGCTCGTTGCCGACGGGGCAGACCTCGACGCAGGCGCCGCACGCTGTGCACGCCCACAGCGCGCTCTCAGTGAGGGCGTAGTCGAGGAGGCGCGCCGCGTCGTCGGCCCCGCGCGCCAGGTCGGCCATCGTCGCCCGCAGGTGGTAACGCTTGTTGATCTCCAGCGCCGCCGGCGATAGCTCTTTGCCCGTGAGGTAGGCCGGGCAGGCTTCCTGGCAGCGGTTGCACATGATGCAGGCGAACGCGTCGACCAGGCGCGTGGGCGGCAGGTCGCTGAGGCGGGCAGCGCCCCAGGCCTCGACCGACTCGTCGTCGAAGTCGAGGGCGTCCAACGTCCCACGCGGGCGATCCAGCGGCTTGGTCGCCAGGTTGAACGGCCCTATCAGCAGGTGGATGTGCTTGGAGTAGGGGAAATAGGGGACGAAGGCCAGGATCAACCCCAAGGCCAGGAAACGGGAGGCTTTGGCGCCAAGGCTCAAGGCGGCGGGCGTCCAGCCCGCCCACAGGCCGGCGACGATGCTGGCGAACGGCTGCCAGGGATCGCCGCCGCTCGCCGCGGCCAGGAACGAAGCGCTCAAAAAGCGGCTGCCGACGTGTCCCATGATAAAGGCGCCAACGATCAGCGAGTCGCGCGCGATGCCAGAAGCCGCCGCGGGATGCAGGCGCACATTGGCGCGTATCCGCAGCGCTGGCGCGCGCGCCACGAAGCGGCGCGCCAGGAAATAGAGCATGGCGACCAGCGTTCCCACGCTCAGAAGATCGGCTACAAGGCGATAGATGTTGGCCAGCGCGCCGGCCTGCAATAACTGCCAGCCCGGCGCATACAGCTCGATCAGGTCGACCAGGTTGAGCAGCAAGTAATAGAGGAATCCCCAGGCGATCACAAAGTGGGCGAGAGAGGTCCCACGTCGGCGGCGGAGGATGTCCCCTTGCCAGATCAGGGCGCGCAGGGCGCGTCGCGCGCGCGCGGGCCAGGCGTCGAGGCTGAGCTTCCCCTGGCCGCGGCCGATAGCCCGCGCCATGCGACGGAAGGTGACGTAGCTGGCGCCCAGCGAGGCCAGCGCCAGCAGGGTGAAGAGGACGCGCGCGATCATGCTTGACGCAACTCCGCCGTCAGCGCCGGCACGATCGCGAAGAGGTCGCCGACGACGCCGTAAGTGGCGAGCTGGAAGATGGGGGCGCTGGCGTCAGCGTTGATGGCCACGATGGTCTTGGCGTTCTTCATGCCCGCAGCGTGCTGGATCGCTCCGGAGATGCCGACCGCGATGTAGAGGTCGGGCTGCACGGTGCGGCCGGTCTGGCCGATCTGGTGCGGATAGGGGATCCAACCCGCGTCGACTGCCGCGCGCGAGGCGCCCACAGCGCCGCCGAGGACGTCAGCCAGCTCACGCAGGAGGGCGAAGCCTTCGGGGCCGCCCAACCCGCGTCCGCCAGCGACGATGACGCGGGCGTCGGCGAGATTCTGGGCGTTGGCGGCCGGGGCCAGGACCTCGACGACTTTGGTCGCGATCTGGTCCTCGCGCAGGGCCGCAGCCATGGCGATGATCTCTCCCTGGCGATTGGCATCGGGCGCCAGCGGCGCGCAGGCGCGACGACGCAGCGTGGCCATGTGCGGGCGCGCCCCAGTGAATGCGATGCGCGCAACGGCGTTGCCGACGAGCACAGGCCGCGTCGCCGTGAGCGAGCCTCCCTCGACGCCCAATTCGGTGCAGTCGGCGGCCAGGCCGACGCCCAATTGCGCGGCAAGATAGGCGGCCAGCTCGCGGCCGCGGCTGCTGGCGCCGAGCAGGAAGACGGCAGGGCGATGCTCCTCGACCAGTGGGCGCAGCGTCGCCGCGTACGGCTCCAGACGATAACGGGCCAGCGTGACGTCGTCGGCCAGGAAGACGCGGTCGGCGCCGCGCGCGAGGCTCTCCCTGGCCAGGTCAGCGACGTTGTGGCCGAGCACGCAAGCGACGACGTCGCTGACCCAGGCATCGGCCACCTGTCGCGCCGCGCCCAGGCATTCCCAGGCGATGGCGTCAGCGACGCCGTCTGTCTGCTCGATCCAAACGAAGACATCTTGAGTCATGCGAGCGCTCCTAAGGCCGATGGATGGCGTTGGCGGCGCGTAGTTTCGCGGCCAGGGCGGCGGCGACGGCGGCGGGAGAGTCGCCGTCAATGAACTCGCAGGCGCCGCGGCGGACGGGCGGCTGGGTTACCTCCGGCCAGCGCACCCCTGCGCCAGCGGCGCCCACGATAGCGGCGGCCAGCCCCAGATCGGCCGCGTTCCAGGTCGTGATCGGGGCGCGCGCGGCCTTGCGCAGGCCGATCAGGCTGGGATAGCGCGGTTCGTTGATCTCCTTGACCACGGAGAGGAGGCAGGGCAGGCGGCTGGTCAGCACTTCACGCTCTGTGTCGAGCAGACGTTCAACCGTAAGGACGCTGGCCGCCGGGTCGATGGCGCGAATGTGCGCCACGTAGCTGAGCGCGGGCAGGCCTAAGAGTGCCGCGACCTGGATGGCGGTCTGGCCCGTGTCGCCGTCCAGGGCGGAGCGCCCGGCCAGGATGAGGTCAAACTGGCCCAAGCGCGCGATCGCGGCGGCCAGCGCGCGCGCCGTGGTCAGCGAATCGCCATCCGCGAAGGCGGGATCGGTCAAAAGCACAGCGGCGTCGGCACCCATGGCCAGGCCGACCCGCAGCGCCTCGACGGCGCGCGCTTCCCCCAGGGTCAGCAGCGTCACCTGGCCGCCCTGCGCGCTCTTGAGGCGCAGCGCTTCTTCCACGGCGTATTCGTCGAGCGGGTTGAGGATATAGGGCCCCTCGCGCAGCAGGCGGACTGCGTCGACGACCTTGGGGAGTTGAGCTGTATCGGGAACCTGCTTGATGAGCACGACGATATTCATGATCACTCGCCTCTCAGGATCAAGGGCAGTAAAGAGATTGCGACCATCCTGCGCGTCGCGGTCGGCGTATCGGTCGGCGTCGGTGTCTCGGTGGGCGCGGGCGTCGGCGTGTCGGTGGGCGTCGGCGTCGCTGTGTCGGTCGGCGTCGGCGTGTCGGCAGGTAGGGGCGTTACCGGGTCGTTCTTCAATATCAAAGGCAGGAAGAAAACAGAGACCCTCTCGCGCGTCGCGGTCGGCGTGGGCGTCGGCGTGTCGGTCGGCGTCGGCGTCGCTGTATCGGTCGGCGTGGGCATCGGCGTGTCGGTGGGCGCGGGCGTCGCTGTGTCGGTCGGTGTCGGCGTCGGCGTGTCAGTGGGCGTCGGCGTCGCCGTGTCAGTGGGCGTCGGCGTCGCCGTGTCGGTCGGCGTGGGCGTCGGCGTATCGGTGGGCGCGGGCGTCGGCGTATCGGTGGGCGCGGGCGTCGGCGTGTCGGTCGGCGTCGGTGTCTCGGTGGGTGCGGGCGTTGATGTGTCAGTCGGTGTCGGTGTGTCGGTCGGCGTCGGTGTCGCTGTGTCGGTGGGCATCGGCGTCGCTGTGTCGGTCGGCGTGGGCGT
>FWPU01006610.1_pt1 | contig 22883 bp, 20 predicted proteins | sample 2228361 | NCBI WGS metagenome assembly FWPU01 (sample SAMEA103939777, study PRJEB20133) | metagenome
ACTTCACTTTGCCGAAGTTGCTGGGCGCGTGGCTGGGACACCGCTACTTCAAGAAGCGCTTCGGCGAGGAGAACTGGATACGCTATGCGCCTGTGCTCTTGGCAGGCTTCTTCTGCGGGATGGGCTTGATAGGGATGTTCTCCATCGCCTTAGCGTTGGTGGCGAAGTCGGTCTCGGTGTTGCCCTTCTAAATCAGTTCGGGCGACGATTCGCTCGTCGTGCAGGCGATGAGCGTTGGGGAGCTGGTGCGCTCGGCTCTGGGTGATAGGGCACAGGCACATAGTCCACGCTTGAGGTACGCTGAGCAGGTTGCGGATAGAGCGCCATCAGCTGATAAATCTCGCTGGGCAGTTCGGTGCGCACATTCAGCCCCATCGCCCTGAGCTCCTCCGCAGAAATCGCGTAGTCGTGGGTGTAGTACCCTTGTGTGAGGCGGTCGGAGACTTGATGCGCCTGCTCTTCGGGCATCCCGTTCGCCATCAACACCTGCTTCACCAGCTCATAGACCTGCTTGAGTGCCTTGCGCGAAATGTCTGCCAAGATGAGCGTCTGGTCGTCCACCTCACTAATCGGCTTCTGAGAGACTACCTGCAGAATCGACGCAGCGGGGTACTGCCCAATCTGGGGGTCAACGGGTCCCAACACGGCGTGCGGGTCCATCACAATCTCGTCAGCGGAGAGCGCGATCAGGGTTCCGCCCGACATCGCATAGTGGGGCACGAACGCCGTGACCTTCGCAGGGTGGTCGCATAGGGCACAGGCAATCTGCTGGCTCGCCAGCACCAGCCCACCGGGTGTATGAAGAACAATATCGATGGGCATATCGGGCGGGGTCGAGCGTATTGCACGCAGAACCTCCTCCGAGTCTTCCACATTGATGAAGCGGAACACAGGGATACCAAATAGCGAGAGTGCCTCTTGCCGATGAATCAGCACAATCACACGGCTCCCACGCTTTTTCTCAATCTGGCGCATCAGAGCCATTCGGCTCGATTGGAGCATCTGCTGGCGTATCATCGGGAAGATGACCATGAAGATGAAAAAGAGCCAGAACAGCTGCGATGTTAGCGCCGAGATGTCTGACATGCCCATAGCGAGTAGAATACCCCAGCCACTTACCAAACATTATCGAGGAAGCGATAGCACGGGCGTCCTCGCCCGTGCTACGCTGTTGGTCGTGAACGGAGGTGCTTAGATAAACAAGGTGGCTTTGGAACGGGTGGCGTCGCCCAAGAAGGTGGCGACCCCGCCCACCTCGACGCCATCCAGAATCTCATCTTTGTGGATGCCCATCACATCCATCGACATTTGGCAGGCGACAATGCGCACACCCAAGTCGCGCGCCATCTGTGCCATCTCTTCCAGTTGGGGCACGCCCTGTTGCTTCATCATCGTGCGAAGCATCTTCGCACCGATTCCACCGAAGTTCATCTTCGAGACGCCCAAGCCTTTCGTGCCGACAGGCGTCATCAGCCCCATCATCTTCTGGAAGAAGGTCTTGCCCTTGCTCTGACGCTTCTGGCGCAGGGCGGTCAGCCCCCAGAAGGTGAAGAACATCGAGACTTCCATTCCGCTTGCGGCGGCGCCCGACGCAATCACGAACGCTGCGAGCACGCGGTCTAAATCGCCCGAAAAGACCACCATCGACAGGCGGTTATCGGGCATCGACTCACGCACGCGCTGAAGCTCCGCTTGCAGTTGCTGCACCTGAGCCTGCAACGATTCCAGATTCGGCGCGGGCGTCTCCATCACCGCCACACTCTTCCCATTCGTCATCCTCTATCGTCCCCTCCTACTTCTTGCGTACATAGTGCAGGTAGATGGTCTTGCCGTCCTGCTCTGTGGTTTCCTGTGCGACGAGTTCCGCATCGTTCACCATCTTGACCCAACCCTGAAAATCGTTCACCGAGCCGGGGTCGGTCGCCATCACCAGCAGTACCTGTCCTGACTGAAGCTCCTGAAACGCTTTTCGTGCGTTCACAATCGGCATCGGGCACTGTAGCCCGCGTGCATCCACTTCTCTGTCAACTCGAATGTCCATCGTTTTCATACCTCCTGTTGATAGATAGCCTCCCGTTTTGGGAGTTCTATCTGGTTAGAGGCAACGACTGCTCAAAAGGATTCATCGATAGGGTGCGAGTGCCCGATGAAGAGCCGATTCTTGCTCGGAGGTGAGGTCTTGGAGGGGCAGGCGCACATGCATCGGGGGAAACCCCTCGTGGCGGAGGGCATATTTGAAGTTCGCTGGAGCGGGGAAGGCATCGATCGCATCGGCGTAGGCGTCCACCAGCTGTTGGAGACCTTCTGCCTCTTTGCCTTCTTGGAAGGCGTGCCAAACTCTCAGCAAGCCGAGTGGGTAGACATTCGCCAACCCGCTAATCGTGCCCGCCCCCCCATTCTGAAGGTTGCGAAGCAGAAACTTCTCCTCACCCACCCAGACCTTCAGGCGCGGAGCGAACTGGAGATACGCCTCCAGCGAATCGAGCTCACCCGAACTATCTTTGATGCCTATCAAGTTCGGATAGTCCAGCAGAGCCGAGACCACAGCGGGGCTGACGGGCACACGCGTGCGCTGGGGGATGTTATACAACACGACGGGCAGGTCGGTCGCCTCCAGAATCGCCTTATAGAAGCCGATGAGCCCCGATTCGGGCGGTGCGAAATAGAAGGGGGGCGCAACCATCAGCGCATCACAGTCCAATCGCTTGGCGTTCCGAGCAAGGTAGTGCGCCTCGTCCAGACTGCAGACGATAATCCCAGCAATCACTCGGAGCCGACCCCGCGATTGGGTTGCCAGTTCGTAGAGCCGTACTTTTTCAGGTGCGCTCAGCGAGGGACCCTCGCCTGTAGAGCCAGCCACCACCACGCCGTTCACACCCGACGCCTCTTGATAAGCAAGTAAGCGCGCAAAGCACGGCTCATCAATCGCCCCCAACTCATCAAAAGGCGTGATAATTGCGGTATAGACGCCTGCCGAAAGCGAGTTCATTCAGTGGCTCCCTTAGAATGGAATACGAAAACGCGCACTCAGGAAACTGAATAACCCATTCAAGAACTCCAGTTTCCCCATCGTTTGATGGTGTTCGGCTTCCATTTGTGCCAGTGCCATTTCGGCTTTGGTTTCAGGTGGGATGTCCATCGCCCGCGCATCTTGAAGCACCTGATACATCTTTTGCAGCTCGCTATCTTCCACCCAAATCCCGCCACACTCAGGGCATTCATCAAGCTCGATGTTGGAGTGGTAGAGATAGTCATAAGGACGCAAGTTCGTCTGTTTACACACGGGGCACACCTTTTGCCAAGGTGGGTCGTACGATGTGACCACAGGCTGATACATCTGGTCTAATTTGGGAAGCACTGTGGGGTCTAACTGGGCGATGTGAGTCAGTTCGTCTTTATCGAACCAGATGCCCGCGCAGGTTGGGCAGACATCGATCGTGATGCCCAAATGGATTTGGGGCTTCAACTCCACTTGGCACACTGGGCATAGTCGCTCTCTCATCTCAGTTCTTCTCCCCTCGTTTGAGTTCGGGCGCACCCTCCATCTTTATATACACCGTTCCGCTCAGCTCTCCTGCCTGCATTTTTAGATTCGCCTCGATTTTTCGTGTCCAACCGCTTTTTTTATCGAGATAGACCACGATTTCGCCTTTCATGGCAGGAAGCGAGTCGGGGGTCGGTTCGGCTTGGGTCATGATTTTATAGCAGGGGATGCCGTCCAGCTCTTCGATTCCCTCGAAACGGCTGATGTAGCTGGTCTGCAGGCTCCCAATCCCGTCCAGAATGCCCCACTGTGCGCTCGGCTTGACAGGGCGGTCAGGATAGGCATAGGGCACACTGGTCAATACGGAACCTTCGCCTTGAAGCAGGGTCTCCTTCCCGCGTGGGGAAACCTTCCAGCGCGTTTTCGGTTCGATTACCACAATCGGTGCGAAACTCTCGGCAAGTACTTTAATCTGTTCGGGATTGCCTTGCACCTCGCGCTCGATGGTTGCCGAGCCATCTGCGTGAACCGCTACGACCGTGTCGGTAACCGTGAGTTCCACAGTGGCTTGGCGGGGTGGAAATTCTATCGTCTGCACCAGCGTATAGCGCCACCGCTCACCCTGCTGGAAGCGTCGCTCGATGGTGTAATGGGTTTCAGCAGGCTGACATCCCAGAAGAATCGTCATCAGCCCCAGTAGCCCAATCACTTGATACGCCCGTCCCATCACCCTAAAGTGTACCGAATGCGGGTACTCTATAGGTGTGGTTGCGTATCGGGGCGTTATGCGCTGGATGTGGGTTCTCTGCCTCGCGTGGGTGGGGAGTGGCTATGTTTTCGCCCAAGGCAAACTCATCGTCGTCAAAATCTGGGGTGGAGAGACACTCCACGAACGCTCCGCTTGGGTTCAGAGTCGTCTGAATCGGGGTGGGGTGGGCTGGCTGATACCCAACCCTGCACTCTGGAACAGCCCTGAATGGCGACCCGATTATTGGCTTGCTGACCCCGATGTGCCCGACCGACCTACCAGCGTTCCCGTGCCCCTTGCGCCTGCCGAGTCGTTTGCATACGGCATACGCTCATCACCCGACCTACTGAGCCGAGACCAGCGTCGGCGATTAGCCTCTGCGCGCTGGGTACAGGTCGATTTGGGCGATGTGGCTCGCGCCAATCGGTATGCCAAACTCTGCACACGCGAACAAGCCGAACAGCTTACCGAGCAGGCGTGGGAACAGGTCGGCGCGTGGTGCCACTACCTCGCCAGCCTGCTCCGAGAGCCAAACGACCGCCTTGTGGTGCTGGGTGTGCCGAAAGATTCGGACGGCTTGTGGGCACTCTTCATCCTATCGGACGCTATCGAGCAGGGCGGGCTGATCAGCGACTCGCGTGTGAGTTTGCCGACCGTTGCCCACTCCGAGAGCCTCCTGCAGTTGGCAAGGGGTGAGATGCCATTCGAGATTGTGCCTCGTGCTGAAGAGCAAGACTCGAACCTCCTATTAATGGCATCCACTCACTGGCGCGCGCAGTTCCAGATGAGACCTCTGCAAAGCGTTCTGCTTGGAGTGTGGACATTGTTTCTCCTGGCGAGCCTGTTGCCCCTGCGCCCAAAGCGTAGGCGTCCCCGATTGAGAGTCGTCGGTTCCGCCCCTCCGAAATCGCCTCCTCAATTGCGCCTGACTAAGTGGCTCACGGCGTGGGGCGTGTGGGGTGTTGCGCTCAGCGTGGCGAGCCTGTTTCCAGCAGGGTTTGCAGGCGCGAGCGGGCTGACACTTGTGCTGGTGTGGTTGGTAGGGGCGAGTGTGCTGGCTCTGCTGGTAATGGTGTTAGACCACTTCACGCTGGGGCTGGGCGCACTGGCAGGGCTGGGGCTGACCCTACTGGTGTTAGACAGTTTCAGTGGGGGCAACTGGGCGCGCGACGGACTACTCGGCTACGCAACGCTTGGTGAAGGGCGCACGCTCGGCATTGGCAGTGCTTATGGCACACTTGCAGTGTTGTGGGCGCTTCTGTTCTGCGCAGTCTGGCTCCGAATCGAAGGCAACCCGCTCGGTGCAATGTATATGATGGCGGGTGTTGCGCTCTGGTTGGGTTGGCGCGCCCATAATCTGCCCCTCACGCTGATGGCGGTCGTGAGCGCGGCTGCGTTAGGGGGAGCGGTACTCCAGCAGGAGGCAATCCAACGCCGACGCCTACGGCTCTCGATGATGCGCGCAGGGCGTCTCGCCACTCGCACGACCCCCATTCCTCACGAACGCAAACTCCTCGCCCATCTGATTGCTCTCAGCATTATCTTGTTGGGAGCAATCACTCTGGCACCTTGGCCCCATACGGTGAGCATTTTGGAGAACCTCTCCCAGAACTTTAGGGGGCTACTCGGCTCTGGTTGGAGCGTTGTGCTCTTTTTGAGCCTCGTAGGGCTATGGCGTCTGCGTCGGTTGCACTCGGTTGTGCCCGAAGCCGTACGATATGGTTGGTTAGGAGCCTTGTGGATGGCGTTGGTCATGGGGCTGATTCCGCTGAGTCTTGTCTTTTTCTTGGCATGGGCGTTTCTGCTAAGCGCACTTCAGCAGGAAACCCACGCCCCTATGCCGAATCCAAAACTCACTACAGGAGGAACCAGATGAAGAAACCGTGGATGATTGGAGTTGCACTGTCTGCGACACTCACTTTGGCTTCGTGGAGCGTCGCTCTACATGCTCAGACAAATAAGCAAGGTCAACAGCAACAGCAGACCACTCAGCAGAAGCAACAGCGTCAGCAGACCCAACAGCGTCAGCAACAGCAACGCCAGCAACAACAGCGTCAGCAGACCCAACAGCGTCAGCAACAGCAACGCCAGCAACAACAGCGTCAGCAGACCCAACAGCGTCAGCAGACCCAACAGCGTCAGCAACAGCAACGCCAGCAACAGAACGCTTATGCATTGCCTGCTCTTCCCAACCCGAATGCGGTGGTCGCAAGGGTGAATGGTGAGCCGATTCGGGCGGAGGAGCTGCTACGCGCCACTTACGACTGGTTTGGTGCCTCGGCGATTGAAGAGTTGATTCTGGAGCGTGTTGTGGAGCAGGAGGCGCGAGCGCAGGGGGTGCGCGTCTCACCTGAAGAGGTCGAAGCGCGCTATCGCCAGCAGTTGCAGAACGCTGAGGCGCAGGTGCCCCCTGGTATGAGCCTTGACGATTTCCTGAAACGCAATCAGTTCCCGCCCAGCCGACTCTATGCGCGTATCCGAACCCAGATGCTCGCCGAGCGACTGGTCGAACGCCAAATCAATCTCGACGAGTTCGTAGAATACAGCCAGATTGTGATTCGGATACCAGGCACCACTCCCGAACAGCAGGAAGAGAACCTTGCTCAAGCCGAAGCAAAAGCGCGTGAGGCATACGAGAAAATCAAGGGGGGACTGGAGTTCTCGGAGGCGGTCAAAGAGTATTCGGAAGACCCCTTCAGTAAAGACCGCGGTGGCAAGATGATGTGGCAGAACCGCCAGTTCATCGTGCCCGATATTCGTGAGCGGTTGGAAGCGCTTCGTCCGGGCGAGGTATCCGAACCGTTCCGCACCACAGGCGGGTTCATGATTATTCGGCTCGAGCGTACAGGCAATCAAGCGTCTGCAGAAGAGCGCGAGCAGTTGCGTGAGCAGGCGATCCGCTTGCGTCTCGGCACTTATATCCAAGAGTTGCAGGCGAAAGCAAAAATCACCAACACGATTGTGAAGCCGTTCACTCCTGAGCCAGCACCGCCTGGCGCAGGTCAGCCCCGACCGGGTGGGCGTCCGCAACCGCCTGCACCGCGTCCCGAACCACGCTAAGAGCAAGGAGGTTCAACGATGGCAAAACGCACGCTGAATGTGGCACTGATTGGCTATCAGTTCATGGGCAAGGCGCACAGCAACGCCTATCGCCAAGTAGCGCGATTCTTTCCAGAGCTGGAGTATCAACCTGTGTTGAAGGTCATTTGCGGGCGCCACGAGGAACGCGTCCGCGCCGCTGCGGAAAAATATGGTTTTGAGGAGTACGCCACCGATTGGCAACAGGTGGTCGCCCGCGACGATATCGACATCGTCGATGTGTCCACGCCGGGCAATCTCCACGCCCCGATTTCGATTGAGGCGGCGAAACACGGCAAAATCGTGCTTTGTGAGAAGCCCCTTGCCAACACCCTTGCCGAAGCGCGCGAGATGGTCAAGGCAGTGGAGCAAAGTGGCGTCAAGCACGGCATCTTCTTCAACTATCGCAAGGCGCCCGCCGTCTCCTACGCGAAGAAGCTCATCGAGGACGGCGTCATCGGGCAGGTCTACCACTTCCGAGGCACCTATCTGCAGGACTGGATTGTAGACCCGAACTTTCCACTGGTGTGGCGTCTGCGCAAAGAGGTCGCTGGCTCCGGCGTACACGGCGACCTGAACGCCCACATCATCGATCTTGCACGCTGGCTGGTGGGCGAAATCTCGGAGGTGTGTGGGATGATGCACACCTTCATCAAGCAACGCCCCTTGCTCGCCGAGTCGGACGACCGCTTAGGGGGTCAGGCAAGTACCCAGATGGGTGAGGTCACCGTAGACGACGCAGCGATGTTCCTGGCTCGGTTCGAGAACGGCGCGATTGGCACCTTCGAGGCGACCCGCTTCGCACTCGGACGCAAGAACTACAACCGCTTCGAGATTAATGGCTCCAAAGGCAGTCTCGTGTTCAACTTGGAGCGGATGAACGAGCTGGAACTCTACTTGGAGACCGACCCCGAAGGCACGCGCGGGTTCCGCACGATACAGGTGACGGAAGGGGTTCACCCCTACATCAGTGCGTGGTGGCCCCCCGGACATATCATCGGCTACGAGCATACTTTTACCCATCTGGTGCGCGATGCGCTGGAGGCAATCAGCAAGGGCGAACAGCCTTCCCCAAACTTCCACGACGGCTTGAAGTGTCAGGCGGTTCTGGAAGCGGTGGAAATCTCGGCTAACGAGCGTCGCTGGGTCGAAGTGCCGAAAGAGTAGGCTCTAACTTCCTGTTATGCTACCCTTAGATAGGGCACGGTAGTGGTATAATACTACCGTGCCTTATCAAATCGATACGGTTGAAGACCTGGTGCGCATTTTGCAAGAGCATCCCGAATGGCGGGAACGCGTTCGGGAAGTCTTGCTCACTGAAGAGGAGCGCCAACTCCCTGAACTGGTGCGCGAGTTGTCTACAGCGGTGCGCGAGTTAGTGCAATCGCTTCAATTGGCGCTTGCACGCATAGATCGGTTAGAAGAGAGCCACCAGCAGGCGATTGCGCGTTTAGACCGATTAGAAGAAAGCCACCAACGCTTGTGGGAGAGCCACCAGCAGGCGATTGCGCGTTTAGACCGATTAGAAGAAAGCCACCAACGCTTGTGGGAAAGCCACCAACGCTTGTGGGAAAGCCACCAACAGCTCCAGGAAAGTCACAATCGTCTCGTGGAGAGCCACAATCGCCTTGTGGAAAGCGTCCAGCAACTCTGGGAAAGTCAGCGCGAGGTCATTCAGCGACTTACCACCTTAGAGGAAACGGTGCGCAAAATGCTGGTTGTCCAGGAGGGGTTGGTGCGCGATGTCGCCGAGCTCAAGGGCGAAATGATGGAGCTGAAGTTCGAAAAGCGCGCGCCTTCAATCTTCGGTCCGTATCTGCGCCGTGTGCGCCCGCTTATCGTTGGGGAGTTCGTTGAAGACCTGCGTGAAGAGGGGCACGACCTAACCGACGAAGAGTGGGTGCAGCTCTTCTCTGCCGATGCCATCGTGTATGCGCGCCATCCAGAGACACGAGAAGAGCTCTACCTTCTGGTGGAGATTTCGTGGGTGGTTCACGCAGATGATGTGGAGCGAGCCGTCGAGCGTGCAGGTCTCCTGCGCCGATGTGGGCGTAATGCCTACCCCGCTGTCTACGGGAAAGGCATCCATCCCGACGCCGTAGAGTTGGTCGACTACAAGAAGGTACTAACGGTCATCGGAAATGTGCTTCACACCAAAGGCTTCCTGGCTTAACCGCCCGCACCGAAGTTGAAGAGCACCGTCAGCAGGTCGGCATCATCCACCACACTATCACCGTTCAAGTCTGCATCTGGGTCGTCTGAGCCGAAGGCGAACAGCACCGCAAGCAGGTCTGCGTCGTCAATCACATCATCGCCATTCACATCGCCATTCACCGTGAACTGGAGCGGGAGGGAGGCAAAACCCTGCGTGCTGATCGACACATTCGGAAGCGTTAGGGAGAGATAACTCCCCGCTTTCGCCCGCACTGTGTAGGTGCCTGGCGCATTCACCCGTTCCGAGAAGCGTCCGTAGGCATCGAGCGTGGTCTCGATGGTCTGCACGGCGGTACTGCCCTGCAAGAGTGTCAAGCGGAGCGGTATGCCGAGTGGAAGCCCCACGCGCCCTGCCAAACGCGCCTGACCGTGAACAATCTCAGGTGGGTTCACAGGGCGGATGCGCAAAATCCGATTGGCATAGGCTGAGACCACATAAAGATAGCCATCAGGTCCGACCTTGATGTCGGTAATCACGCTCCAGCTTGTGCCGACACGCGAGAGATTGCGCTCGGTTGCACTGTCGGCAACTCGGTCGGCAAGCGCGCCTGTCAGCACGAAGGCGTCGCGCTCGGTGTTCATCACGAATTGGTACAGCCCGCCGTTATTGCTCTCACCAACCAATGCTCGGTCGCGCCAATTCGCACCGAACCGAGCCGAGCGCACGAACTGAATCGAGGTCACGCCAATCGGCTGGAGCCACGAGAAGACGGGGTCGGCGTAGTAAGCATTAGGCAGATAGACCAGCGAGTTGGCGTTGTAGGGCGTGTTGCCGTTCTCGGTGTAGATGGCGTTGCGCGAGTCGGGTCCCATAATCTTGAGCCAACCGCTGTTGAACCCGCGTTCCACCAAGTTAATCTCGTCGTACACATTCGGTCCGTTCTCAGTGAGCCAGAGCCGAGCCGTAAGGCTGTCGAAGGTGATTCCGAAACTGTTGCGAATGCCGTATGCCCAGAGTTGTTGAATGCGTGGGTCGGGATGACTAATGAATGGGTTGTCTGTTGGGATACCGCCGTCGGGCGTGAGCCGAAATACTCCACCCACACCCGCAACAGCGGCGGTGCTAGTGTTCTGCTCGATGCGCGGATTACCGAAAAAGCCCCGATTGAGGTCGCCCGTGACCCCATAAAGCATCCCGTCGGGTCCGAACAGGATGACGCCCCCGTCGTGATTGGGACCGTTGCTTTGGGAAAGGTCGCGTGGGAACGAAACAATCAGCACAGGGTTCACCAGTGCGGTGCCACTCCACTGATAGCGTTCCACGCGGTTATCAACCCAGTTGTTTTGAAGTCCCGTGTCTCCTGCTGTGCTGGAGCGCGTGTAGTAGAGGTAGACATAGCCGTTGTTCGTGAAATCGGGATGGAGAGCAATGCCCAATAAGCCACGCTCGCTGGCGTTGTTGACGGGCAGGTCTAACACCGTGCTTTGAACCACGCCGTTCTGAACGAGTTTCACGCGTCCCGAGTTTTTCTCAATCACGAAGAAGCGGGAGGGGTCGTCTGGCGAGAGGAACTCTATCGCAATCGGAATGCTGATGCCCGAACTGATGACCGTCTCCACAGTGAGATTGCTATCGGTGAGCGTTTGCGCGTTGAGCGACGCTGTGCTCAATATCAGCCCAACGAAGATTGCCGTGCCATATCGCATAACCCTATTATAGCCCATTTGCAGGGAACTGCGCGGGGGACACGAATGTAAATTGCCGAGGAGTAGAACCATGCAGAGAGATACACTGCCGAAGGCGCTACTGCACAGTGTGGAGCAGTTCGGGGAGAAACCTGCCCTGCTGGTTAAGCGCGAGAAGGAATATAAACCGATTAGTTATAAAGAGTTGGGAAGGCGCGTCTATGCTTTTGCGCGGGCACTTCACACGCTGGGGGTGGACGCTGGCGACCGAGTCTCGATTCTTTCTGAAAACTGTCCCGAATGGGCAATCACCGACTGGGCGACCATCAGCTTGGGCGCGATTACAGTCCCCATCTACCCCACGCTCACTGCGCCCCAAGTGCGCGAGATTTTGTGCGACTCCGAGCCGAAGGTGTTGGTGGTGAGCGATAAACGCCAACTGCGCAAGGCTCAAGAGGCAATTCAAGGAACCGACCTAAACATTCATCTGATCGTAATAGACCCCAAAGAAGCTGCAGAAACGCCGACCTTCGAGCCGATGCTGAACCAGCCCGGCGAACTCACCGAGTCCCAGTTCCGCGAGAGGGCGATGGCAGTTCAGCCCGACGATGTGTTAACTTTTATCTACACTTCAGGCACGACGGGCGAACCGAAAGGCGCGATGCTTACCCACCACAATCTCATCTCGAATATCGAGGCGGTTCTGGAAATCATCGAGTGCAAGCCCGATGACCTGTTTCTCTCGTTCCTGCCCCTAAGCCATGTGTTCGAGCGAATGGGTGGACACTTTCTGCCTATCTACGCAGGGTTGACGATTGCCTACGCCGAGAGCCTGTTCACGCTGGCGAACGATATACAGACGGTCCAGCCGACACTGATGCTGGGTGTGCCCCGATTCTATGCGTCGGTGCGCGACCGTATCTTGGCGTCGGTGCGTGAAATGCCCCCCCTGCGCCAGAAACTGTTCCATCGCACGCTGGAGCTGGGCAAGATTCGCTCACAGTGCCTGCGCGAAAAGCGTCCTATGCCGTTTGGCGTGAGCCTGCAGTACGCCCTGCTCGATAAGTTAGTGGCGAGCAAGATACGTGCACGCGTGGGTGGGCGACTGCGCTTCTTCGTGTCAGGTGGCGCCGCGCTCCCGAAAGATGTCGCTGAATTCTTCCACGCGTTCGGCATCCTGATTCTCGAAGGCTACGGCTTGACCGAGACCAGCCCTGTGCTGACGGTGAACCCACCCGATGCACCCCGTTTCGGTTCGGTGGGCAAGCCGATTCGGGGCGTGGAGATACGCATCGCCGAAGATGGCGAGATTCTGGCGCGCGGCCCGAACATCATGAAGGGCTACTATAAGAAACCCGAAGCGACCGCCCAAGCGATTGACCCTGATGGCTGGTTCCACACAGGCGATGTTGGGCATTTCGACAAGGATGGCTATCTCTATATCACCGACCGCAAGAAAGACATCATCGTGCTGGCGAACGGCAAGAATGTTGCCCCCCAGCCGATTGAGAACCTGCTCAAACAGAGCGAGTTCATTCAGGAGGCGGTGGTGTTCGGGGATGAGATGAGCGCGCCCGTTGCGCTGATTGTGCCCGATATGGAGCGGGTCAAGGCATTTGCACGCGAACAGGAACTGGACACCTCCCACCCCGACGCGCTATTAGAAAACGACACGGTTCAGAAGCGGTTTCGTCAAGAGATTGAGCGGGTGAACCGCGAACTGGCAGACTTCCAGCGCATTAAAGGGTTCCGACTCATCGCCAAGCCGTTTACGATTGAGAGCGGGGAGTTGACCCCCACGCTCAAGGTCAAGCGGCGTGTGGTTGCCGAGAAGTACGCCCACCTGCTTCAAGAGCTGGCGCGCTAACGCAAGTATCGCCAGAGTGCGGGCGTGGTCTTGAGGGGCGAGAACTGGCGCGTGAGATAGCGCAGTTCGGGCAAGAGCCGTTTGGCATAGCGCCCTCGCGCCCGCCAACTCGGCTCCGCCAGCAGACCCATCAGCAGGTCGGTGATGTTGCGCAGTCGCTCGCTGTAGGGATACCACCAAAGTTCAGGTTTGCTGGTGTGGACTTCGCTCACATACTGCACCTGCACCAGCTCATAGAGACCGAACTCGCCGTGCGTGCGCCCGACCCCCGAATCTTTGAACCCGCCCCACACTCCGAACGCATCGCCATATGCCACGATGTGTGAGTTGACGCTCACCGAGCCACACTCTAAGCGCGGAGCCAATGCGTGGGCACGCTTGGCGTCGCGCGTCCAGAGAGAAGCGGTCAAGCCGAATGCACTGTCGTTGGCGCGCTGGATGGCTTCTTCCACATCGGCAACAGGCTGAACCATTACCAGCGGACCGAAAGTCTCCTCCTGCATCCCCACCATTTCGGGCGTGGCGTCGGCAATCAAGGTGGGCGCATAGTAGAGTTCGCCCAGTTCGGGAAGCGGTTTGCCCCCTGTCAGCACGCGTCCACCTTTTGCACAGGCGTCCTCCACATGGTGTGCCACCCGCTCGCGCTGGAAGGGCGCAATCAGCGGTCCCATATCGGTCGTGCTTTGGAGCGGATGCCCCACTCGAATCTGCGCGATTTCCGCTTGGAGCGCGTCCAAGAACGGTTTATACACCGACTGCTCGATATAGACTCGTTCGACAGAGGCGCAGGTCTGCCCAGCGTTGACCATCGCCGTCCACGCGATGCCCCGTGCAGTGCGCGAAATATCGGCGTCTGCCAACACAATTGCGGGGTCTTTCCCGCCGAGTTCCAAGATGAGTTTCTTTGCGCCAGCGCGTTCGGCGACACGCTTTCCGATTGGCACACTGCCCGTGAAGATGACCCCGCGCACGAGGGGATGGCTCACCAGGGCTTCACCCTGAGGCGCGCCCCCCTGAACCACCTGCACCAACTCTTTCGGGAAGCCGACCTTGTGGAACAGCTCCACCAAGTAGTTCCCAATCAAAGGTGTGAGGGGGGACGGTTTCAGCACAACGGCGTTGCCCGTGAACACAAGGCTCACCGCCTGCACCATCGGTATCGTGAAGGGATAGTTCCACGGCGCAATCACGCCCCACACACCGTAGGGGTGAAAATAGTAGGTGGAGCGTCGGTCGACCATAAACGGGTTTTTAGAGTGGACGCGCCGAGGTTGGAGCAGGCGCATGCCTTCGCACATCAGGAAGGTCATCGTATCGAGGGGTGGGAACAGTTCCACAATCATCGCTTCGATGACGGGTTTACCCTGCTCGCGTGCGATGAGCTCGGCGATGGTGTGGCGTTCGGCAAGCATCTGCTGGCGCAATCGTCGCAGTAGGGAGGCGCGTTCGCGCAGGGGCACTTCCCGCCATTCTAAGAAGGCGCGGTGTGCCCGTTCGACGCATTCAGCAACCTGCTCGGTCGGGGTGACCGCCACTTCACCCACTAGGCTCCCATCCGCCGGACTTTTGACCACGATTTTGTCCATCGGGAGCCAGATTCGAACACCGAGTCAGTTTTCCTGCTTATGCCCCAAAAGGGGTCAAATTGCCAGTAAATTTTTCGGGAACCAGCAGGAATTCTTGACAGTATAGAGAATCGTGGAGACTGCCATGAAAGCGAATCTAACAGGTCATCCCTTTGTGGATGTTGGGATTGCGGGGCTGTGTGTTTTAGCTGGAGTACAGACCCCGAGCGTGCTCACACCTAAAACGATTCAGAAAGCCATCAATGAAGCGGTCCGTATCCTGACGAGCCAAAGCGCATTGATGGCTCCCCCAAAAGGTTCAGCCTTTGCAAGGGGACTTTATACGCAGATGTTTCCAAACTCTCCCTTACCGAATCCCCGTGTCAAGAATAAGGCACAGCAACTGCAAAAGCATCTTGAGAGCTATGCGGACGCTATTTTCCAACCGAACCAACTCGCCCAGGAAGGCTGGTGCTTTGTGTGTGGCGAACCCGCCTACTTCCGAGTGGGTTTAAACCGCTGTCCGATGGTGGGCTATAGTAAGTGGACGAATTTCAACACGGAGTTCAAGCCTGGCGCAACGATGTGCGGTTTCTGCGCCTTAGCGGTGCAGTTCTTCCCGTTCTCGGTACTGCGCACGCGTTCGGAGGGCGGGCAACTTTGGCTTCTACACACCTACGACCTATCGACTCTGATGTATATCGCCCAGCACTATACGCTGAATCTGATGAATCAGTGTATTGCTCAAAATCAACCGATGAAGGTATTTGGTGACTGGTTGGTGCAGACGGATGAAGGGGCAATCCTATCCCTGCTGTGGGATATGCCGTCTCATCTGCTAAGCCAGCTCACGAGCCAGCATGTGCCTATAAGCGCATATTTCTTCTCTAACGACAATCGTGGGCAGTATCTCGTCCGTCGGGAGGTACCCCCCGAAGTAGTGGGGTTCTTCAGTGCCTTGGCCTACTACCCTGCTGCGCGCCAGCGGTTCCACGATGAAGTGCTGAAAGTGCCGAAACTGGGGGCAATTGTCTCCAGAGCGATATTGGACGCCAGTCCGATTATTCGTGTGTGTCTACAGTTGGATACTGAGCCGTTCAGCCTTCGAGGGGGGTGGCAAGCCCACAAACTCTATGCTGAGGAGGTTCTTGGAATGAGTACGACCTATCTGCAAGCGATTGAAGCGGTTGGAGCACGCATTGCCCAGCACGAGGATGTGAAGAAATGGGTTCGTTCCCTGCAACAAGACTATTCCGAGGTACTCAACACACTTCTGCGCCTTGTGAAGGATGGTTTTATGACCAAAGAGGAGTACTACTTGCTGGGCAAGGGAGATGTGTTGACCACGCGCGACTACCTTCTGGGGGTTATTTTCGCCCTGCAGAATGGCGAAAGCCTTACCCCCTCCGAAACAACTAACCTTGCTCTAAGCGAGCTTCATCCCCTCATCCCGTTGGTGGAGCAGGTGGGCGCACGGATTGTAGCAAACTCAGAGCAGGTGAAGCGCATCGTGCAAAATCTCCGCTCTGCACGCAATCCTGATATGATTCGGCGTGCCCTACTCCGAGCCGTTCAGGAGGGGGTTGTCCACTGGAACGAGTTCATTCAACTCTGCCCTCCAGTGGATGCCAATACGCACTTTTTAGCACGCGACTACCTGTTAGCATATCTGTTCGATACCGCCCGAAGCGTGCTACCTGAAGAGGAACTAATCACGGAAGAGGGAGGACAAAATGGCTAATCCAATCATCACAGGAGCCGTTCTGATTGAAGCGAATGGCGCCGCACTAAACAACGCTGGGATGCAAGAGAGCGACTTGACTGGCAATAAAATCGCTGTCAAGCAAATCCGAGTAGGACGCAACCGCTACCCTTATGTGTCGGGTCAAGCGTGGCGTCGTTGGTGGCGCGAGGTGCTCTATGCCGACTTTGGCTGGACGCCCAGCCCCGTTATCCGCGAAGCAAAGCAAGCCTATACCGAGGCGAACCCCATCCAGTATGAAGATGACGACCTGTTCGGCTATATGTTGGCGCGTAAGAAGAAGACCTATCGGCGCGTCTCGCCCGTCAAGAACAGTCTGCTCATCTCGGTGTTGCCGAATGTGATTACCAGCCACTTCGAGAGTTTCTCACGCAACCTGCCAGCCGACAAGCCCGACCCAATCCCGTTCGAACATGAGCATTACACCACCCTCCTGCAAGGCACTTTCACAATTGCGTTAGCACAGGTGGGGCGGTTCGAGCAGGGCGCGATGCGGGATTTGGCTCCAGATGTTGCCCCACCTGCGGGGGCTACGGTGCATTCGGGGAACCCCAAAGTGATGGTGCTAAGCCGAGATGAGCGGGTACGGCGCGTTCAACAGTGTTTGGAAGGGTTGGCACGCCTGCGCGGAGGCGCAATGCTCACACGCAACAACACCGAGGTCGCCCCCGTGGTAGTGCTGGTGGGCATTCTGGACGGCGGAAACGCACCCTTCCAAAACCTGTTCACTACGGATGAGGTTGGCGAGCGGGTGATGCTCAACCTCGAACGGCTCCGCTCGGTCGTGCGCGACTATCGTGAACAGTTTGTTGGCGACCGTGCGCTGTGGTTCGGCTACCGACCTGGTGTGCTGGCAAATGAAGCGGAGGTACTCGGTGCCTTTCAGGCAGAGCTGGAAGGAATACCCGTCCGAATCGGCGACCCTGCGGAAACCCTGCGCCAAGTGGCACAACAGGTTGCGCAGGTCGTGCCGGAGTAGGGAGGCTTGCCGTGCGTAGTGCGTGGCGTATCGTGGTGTGTGCCTACACCGCTTCGTTCCGCCCACCAGGATTGGCGGGCTATCAGCCCACCTTGCCCGTGCCCCCACTCAGCACGGTGTACGGCTTGATCGCAGCCGCACTCGGAAAAGATGCCGACCCGCAAACCGTCTGGGTCGGCTACGCCTTCACCGCTGAGGCGCGCGCAACCGACCTGGAGACCATCATCAAGTTCGTACAGGGCAGACCGTCGCGCAATAAGCAGACGGGACTTGTAGAGAGCCAGCCGATTATACGGGAGTTTGTGTACAACGCCCAGCTGACTCTCTATGTGCCTGATACGGACGAACTCTATCGTGCTTTCCGCTCGCCCCGCTACCCCCTCCTACTGGGGCGGACGCAAGATGTGGCGTATGTTGCCTCGATCGAACGGACGGAGTTGGAGCCTGTCTCATCGGGCGAGGTTCAGGGAGTGCTACTGCCTCTGCCTCCTCTCATCAGTGGGCGCGCTTGGGTCTACAGCCTGCCCACCTACCTGCCCACACATCCTCCGCGCCAACCGCTGGCGGTCAAGCCGTTCCAGATAGTCGTTCAACGCACGCAAGTAGCACTGACAGACCCACCCTTACTTCACCGCGATCAAGCAACAGGCAAGGTGATTCCAGTTTATGAGTACGCACAGCTCTTACCAAGCCCCGCTCGCTAAGTCCGAACCCCAAGAGACCCTTGACCAGCACACCCATGCGGTAATCGAGGCGGTCTCGGCGATGGTCAATGCGCTGAGACCGTTCCTCCCCAACGATATCCCGAACCTTGCTATAGAATGCGCGCGCTTGCACGATGTGGGCAAGATTGCCAAAGGGTTCCAGCAAACCTTGCGTACGGGCAAACGATGGGAACATCGGCACGAGGCACTTTCGGCTGCGGTGGCGCTTGCTCTTGAACTCCCTGAAGAAGTGTGTCTCGCTATAATGACACACCACCGCCCCGCCAACCACTCCTGCTTTGACCCTTACAAGAACAGCCCTCAGTGGCAGAAGCACGGATTGCGTCAGTGGAAAGCCTTGCTGGAGGAGATGACCCCCTACTGGGGTTGGCTGCGAACCGTGCTATTAGCCAACACTTCTCCCCCTCTGCCTGATAACCCCGCCACGCTTCCTGCGCTTCACGACCTACTGAACCAAGCCCACTCCAGCCACCTGCGTCAACGCGATTGGGAGTTCCGCCAACGACTCATCTGGCTTCGGGGTCTACTGATGGCGGGCGACCATCTTGCCAGTGGGCACGGCACGACCCTGCCCACCCTCGCGAATGCCGATGTGTTTCCCCGCTCGCGCTCTTGGCATCTCTATCAACAGCAGATGCAGAAAGTGAACGGGCATGTCCTGCTCCAAGCGCCCACCGGAGCAGGCAAAACCGAGTCCGCCTTGCTGTGGGCGTTGCACAATCGCCAAGCGGAAGAGCGAATCTTCTATGTGCTCCCGACCCAAGCCAGCATCGAGGCGATGGTGCAACGGCTTCGTCAACAGTTTGGCGAAGAGGCGGTTGCCCCGCTTCACCACCGCGTCATCGACCTGGAGTTCCAGCGCCACTTCGAAAGCGACCCCGATAGCGATTATACGCGCGCCCACCAACACGCCCGAAAAACGACCGACCGCTACCGCCAGTTCTATAGCCCGATCAAAGTATTAACCCCCCACCAGATTATCAAACACATGTTCGGTGGGCGATTTTTTGAGGTTGGGCTAACGGAGCTCACCGGCGCGTTGGTCATCTTGGACGAGATTCACGCCTACGATGTGCATGTGTCCGCCCTCTTGGAAGGCACGATGTGCTACCTAAGCCAACAGTTCGGCACTCGCTTCTGCGTGATGAGCGCCACGATGCCGACTCCGTTGCAAAGGCGGATGCAGGGCGCACTCGGAAACGCAGTCAACTTTCTGGAACCTGACCCGAACAGGGAAGCCGACCTCCTCAGACCGCGCCACCAGCTCTGCCTCCTCGACCAGACGCTCGAATTGGCAATTCCACAAATCTTGAGCGACCTGAGGACAGGGCGTTCGGTATTGGTAGTGGCGAACCGCGTGCCCCAAGCGCAAGCACTCTACCGCGAACTCAAACAACACGAGCCAAACAGCCTACTTCTGCACTCGCGCTTTGTACGATGCGACCGCGCCCGAATCGAGAACCAACTCCTCGAAAACCCACCAAAACTGCTCGTCGCCACCCAAGCGGTGGAGGTCTCGTTAGACATCAGTTTTGATACCTGCTACACCGAGCTGGCACCCGCCGACGACCTCCTACAACGGTTCGGGCGCGTGAATCGGCGAGGCGAACATCCAAAACCCGTGCCGGTTTATGTCTGTACCCAATACGACCAAGACCTTCTGCGCCGAATCTACCCTGCCGAACGACTACAAGCCACCCTCCAAAGCGCACCCGACAACCACCTATTGGATTGGCAGACCGCTCGCCAGTGGGTAGAGGCAGTCTATGCAAATGGGTTCACCCCCAAAGAGCAAAACCTTTACAACCAAGTTATAAAAAGCTTCTGCCATGTGTTGGATTCGCTGGTGCCTCTCCACGAGATTGGGCAGGTCGACTTCGAGAATCTCTTCTATGTCGCTGAGGTTGTGCCCGAGTCGTTAGCAGAAACCTATCGAACCCACCACGCCGAGCGACGCTACCTGCTGGCAAATCAATATCTGACCTCTCTGCCCATCGGGATGCTCCACGCACTCAACAGTCAGGGGCTGGTGGCGCAGGAAAACAATCTTTATGTGGTGCAGTGTGCCTATGACTCCGAGTTGGGACTGCAGACCGACACGCCTGACCGCGGCTCAGCGTGGATTGTGTAGACCGCTCAACGGGAGCTGAGAAAGATGGAAGAGATCGTCGAGCTTGATTCGATCTTAGTAAGCGAAGAGCCAGAGAACACACACGGGTACGCGCTGTCGACCTTTATACCTCCCTATCGTGGCTTGGAGGTGCAGTACTGCGTGGTATGTCCGCGCAAGTGTTGGCTATTCCAACGCGGTTTAGGGATCGAGCAAGGCTCAGACCGTGTCGCTTTGGGGCGTCTGACTCATGAACGAACCTTTCAGCGCTTTCAGATGCGGAATGTCCTCATCGAGAACTACCTCCAGATCGACTTCGCCGAGGAGGGAGTGGTTCACGAAGTAAAGCATAGTCAAGCGTCGGAGCGTGCCCATCGCCTCCAACTGGCTTACTATCTCTGGAGTTTGCGTGCGCGTGGCATCGAGACCGTCGGCATACTCCACTACCCCCGCCAACGACGCAGGGAAGTCCTCGAACTGACTCCTGAGCTGGAAAACGAACTCCACCTGGTGCTGAACCAAGTGGAACAACTTCGCACTAAGCCGACCCCTCCGCAAGTGGAGCGCCCGATGAACCTCTGTCGAAACTGCGCCTACCAAGAGTTCTGCTGGTGTTATGAGGAGGAGACCGAATGAAACGCTCACTTTATCTCACGCAATCGGGAACGCTGAAACGCCAACAAAACACGCTCTGTGTAGAGATGGAACAAGGGGAGAAGCGCTACTTTCCCGTGGAACAGATTGCCGACCTCCATCTATTTGGGGAGATTACTCTCAACAAACGCGTCTTGGAGTTTCTAACCCAACACGGGATTCCCGTCCACTTTTACAATCGGTATGACTATTATGTGGGGAGCTTCTACCCACGCGAACATCAGTGCAGTGGCTATCTCACCCTGAAGCAAGCGGAACACTATCTGGATGAGACTCGACGAATCGATCTGGCACGGCGATTTGTACAAGGGGCTTTGCAAAATATGCTCCAGTTCCTACGATACTACCAAAATCGGGGGAAATCGATTGAGCCGAGCATCCAATCTCTCGAAAAGTCGCTGGCTCAAGTGGACGCAACCACACCGATTCCCGCCCTGATGCAGTTGGAAGGGAAGGCACGCGAGGCATATTATCAAGCGTTCGACACCATTTTGGAGAACCCTGATTTTCGAATGGTATCCCGAACCCGTCGCCCCCCTACCAACCGTTTGAATGCCCTCCTCTCGTTCGGCAACAGTTTGCTCTACACCGCTGTTCTGTCAGAAATCTATCGCACCCATTTAGACCCTCGTATCGGATTTCTTCACGCCACCAACTTCCGACGCTTCAGCCTCAACTTGGATGTCGCAGAGATTTTCAAACCCCTCTTGGTAGACCGCGTCGTATTCAGTCTTATCCAAAAGGGGGAGATTCAATCGGATGACTTCAGCCCTGTGTTGGGGGGCGTGCATCTCAACGATGCAGGACGCAAGCGATTCTTAGAGCGATGGGAAAACCAACTCCAGTCTACTTACCATCATAGGCAACTCAAGCGGAATGTCTCGTACCGCACCACCCTGCGTTTGGAACTGTACAAAATCCAGAAGCATCTGATTGGGGAAGAGCCGTATCGTCCCTTCCGCTCGAGGTGGTAAACGATGTATGTGATTATGGTATACGATGTGAGTGTAGAGCGTGTTGTGAAGGTTCTCAAGATTGGGCGACGATACCTCACTTGGGTACAAAACTCGGTTTTGGAAGGCGAGCTCACCGAGTCGAAACTGGCGCGCTTGATTCATGAAGTCAAGAAAGCGATCGACCCAAGCCAAGACAGCGTGCGCTTCTATATCTTTCGCTCCGAGCAAGAGGTTCAACGCGAGATAGTGGGGCGCAGCAAAAACGAACCCGAATGGATTGTCTGAATAACGATTTTGTTCGTATAGCTAAATATGTCGTCGGTCTCCGATTCTGCATTTCCACGCTACGACCGACGACACCCCAAAAATGTCCATTTTGAACTCAAATCCTGCCCAAACCTAAAGCAACACTTCAACTTCACTCTCGAACAACGAGTCAAATTTGGGGGGACCGACGACACCCCTTGACAAACCCCTATCGGATGTGCTATAATATCCCCGCTTGGCGGCAGCGTACCCCAAGCCATAGTAGTTCCTTGACAGTAGGTTCGTAGCCTACCTATGAGGGATTGAAACCTTCTTCACGACCTTCGCCCACTTGGGGGGCGTGATGTTCGTAGCCTACCTATGAGGGATTGAAACAACTCACGCACGAACGGTTCTTCGCCTTGTTGGACAGGTTCGTAGCCTACCTATGAGGGATTGAAACCTTTCTTGGTTTGGGCGGGCGAGGGGGAGGCAAGAGGGGTTCGTAGCCTACCTATGAGGGATTGAAACCCATATCGGGCGCGACTTGCGCGACCGCGACGGGGTAGTTCGTAGCCTACCTATGAGGGATTGAAACTCTGTTCCCTGAAAAGAGTTGACTTTGGTGTAGAAGAGTTCGTAGCCTACCTATGAGGGATTGAAACGATAAGGGCGCAGACGAACCGCGTGGTATCGGGCTGTTCGTAGCCTACCTATGAGGGATTGAAACTGGCAAGACGACGCACATACGCCGTCTTGCCCACTCCAGGTTCGTAGCCTACCTATGAGGGATTGAAACCTATGCTGTCTTTGTCTCCCGATTTGATGGGGATTTGTTCGTAGCCTACCTATGAGGGATTAAAACGGAG
>FWPU01006614.1_pt1 | contig 22868 bp, 18 predicted proteins | sample 2228361 | NCBI WGS metagenome assembly FWPU01 (sample SAMEA103939777, study PRJEB20133) | metagenome
ATCGGCCACGCCGTATTCTGTCACCACGAAATTGACGGATTCTCGCAGGCCGAACTGGTTGGGGAAGTTCTCCACCGTCAGGCGGATGTTGGGCTCTCCTTTGCGGTTGCGGCTCGGCAGGGCAAAGACGGTCTTTCCGCCCGGGGAAGCCTCGGCTCCAGCGAACAGATCCACCGCGTCGCCGGGGCCTGCGGACACGTTGCCCTTGCCGAAATGGAGGGCGATGCGGCCCGACAGGTCCACTTTGCGCGCCGGCAGAATGGCCACGAAGCGGGGATTGCTCCCGATCTGGGTGGGCGTGAACACCTTGTCCGTGCCCTGGAATTCCACCAGGGGGTTGCGGTCCAGCCACGCCATGAGTTCCCGGGTGCCGAAGGCATAAGAGACCAGGCTTTTCCCCCGGAAGATCCCCTTCTGCCGGTTCGTGACCGCGCCGCTTCGGATGACGTCCATCAGGGCATCGGTGATAAAGGGGGAGTGGACGCCGAGGTTGCGCTTGCGCGCCAGGTGGCGGCTCAGGGCGTCGTAGAGGGGGCCGACCGAAAAGGCGATGCAGCTTCCGTCTTCCACGATGCTCGCCACATTGGCCGCAACCTGGTCAAAGACTTCGTCCACGGGCCACCGGGGAAAGTAAATAAGCGGCTCCGACGAGAGGATCAGGCAGTGAAAGTCCGACACGTGCACGAAGGTGTCGCCGAATGTCTGAGGCGTCTCGGGGTTGATCTCTCCCACGACCAGGGAGGCTTTTTCCATGGCCTGACGGGCGACGTCCACGGCCGCTCCGAGGCTGCAATAGCCGGCCTCGTTTGGAGGAGACACCTGGACAAAGACCGCATCGACGTGGATGCGGCCCGACTCGATGAGGCGGGGGACCTCGGAAAAACGGCTCGGGATCAGATCGACCCGGCCCTCGCTGATGGCGTCGCTCGCGACCCAGCCCGAAAAGAAGGTTTTCAGCCTGTACTTGCGGTGGGAGCGAATGGACTCGAAGGAAATGGCGTCCCCCAGGCTGACGAGCTGGATGAGTTCGAGGTCCTGGAGATTGAAAGCGTCGCTGGCCATGAGATGCTTGACCAGGGTGCGGGGCTCCGCCACACCGGTGCCGAGAAAAATGCTCATGCCCGGCTCGATCTTCTCCAGAACCTGGGCCGGCGAGAGGAGCTTCTTCTTCCATTCCATGGTTTTTCTCCTTGCCGGATCCCCGGCTGATTCCCGGGTCCGGGTCAGGCAGGGACTCAGGCCTCCTGTGCAAGAAGGAGGCCTTCCGGCGTCGGCAGCGGCACCTGCTCGCCGTTCAGGTACAGGGCAATCGGGCCGAGGCGGCCTGCGGTCTCGAACAGCTTCGACGGGCTGGCCCTCACGGCAAGAAACGTTGCGGGCATGCCGGCCGCAAGGACGCCGAGGGTGTGTTCCATGCCTAGGAGCTTTGCCGCATGGGAGGTCGCGCATCGGACGGCTTCCTCGACGGAAAAGCCGGCTCTTTCGAGGAGGCCGAGCTCGGTCCAGATCGAAAAGCCGTGCAAGACGCCAGGGGTGCCGCTGTCCGTGCCGCAGACGATCGAGACGCCGAGCTCTCGGGCCAGGGCGATCTGCTCGATCTGTCTCTCGAGGGTCCTCCGGGCCGTCTCCGACTCCGTTGATCCGGGCGGTGCGGTCTGCGCACAGGCAAGCATCGCACAGGCTGTAGGCACCCAGGAGATCCCCCGCTCGGCCATTCGCTCCAGGTTCTCTTTTCCCATGAAAAAGCCGTGCTCCAGGGAATCGCACCCGGCGTCGATCGCGGAACGGACCGGCAGGAGGCCGTTTGCGTGAATCATCACAGGCAGACCGGATTCGCGGGCCGCCCTGACGGCGGTCTTCAATTCAGACGCGCCGAACTGGGGCGGGGTTTCGCGGCCGAAAAAGCGCAAGCTGTTCAAGCCCGACTGGACGATCTTGACATGGTCTGCGCCGTCTCGATTCTGGAAAACGCACTCGGCCAGAGTGCGTCCGGCCGGAACCGGCCTGCCCAGGATGGCGCCGTAACGGCCCGGCGCGTGCCAGGCCGCGCCGGGGGAGAAAAGCCGGATCGGGCCGGACGATGGCAGGCGTTCTTTTCGGAACCGAAGGGTGGCCGCGAGCGGATCTCCGCCTTCCCGTACGGCCACGATTCCGGCCTCCACGCAGAGCCTGAGGTGATCCGCGATCCTCCGATCGGTTTCCCCGGACGTCCGGGAAAGAGTCTTTTGACCCTTTTGAGGCGGGGCTTCGGCCGAAAGACACAGGTGCACGTGGCAGTCCGCGAGAGCAGGCAGCACCGTGCAGTCGGAAAGATCGAGGATGCGGCCATGCCCTTGAGCAGGCGGCAGGCCGCTTCCCGCGCTCGCGATCCTGCCCCGGACAATCCGCAGCAGCCCCGGTTTGAAGGCCGGCCTGCCGGTGCCGTCGATCAGCCAGCCTGAACGGACGCTGACATCACCGGTCACGAGCGTCTCCCCTACTGGTCCCTTGAGGGCCCGCCCCTCCCCATGCTTCTCCGAGTCGGCACAAACCAGGGGGCATGTCATCTCCCCATCGCCAGTGCGGCCAGGATGCGCGCTCCCCTGGCCATTTCATCCGTAACCGGAATGCCTCGGCTTTCGAGGTCCCGGCTGACAGCGGGCAGGCGGGTCGCGTCTCCCAAAAGCCAGACCACAAGGGGTTTCTTGTGCTTTTGAACCATTGCGGCCATGTGGTCGTAGTCGAAAAGCGGGATGTCGACCGGAGGGACAAACAAGTGAGCGTAGACGGCATCGACCCCCGGGTCCTCCAGCACGGCTTCGATCGTGGTCCGGAAGGTTTCGGTATGGCCGTTCTTCTCGAAGGCCGGGTATAGGTCCACGGGGTTGGCAGGTTCCATCCAATCCGGAAACACGCTCCGCAGAGTCTCGAGGGTCCGGGGCATGAGAAGAGCCAGTTCCATCTCGAGGTCCGAGATGTCGTCCGAGCTGACCACGCCGCCTCCGCCCGAGAAGGTGAGAACGGCCACGCGGGCTCGCGTCTTTCGGCTGAGGGGAGACAGGGCGAGGCTGCGCGCAACGTCGAGCAGTTCCGTCATTCCGTAAACCCGGATCACGCCTGCCTGGCGAAAAGCGGCGTCGAGGATCCGATCGTCCTGGGCCAGAGCGGCCGTGTGCGAGCGGGCAGCCCGGGCGCCGAAGGCCGAGCGGCCTCCCTTGAGCACGACAATCGGCTTTGGGCTCGACCGGGCCAGCTCGAAGAACCGCCGGCCCTCGGGCAGAGACTCGGTATAGAAGGCGATGACGCCCGTGTCCGGATCGTCGAGAAAGAACTCGAGAAGGTCCACCTCGTCCACGTCCAGCTTGTTTCCGATCGAGCAGACCTTGGAGAGGCCGAAGGGCGTTCGGGTGAGCACGTGGGCGAGGAACCCGGCAGAGAGCATGCCGCTTTGCACGACCAGCGAGACCGTGCCGGGAACGAATCTGCCCTGCCAGAGCAGAGGATTCATGAACGAGAGCACCTTGCCCTTGCGAACGTTGATGGCGCCCATGCAATTGGGGCCCCAGAGCCGCATGCCGTTCCTGCGGGCAATGGCGAGGCACCTCTCCTCGAGATCTTTTCCGGACGGGCCTGTTTCGGCAAAGCCGGCCGACTCGATGATGACGCGCCGGATGCCCTTGCGGCCGCACTGTTCGAGGGCGTCCGGGACGTCCCTGGCCGGAATGAAGATCACGGCCAGGTCCACGTCCCCGGCGATATCGAGGACGCTCCGGTGGCACCGGACACCTTCGATCTCCTCGGCGCGGGGGTTCACGGGAAAGAAGCGGTCTCCGAAGGAAGCCCGGAGATTCTGAAACAGGTGGTGGCCCGGTCTCATGGGCCTGCCCGAAGCTCCGATCAGGGCCACCGTGCGCGGGTCGAAGAACAGGTTCATTTTGCAATTTCCTTTGGGGTCTACTATGTTCCATTTTTCTTCGATACCGTCAACCGGCTCTTTCCCGCCGCATGCGCAGGCTGTGCCCGGATGAGAAAAAGACTTTTTTACGGCTGGCACGTGGTGGCCGTTGCATTCTTGGCCAACTTCATGGCCACAGGATCGGGCTTTTACGTCTTCAACGCTCTCATGAACCCGCTGTGCGACGAGAGAGGGTGGACCCGGACCGAGCTCAACGCGGCCCCCGCGATCGGGCTTGTCCTGGGCATCCTCACTACCCCTCTGTTCGGAACGCTCGTCGTGCGACTGGGGCCGAGGCTTCTCATGACGGCTGGAGCCCTGGTGAGCGGCTTTTCCTTTTGCTGGATGGGCGCGGCCACCAGGATCGGCCATTTCTACGTTCTGTTCGCGCTCGTGGCCTTCGGCAACGCCGCCATGGGCGGCATCGTGGCCAACACGGCGGTCTCCAACTGGTTCGAGCGGAAACGGGGCAGAGCGCTCGGCCTGGCCACGGCGGGGATTTCGCTTTCCGGAGCGGTCCTTCCCTACCTGGTCATGCAGATCCTCGAATGGACGAGGCTTGCCCAGGTGTTCGTCTGGATCGGCGCGTGGATTCTCGCCGTCTCGCCTGTGGCGTGGCTGGTCGTGAGGGACCGGCCCGAGAGCCTGGGGCTCGCGCCGGACGGGGGAGACGGCGCGGAAGCGGCTGCGGGGGGTGGACCTGCCATCCCGCCCGGCTGTCCCGCCGAAGAGGCGGCATCCGTGGGACTCGTGCTGCCGGAGGGCCGAGCCAGGCCGTGCGCCTGGAGCCCGTCCCGGATGATCCGCACCGGAGCATTCTGGAAGGTCGGGTTCGCCTACGCGCTGGTCATGATGGGCGTGGCCGGCGTCATGTTCCAGCTCGCCCCGCGGTTCATCGATCTGGGTTATGACCGCAGGACCGCCATGCTTCTCATTTCAGCCGCCGCGCTGGCCGGCACGGTCGGCAAGGCGGCCTGGGGGATCCTCTGCGATTGGTTCGATGCGAGGCGGGTGGCGGCCGTCCTCATGGCCATGAACGGCCTGGGTCTGGGGTTGGCCCTGCTTCCGGGCTCGTCCGTCACCGTGGCCCTGTTCGTGGGAATTTTCGGGTTTGCCATGGGCGGGGTGATGTCGACCTTTCCGATCCTGGTCGCGGACCTGTTCGGCAGGGACTCTTTCGCGCAGGTGGCCCGGTTTCTCAGTCTGCTCTTGTTCCTGAACGGGGCGGGCTACCTGGTCATGGGGCAGAGTTTCGACCGAACGGGGTCCTACGATTTTGCCTACGGTTTCTTTGTCGTGCTGGACCTGGCTGCGGCCGCTCTGATTCTTTCGGTGAAACGGCCCTGACGCGCCCCAAGTCCCCGCCGGAAGAGCCGAGGCGGCCAGCGCCGCGGTCGACGCATTCATCCTTCGTCCGGATACCATTTCTGTATGCACTGGGGGCACATGCCGTGTGTGAATTCCACCTCGACGCGAGATTCCAGGTACTGCTCCAGGTTGTGCCACTGCCCGTGTTCGTCGCGAATCTTCTTGCATGAGGCGCAAATGGGAAGCAGGGATTCCAGTCTAACGAGCTGGCTCACGTCCTCGAGCATGACAAGGGCGGCCGGCTCTCCTCCCGCCGAAAAGGGGGCTGCCGTGACAAGGTAGTGTGCCTCGGTTTCCTTCCCTTCACCCCTGATGCGAAGCCGGGCCTGCCTGCGATGAACCCTCTGGCCCCGAACAGCTTCATGCATGGCCTGCCGGATGACGCAGCTCTGGCAGGCTTCGGTCTTGCCGCAGCCGCCGGTTTCCGGGCCGGCGTGAAGGCAGCGGAGAACCGATCCGCTCTGCTTCATGAAAACGACGTTTTGCGCCGTGCTCAGGAACTCTCTCCCCGAGGAGTTGAGATAAAGAACCCTGAACCGGTCGTCGACCACAAACAGGATCAGCGGAAGGGCGTCGAAGAGACTCGAGAGCCATTGCTCGCTCTTCGGAGGGAAACCTGCCTCATGGTTCATGCCGGGTTCCTCTGCCGGGCCCGACCTCTCTTTGGCCAGGCTCGGCGCGGACGACCTTTGTCTGGGACCAGGCCCTGGAGAAGCGGACGCCCCCGCCGGGATTCTTCCCCAGGTCCCGCCAAATCTATTTTTCGTTCTTCAGAGCCTTTTCCAGGGCCTCGCGAAGCGTGGGAAACCCGCCCGAGGACTCGCTCCGTTTCCCCTCTGCGCCCTGGAGGCGCTCCGGGCCGCGCCCTTCGGCGGAACCGGCCAGGAAATCCGCGTAAACCTCCCGGCTGTGTTCGTCCTCATGGCAATAAACGCAGAGATTCTCCCAGTTGCTTCCATCCGGTGGGTTGTTGTGGTGGTTGCCGTCCTTGTGATGCACAGTGAGGAGCCTGAGATCCTTTCCCGAGAACTCGCGGCCGCACTTGGCGCAGAAATTCCCGTGAATTTCGAGGGACCGCCTGCGGTATTCTTCCAGGTAGGGCCGGTCCTTCCTGTCCTGTTCCTTCAGGCGTCTGACAAAGTCCGAAAGAGACGACGAATCTCCGGAAGGTTTCGACTTGCCCGCGGACGAGCCGGTTCCTCCCCTCGGGCTTGGTCCGAAGGTCCTTTTGCCCATGAGTCCCCTCCGTGCGGGAATGGACAGCGCGCACTTGCCGAAAACGTACAGATCCGGCCGGGCATTTTCAACCGGATCCGTCCTGCCCGGACCGGGAGACTCTTGCGTACCAGTCCATCTGCCGCAGAATGCCTCTCAAGATGCTCACCTCCCGCGACTCCAGTCCGATTCTTCCGAAGATCCTGCGAAGCACCCGAAGAATCCGGTCCGGGTTGCTCTCGTGAAGAAACCCGATCCGGAGGAGAACTTCGCGGCCGTGCCGATACAGGGCCTCGAGTTCCTCGGAAGGGGCCGGAAGAGTCTTGCGCGCATGCGCTGGGGTCCCGTCGGCTGTCTCCTTCAGGAATTCGTAGCAGACCAGGAGAACGGCCTGGGCCACGTTCAGAGAGGGATGTTCGGGCGCTGTCGGAATCGTGACCAGAAGATTGCACAGATCGAGTTCTTCGTTGGAAAGTCCCCTGTCCTCGCGGCCGAACACGATTCCCAGCCGCGCCTCGGACGGGTAGGACCGCAGGTGCCGGACCAGGTTTTGGGGGTCGAGCACTCGGATCCGGCCTTTGCCTGCGCGGGCCGTAAGTCCTGCTGTCACATGCAGGTCCGCCAGAGCCTCGGGAAGGCTCCGGAAGACCTCGGCGCTTTCGAGGATGTCCAGCGCTCCGGATGCCATCCGGCGGGCCTCGCTGCAAAAGGGGTCAGTGGGGTTGACGAGGCGGAGCCGGCGGAATCCCATGTTTTTCATGGCCCGGGCCGCGGCTCCGATGTTGCCCGGATGCAGAGGCTCCACGAGAACGATCGAGGCAGCGTCTCGTTGGATCATGAACTTCCTTCCTCGTCGCCTTGCTGCGGCATGCGGGGCCCCCTTGCGGCCCCCTTTCCGTCTCGAGGTTCTCTATGGTAAGCAAGAAAAAGAGCAAAGGGAAGGACAGGACAAGGGAGGACAGGCAGGGAGACGCAGCCATGGAAAAGATCGAACGAAGCGATCTTCTGCTTCTTGTGGACGTTCAGAACGATTTCTGTCCAGGAGGGGCGCTCCCGGTTCCGGACGGGGCCGCCGTGGTGCCCGTGATCAACCGGGTGATCGGGCTTTTCCCGGCGGCGGGAGCCACCCAGGACTGGCATCCGGCAGGCCATCTGTCGTTCGCCAGCTCGCACCCGGGAAAGAAGCCCTATGACACGGTCCCCTGGCAGGGGGGGGAGCAGGTCCTCTGGCCCGACCACTGCCTTCAGGGTTCGGCCGGGGCGGATCTCCACCCGGGGTTGGACACGCGGCCATTGCGTTTTCTGCTGAGGAAGGGAACACGCAGGGACGTGGACTCCTATTCAGGGTTTCTCGAAAACGACCACAGGACCGCGACCGGACTCAAGGGTCTCCTTCGGGAACTCGGTATTCGGAGGATCTTTGTCGCGGGGCTGGCCACCGACTACTGCGTGCGGGCCACGGTCCTGGATGGCCTGGAAGCCGGCTTTCGGGTCGCGGTGCTCGTGGATGCCTGCCGGGGGGTGGATGTGCCTGCCGGGAGCGTCAAAGGAGCCCTGGACGAGATGCGCTCCCGCGGGGCCCTCCTGACCGAGACCCGAGATCTCGCTCAAGGGTGACGGAAGCAGGGCCGGCGCGAATCGGGTTTCGGGCAAGGGCCGGTCGAGGCCGCGCGGATCCAATCCCCAGAAGGCGGGAAAAAAAGATTTGCAAAATCCCCTGGGCCTGACTACGATCCATGGAGGGCACTCGGTTAGAGGTACTCATCCACCCCGCAGCGGGAGGTTCAGGATGGAGTTGCAGGTTTCGGCTCGGAACGGCGGCCCTGAGCGTGGGCCTGCGGCCGACCTCGGACGGACTCTGGCCGGTGCGGTCGGAGAAGCCTTTGTCACGTCCAGGCCCGAGGACCTGGAGCGCTATTTCGCCGAGGGGCTGCCCCAAGGGGCAAGACTCTTCGCGGTCAGGCCCTGCGAAAACCGCCAGGTCCAGGAGGTCCTGAGGATCGCCTCCGAGGCCGGGGTGGCCGTCCACACCGTGGTGGACCGGTACGCGCGGGCTGCCGAGATCGACGGCGCGGGCATTCTCTTGGATCTGAGCCGGATGAAGGCGATTGAGAAAATCGACAAGCGAAACCTGCTTGCTCACGTGCAGAGAGGAGTGACCTTCGAGGAACTCAAGCAGGTCCTGGACGTCGAGAATCTCAAGATCGCCACTCCCCTGGCCGCCACTTCGGACTCGGTTCTCTGCAACTACGTGAACCGGTCTCCGTTGAAGAAGGCCACCCTTTACCCGGAAGTGCACGTCTACACCATGCAGGTGGTTCTGCCCGACGGCAGGCTACACAGGACCGGCAGCCACGCTCTCAACCAGGAGGGGGCCGATCTCCGGGAGGACGGCGGGCCGAGCCTCAGCCGGTGGTATTTCGGTTCGGACGACATCTTCGGCATCGTGACCCGGGCCACTGTCTGGCTTTACCCGAAAGCCGAATGCCGGGACGCACTGGTTTTCGCTTTCGACAGCCTGCAGGCCCTGCTTGGGGCCTTGCGGAACCTCCCCAGAACCGAGCTGGGGTGGGAGTACTTGGGAGCCGACAGAAGATTTCTGGCTCACCTGCTGGGCGGTGAGACTGCGGATCTGCCTGCCTGGGCGCTGATCACCGGATTCGATGGCCGCGAAAAACTCGTGGTCTATCAGCGCGATAGACTTGCAGGGCTGGCCCGGGACATGGGCGGAAGGCCGGTGGAGGCTCTGCGGGCTCCCCTGCGGGATCTCCTGGACGAAGTCTGGTATCAGGCCTCGCTTGTCCATACGGGCTTTTACAGCCCTGCGGCGCGCATGCCGGAGCTTGACGGCGTCGTGCGGCACCATATGCAGAAGGCGGGCCTTGCGCCGGAAACGGCGGGCCGCTGCCTGCTCGCTGTCGACCGCGGCCGGTGTCTCTATGCGCAGTATGATTTCTTCTGCCGCGGCCGGCCGCCTGCCGGGTTCCCCGGACTGCTCGAAAAGGAGCTGTGCGCCCGGGGCGCCTTTTTCGACCGGCCGCAGGGAGAGCTTGCGGCGTTTGTTTTGGACCGTGTTCCGAACCTGCGTGCCCACATCCGGACCGTCAAGAGCGTCGTGGATCCGAAGGGCATCCTGAACCCGGGCCGGTACGTTTCCCGGCAGGATCCATGCCATGCGCCGCCTCCCCTGGAGGCCCCTCCGGAAAGGTCTGCCGGCATCCAGGAGAGCGACGTCCGCGCGGTCGAGGAGCTTCTCCGGGAGGCTGTCGGCGAAGAATGGGTGAGCTCGAACCCGGCCGATCTTTCGGCTTACGGCCGCGATTTTACGATCTTCTCCGGGGAGAGGCCGAACCTGGTGGTGCTGCCGGCCAACACCGAAGAAGTCCGCAAGGTCATGCGCATCGCCTACGAGCGCGGGATGCCGGTCGTGCCCATGACCACAGGGTTCAATCACGGCGGGCTGACCATCCCGAGAAAGGGCGGGATACTGGTCGATCTCAAGAGGATGAGCCGCCTGGTGGAGATTGACGAAGAGACGCTCACCGCGACGTTCGAGCCGGGTGTGAGGATGCGCTCCCTCTATTTCGAATGCAACAAGGTGCGCACCTTCGCGGGCCTCAAACTCAAGCCGGTTCTGCCTCTCACGCTGGCAAGCGTCTCCCTGCTCAGCAATTACGTCTCCAGGGGCGGTCCCGGTTCTGCGGTCAAGTACGGCGGCGGTCCGGATCTCACGGTTGCCATGACCTGGGTGCTCCCCAACGGCGAAATCCTCCGCACCGGTCCCTCCTCGGTGCCGGGCGTCGGGAACCTCGGACTCACCTGGGGCCCGGGCCCGGACATGGCCGGGATGTTCTTCAACGCCGACGGCGCCTTCGGCATCTGCACCCAGATCACGGTGAAGCTCTATCCGGAGATGCCCTCGGAGAAGATGATGCACACGGCCGTCTTTCAGGAGGACCCGGCTGCTTGCGAGGCGGTCTGCAACACGATCTACGATCTGGCTCAGGAGAACCTGGTCGAATTCATGTACAAGAGCCATCCAGGGGTGGGGTGCGTGACGATCGCCGGAGCGGTGGGCGGCAGCCCGCAGGACTATCTCGCCATGGCCTCGCGGCATCCGCTGGCGGTGATTGTGACCGGCCTTGACGACCGGGAGACCGAGATTCGGGCCGGTCTGGTGCGCGAGGTCCTGGAACGGCATCAGGTGCTCGAGGTGGACCCGAGCCTGTTCGGCCCCATGTTCGCCGAGCTTATCACCACGGATCCCACCAAGATGAGCGTGGGAGTCAAAGGAAACTTCGTGGGTGCGTACAAAGGCGCCTTTCAGTGGCAGGCTGGCTACGTCCGGGTCGAGCAGGTCCCGGAGATCAACGAAGCGTACAAGAAGCTCGTCCGCAAGTACTGGAAGACCTCGGACGTGAAGGCTACGATGGAGGCGTCCTTGACCGGAACGGATATCCAGGGCCCGCTCCCTTACGCCCGGATGGGGACCGTGGAATTCGACTACTGGTGGGACCAGGGGAATCCGGAGTCCGTGAAGCGGGCGGCCGCCATGATCCGCAAAACCACCGAGATGATGTTTGATCGCGGGATCCTGCCCATCCGAAACATGTTCGGCTTCGGCGAGATCCTGCTGCCTCGCCTCGGGGTGTACGCCGAGATCCTGAAGAAAGTCCGGGCCGCCTTCGACCCGGCCAATCTCATGCATCCGGACGTGCTGCCCGTGACCGAGGACTATGTATAGCCGAGGCCCGTTCGAGAACACGGGGCCCCACATCGGGAAAGGAGGTTTGACATGGCTCGGGACGCAAAGGTTGCCCGGAACATCCAGCCCCTCATGGAATACCGGAACATGGCCTGGAAGTGCTGGAAATGCGGTTTCTGCCGGATGAGCCATCCGGACATGGTGTTCAGCCACAAGTACTCGGACAACTGCCCCCGGGGGACCCGGTACCGGTTCGAGTCCTTTTACGGCGTCGGGACCCAGGAGCTCGTACGGGCTCTGACGTGCGACCCTCCTGAACTGGATCTGGCGGACCCTGCCACGGCGGAGCGGATCCAGAAGATCGTCTACACGTGCCCGCAGTGCGGGGCCTGCCAGGTGAACTGCAACCCCACGAAGTTCCTCGAGCCGGCCAACGCTTCGATCGCACTCCGGCAATGGCTTGTCAAACAGGGGTTGGGGCCTCTGCCGGAGCACAATCCCCTGGTCAAGAGCATCCTGAACTACGACAATCCCTGGATGCAGCCCCGGGCGGCCCGGGAGAAATGGGCGAAGAAAAGGAAGGTCAAGGATGCGGCCAAGGAGAAGGTGGAAGTCCTCTATTATCCGGGCTGCACGGCGTCCTATGACCCGGTCATCCAGCCCGTGGCCGGCTGGGTCACCGAAGTCCTGAGCGCGGCGGGCGTGGACTTCGGCATTCTGGGCCGAAACGAGATCTGCTGCGGTTCCACCGTCCTGCGCGTAGGAGACGTGGAGTCGTTCCGCAAGATCCGCGCCAGGAACATGGAATCCCTGAACAGCACGTCGGCAAAGGTGATCGTGACGGCCTGCGCCGGCTGCTTCAGCACCCTGACCCACGAGTACGCGGACCAGCTCCATGCCAAGGTCAAGCACATCGTGGAGTTCGTGGACGAGCTCGTGCAGGAAGGAAAGCTCAAGTTCACGAAGAGTCTCGACCTGGAAGTCACGTACCACGACCCCTGCCACGTGGGCCGGTACTGCGAGGTGTTCGAGCCTCCCCGCAACATTCTGAAAGCCCTGCCCGGGGTCACCCTGAAGGAGATGGAGCGGATCCGGGAGTGGAGCTGGTGCTGCGGGGCGGGCGGAGGGTGCCGGACGGCCTTCCCGGAGGACATTGCGGGGTTTGCGGCCGAAAAGCGGCTCGAAGAGGCTTACGATACCGGGGCGCGGACGCTCGTGACGGCCTGTCCCTTCTGCGAGCAAAACCTCGGAGAGAACGCCAAGAGGACCTATGACCGGTTCGGGATCGAGGTGAAAGACATTCTCGAGCTTGTCCACCGCGCCCTGTGAGAGACAGTGCGGCGCCGCGCCGGCGGAAGCAGGGTTTTTCCCTGCCCGCTCATTCCATCGCGGCCGCCTCTGCCTGCTGGATCCCGCCTTTCGCGAGCAGGAAGGGGAAAGGAACGCCTAGAAGGGCGAGAAACCCCAGAAACCGGAAAGCGTCCACGTAAGCCAGAAGCGCCGACTGCTGCAGAAGGAGCCGGTAGAGGGCCGCCTGCGCTCCGTGGGCGGCCATCCAGGCGTCGCCCTGGAGAGCGAAAAACCCTTGAAGCTTGGAAAGGCCGTACTGATAGACAGGGTTGGTCGGAGCCAGGTGGGCCGCCAGAAAGGACTGGTGGACCTGGGCGCCCCTGGCGATGAGGGTGGTCAGGGACGCGATCCCGAAGCTCCCGCCGAGGTTGCGCATGAGATTGTAAAGGCCCGTGGCCGTGCCGATTTCCGCGTTCGGCAGGCTCGCCACGGTCAGCGTGGTCAGGGGCACGAAGATGAAGCCCAGGGCGAGCCCGATCGTGGCGTTGGGCCATACGACGCTCCAGACCGAAATCTCCAGATTGATCCTGCCGAGTTCGAACCCGGCCCAGGCCAGGAGCAGGAAGCCCGCTGCGATGAGATAGCGGCCGTCCATCCGCGAGACGAGCCGGCCCGCGATCGTCATGGAGACGGCGGCGCCAAGACCGCGCGGGCTCACGGCCAGACCGCTCCGGAACGCGGTGTATCCCATGAGCTCTTCGAGAAACAGGGGCAGGAGAACCAGGGCGCTGAACAGAATGAGTCCGTAGGTCGTGACCAGAAAGATGCCCAAGGAAAAGTTGCGGTCCCGGAAGACGCGGAGATCCACGACAGGTTCCCGGGCTCTCTTTTCCCGCAGGAGGAAGGCAAGGAGGCTCGCGGCCGAAAGGGCGGTGAACCAGCGGATCCAGACCGCGGAGAACCAGTCGTCCTGCTGTCCCTTGTCCAGGATGACCTGCAGGGCGCCCAGCCCGACGGCCATCAGGCCGAATCCCAGAAGGTCGATGCTCGCCGGAGGCGCTTTTCGCGCGTAGGGCGGGTCCTCGATGAACAGATGCACGAGAAAGACCGCCAAAATCCCCAGCGGGACGTTGATATAGAAGATCCAGCGCCAGGAATAGTTGTCCGTGATCCATCCGCCCAGGGTGGGGCCCACGACCGGTGCGACCACGACGCCGAGGCCGAAGGCCGCCATGGCCTCACCCCGCTCTTCCCGAGGAAAGCTCTCCAGGAGGACCGCCTGGCTCGTGGGCAGGAGGAGACCTCCGCTGGCGCCCTGGATCACCCGGGCCGCAATCAGCATGGCGAGCGAATGGGCGGCCCCGGAAGCTGCCGACGAGAGGGTGAACAGAAGGACGCTCCAGACGAGCAGGCGCTTGCGGCCGACGAGCCTCGCCATCCAGTGCGTGGACGGAAGAACGACCGCGTTGGCCACGAGGTAGCTCGTGAGCATCCAGGTGGCTTCATGGGTGCTCGCCGACAGCGTGCCCGCGACGTAGGGCAGAGAAACGTTCGCCACCGAGGTGTCCAGCACCACCATGAAGGTGGGCAGGACGACCGTGAGCGCCACTGCGCGCGGATCGTGGGAAGGCCGCCACGGCTCCTCGGTCTCTGCGGGTCGGTTCGATGATTCGCGTTCCATGACCTCGGGCGCTTCCGCCTCTTCGTGCAAGGCGTGCTCTGGGAATCAGCGCGGCCGGCCAAACGGTCTGCCGAGAAGGAAGCCTCGTTCGCTGCCCTTGCGGACGCCAGCGAAGGATCATTTGCCTTTGTAGCGGAAGCCGCCCGAAAGATGCAAGACGAGGGTTCTTCGTTTTCCAAAGGATTGCTTTTTGTGCCCAGAGGGCCGATCATGTGCCCCTGTTGCCTGCGGAAGGGGTTCGAGGCCGCGGGCCGATCCTGTCGGAGGGGAAGGTCGGGATGGATGGCGCGTCGGAAGGCGCGGCCCGGACGGGCGGCGCTGGCAAGGGGCTGCGGTTGATCGTTCTGCTCGGCGTCGTGAGCCTTTTTGCGGACATGACGTACGAATCCGCCAGGAGTCTCACCGGCCCCTACTTGGCGATCCTGGGAGCGAGCGCTGCCGCGGTCGGGTTCGTGGCGGGCCTGGGCGAGCTTGTGGGATACGGACTGCGGCTCGCCTCAGGCTGGATCGCCGACCGGACCCGAAGCTACTGGACCGTCACGATCGTGGGGTACGGGATCAACCTGTTGGCCGTGCCGGCCCTTGCCCTCGCCAACCGCTGGGAATGGGCTGCGGCCCTGATCGTTCTGGAGCGCCTCGGCAAGGCCGTGCGGGCTCCGGCTCGGGATGCTCTTCTCGCCCACGCTTCTTCCCAGGTCGGAAGGGGCATCGGGTTCGCCCTGCACGAGGCCATGGACCAGGTGGGCGCCATGGCCGGGCCGGTTCTCGTCACACTGGTTCTCGCCTGGAAGGGGAGCTATCCGGTCGCGTTTGCGGTCCTGGCCGTGCCGGCGGCTCTGGCCCTTGCGGCCCTGGCTGCGGCCCGCGTGAGTTATCCGAGGCCAAGGGAACTTGAGGCAGGGGCGGGCGGCGAGGTTGGGCTGTCCGGCCCTCGTGCGTTCCCGGCCGAATTCTGGATGTACCTCGCCGCGATAGGCCTTGTGGCCGCAGCATACGCGGATTTCCCTCTGATCGCCTTTCACCTCAAATCCCGGGCGGTCGTGGAAGACAAGTGGATTCCGCTCTTCTATGCGGGCGCCATGGGCGTGGACGCCCTGGCGGCTCTTGCCTTCGGCTGGTGGTATGACCGCAAGGGGATCGTGGCGGTTGCCGGAGCTGTCGTCTTCTCGGCGGTTTTCCCGGCCCTGGTTTTTTCGTCCCAGGCTGCGCTCGTCGCGGCCGGAATGGCTCTCTGGGGGATCGGCATGGGAGCCCAGGAGTCGATCGCGCGGGCGGCTGTGGCGGGCCTGGTTTCTGCGGACCGGAGGGCCACCGGCTACGGGGTCTTCAACACGGGCTTTGGCATTGCCTGGTTCGCGGGCAGTGCTCTCATGGGGGTTCTGTATGCGCGGAGCCTCCCGGCCCTGGTGGGATTCTCTGTCCTTGCCCAGGCCGCCAGCCTGCCCCTTCTGTACGCCGTGCACAGGCGCGTTGCGGTCCGTCGCTGACGGGGCGTGTCGCGCGTGCTGGCGCTTTCACAGGGCCTTTACGGTCATGCCGCCGTCGATGACGAGAACGTTGCCGGTGATGAAGGAAGACTCTTCGGAGGCAAAGAAGACCACAGCGCCGGCCACGTCTTCCGGGGTGCCCAGCCGCCGCATCGGGATGCCCTTGAGCATCTTCTGGCGGAAATGCTCGTCGGCCAGGAGCGGCGAGAGCATCTCGGTCTGGATCGGGCCCGGGCAGAGGGCGTTCACCGTGATTCCGTGCCGGGCCAGCTCCACGGCATTGGCACGGGTTACACCGATCACGCCGGCCTTGCTCGAGCTGTACACAGGCAGAAGGCCGGATCCCCGGATCCCCTCGACCGAGGAGACATTCACGATTCTTCCGCGGCCGCTTTTCTTGAGGTGCGGCACCGCGGCGCGGGTGACCCGTATGACCCCCACAAGATTGACCGCCAGGACGCGTTCGATGTCCTCGTCCCGCACCTGTTCGATGAAAGCCGCCGAGGAAACGCCGGCGTTGTTGACGAGCACGTCCAGGCCGCCCAGAGCCTCGACCGCTGCGGCCATCATGCGGTCCACGTCCTCCTGGCGGCTCACGTCTGCCTGAAGGGCGATCGAAGCCCCGCCGGCTTCCCGGATCCTCGCGGCAATCTCCGAGGCGCGCTCGCCGTTCAAGTCTGCCGCGGCCACCCGGCAGCCCGCCTTGGCCAGCCTGAGAGAGATCGCTCCTCCGATTCCGCCTCCGGCCCCTGTCACAAGGGCCCGCACTCCCGAGAGAGCGAGCATGACGAATCCTCCCCGATCCTTCCCGTTTCCGGCCGTCGTCCCCCCTTGTGTCTGCGCGGTGCGAGGAGCGTCCGGCCTCTTGAGCTTGTTGTCTTTTGGGCATGATACCTGATAAGAAGCACCCTGCAACCCCCCGGAAGGGCCGAGGCCCTGAGAGAGAGGAAACGAGAGCTTGCGGCTTATGCGAGAGAGCGGCGGAAACCCAAACGAGCCTGTGCAGACGGATCTCGTCGTTTTCGACCTGGACGGCACTCTCGTGGACAGCCGCCTGGACATCGCGTCCTCGGTCAACCAGGCGCTTCGGGCCGCTGGCGCCCCTGAAGTTCCGGCCGGGAGAATCATCCCGCTCATCGGGGAGCCTCTTTCCGGGATTCTCGAGCACCTGCTTCCGCCGGATCTCAAAGACCGGCTCCCTGTGGCGGTCGAGGCCTACAAGGCGCACTACTTCGACCATTGCTTCGACAGAAGCCGGCTCTATCCCGGGGTGCGGGAATGCCTGGAGCGGATGAGGGGGCTGTGCCTGGCAGTGGCCACGACCAAGATGACGTACATGGCCGTCCGTCTCGTGGAAGCGGCAGGCCTGGCTTCGTATTTCTCGCTGGTTCAGGGAAGCGAGGGCATTCCGTACAAGCCGGATCCGGAGGTGCTGAGAATCGTTCTTCGCAAGACCGGAAAGCCTGCGGCCCGGAGCTGGATGGTGGGGGATACGGTTTACGACATTCAGGCCGGCAAGGCGGCCGGCATGAGGACCTGCGCCGTCACGTACGGGATCGGGTCCAGGGAGGCGCTCGAGCGGGAGAAGCCGGACCTCCTGGTCGGGTCGCTTTCTGAGTTGCCTGAGAGGATCGGATGGACCCTGTCGGAAAGGAGGCGCGCATGATCTATGACGGCAAACCCTGGCTGAAATCCTACGATCCCGAAGTCCGTGCGGAAATCGAGATCCCGGACCGCTCTCTTACGGAGGAGCTCCTGGAGTCCTGCCGGGCATTCGCCTCGATGCCTGCAAGCCACTTCTTGGGGGCCACGCTCACCTTTGGGGAACTGGAGGATCTGGCCGGCCGGTTCGCGTCGGGCCTTCGGGAAAGGGGGCTCAAGCCGGGCGATGTCGTGGCCCTGCACCTCCCGAACATTCCCCAGTACCTCATCGCGGTTCTGGGCATCCTGAGGGCCGGCTGCGTGGTGTCCGGCCTGTCTCCGCTCCTGACAGGAGAGGAAATCTGCTACCAGTTGAACGACTCGAGGGCGCGCGTCCTGGTCACGCTGGACGCGTTGCTGGAGACGAAAGTCGCGCCCGTGGCGGACCGGTTGTCCACCGTGGAGGCGGTGCTCGTCGCGGGCCTTTTCGATTTTGCGGGCGCTCAGACCGGCGGCCCTGCCCCCGGCCGCCTGGGCGGCCGGCCTTTGTTGTCGTTCTCGGATTTCGTCCAATGTTCCAGGAAAGGTTCGGAGGACGCGGTTCGCAAGGCGGAAGACCTGTGCTTTCTCCAGTACACGGGCGGGACCACGGGCCCGGCCAAGGGGGCCATGCTCACCCATCGGAACATCGTGGCGAACATCCACCAGTACGAACACTGGATGCAGCTCGAACGGGGGCGGGAAAGGGTGCTGTCCTCCGTTGCGGCGGTACCCTAAACAAAACAATTCATAGCCGTGAGCGCCCTGGCCTGGGCCACGGCACAGATTCTCATCCCCGACCCCAGGAACCTGGACCACATCGTGCAGGAATTCCGGCAGCACAAGCCTACCCTGATGAGCAACGTCCCCTCCCTGTACCTCATGCTCCTGGCACACGAGCCCTTCCGGCAGCTCGATTTTTCCGCTATCCGCTTTTGCATGTCCGGCGCGGCTCCCTTTCCCGTGGACAAGATGGAGAGCCTCGAGGCTGTAGTGGGCAAGGGCAAGATCATCGAGGTCTGGGGCATGACCGAGACGAGCCCTCTCGTCACGGTGAACCCGCGCAAAGGGACCAAGAAGCCGGGCTCGGTGGGGCTGCCCCTGCCGAGCACCCGGCTGAGGATCGTGGATCTGAACAACGGGGAAACGCAGGTCCCCCTGGGGTCGGAGGGAGAACTCATCGCGAGCGGGCCCCAAGTGATGAAAGGATACTGGAGGCGTCCCGAGGAGACCCGGGGCGCTTTGCGGGAGCACGACGGTGCGATCTGGATGCACACGGGCGACGTGGGCACCATGGACGAGGACGGGTATGTATATGTCGTGGACCGGGCCAAGGACATGATCATTGTGGGCGGATACAAAGTCTTCTCCGCAGAGGTGGAGGACAAGTTCTACAGGCACCCGGCTGTGGGCATGTGCGCCCTTGTGGGCCTCCCGAACCCGGAGCGGCCCGACAGCGAGATCGTCAAGCTTGTCGTGCAGAAAAGCGCCGCCTATCGCGATGTGCCGGATCCCGAGGTCGAGGCCGAGCTGAGGGCCTTTGCCCGTGAAAAACTCGCGCCCTACAAGGTGCCCAGGATCTTCGAGTTCGTGGAGACGATTCCGCTCACCTCCGTGGGCAAGGTGAACAAGAAGATCCTGCGCAAGGGGCCTGGCACACCCTCGTGATGGCCTGCGCCTTCCTCGGGAGGGCACGCTCTGTCGTGCCCAGGGGAGGATGCGGGATGCAAAGCCCTGACGGCTTCACGGCGAGCCCAAAAGACGGACGCGACGGAGCGCGTCCCTCCAGGTAGCGGCAGCGAGGCGGTCCGCCGGAGCGTGCATAGGGCGACTTGCGAAGGTGAGAACCGAGTCGCAATTGCGCGTGCGAATCCGTAAAATGAAGAACTGACCCCTTTGGCGAATCCGCTTGGGGCGGGGCGGAATCGGAACCCTTCCATGGCAAGCTGGAAACAGGTGACCTCGCGCCTCAGCCCTGCGGGGCTTATGGTCTCGAGCTACTTGATCGGTATGGCTCTGGGCACCCTTTTGCTCAAGATGCCCTGGGCGACGAGCAGCCGATATATTTCCTGGGTAGACGCTCTGTTTACGACCACCTCAGCCCTCTGCGTCACGGGTCTCACCGTCGTAGACACGGGCAGCTTCTTCACCGCCGCTGGTCAGGTGGTGATCCTTTTCCTGATCCAGATCGGCGGGCTCGGCATCATGACCTTTGCCGTATTCATTCTGGTGTCTGCGGGCTGGCGGGTAAGCACTCATCAACGGTTCTGTATTCAGGAATCCTTCTCGCCGGAGTCCTCCTCGGCAGACCTCAGGCGGCTTGTGCTGTTCATCCTGCTCTTCACGGCGGTTGCGGAAGTCGCGGGCGCCGTGCTGCTCGCTTTTTGCTGGGAAGGTCTCGACCTGGGCCAGCGTATCTATTTCGGTCTCTTTCATGCGGTCTCCGCGTTCTGCAACGCGGGATTCGGCCTGTATCCGGACAGCCTCTCGCGCTATTACGATCATGGGCTTCTGAATTTTACGGTCGGCGGGCTCATCCTTCTGGGAGGTTTGGGGTTCCCCGTGCTTTTCGAAGTCACTTTCTGGGTGCGGGAACGGAAACGACCGAGGTTCTCTCTTCACACCCGCCTCGCTCTTCTCTCTTCGGCGATCCTGATCGGCGTGGGGCTTGTCGGCTTTTGGGTCCTAGAACGGCGGAGCTGCATGGCCGGGATGCCCCTGTCTGTGCAGCTTCTGGTCTCGTTTTTCCAGTCCGTGACGCCCCGGACGGCTGGCTTTGCCACCGTGGACTTCGCCAGGCTAAGCAACGCCACGCTCATGATGATCGTGATTCTCATGTTCATTGGGGCGTCCCCAGGGTCCACGGGAGGGGGCGTAAAGACGACGAGCCTCGCGGTCCTCGTGGGGCTGCTCTGGAACCGGGTCAGAGGGATCCCATACAACAACATGATGAAATGCACCGTGCCGGAAGCTACCGTCGGGAGGGCCGTCACGGTGTTCATCCTTTCCATCAATGCGATCGTGATCGTCCTGTGCCTTCTTCTGGTGACCCAGCCGGAGGCCGTGCCTCACGAGCAGAGTCGCGGCTTCTTTCTGGAGTATCTTTTTGAGACGGTTTCGGCTTTCGGCACTGTGGGGCTTTCGATGGGAAAGACAGCCCAGTTCAACGCGGTGGGCAAGCTGCTCCTGACGGCCATGATGTTCTCGGGCCGCGTGGGCATTCTGACCCTTGCGTACGTGTTTTCAAGCCGGGAAAGCAGGGCGGTCTACCGGTACGCCGAAGAGACGGTCATGATCGGATGAAGGGAGATGCGCCATGGGGGGCAAGTTCGCCGTGATCGGCCTCGGGAATTTCGGCGCCTGGGTGGTCCGGACGATTTTCGAGCACAATCGGGAGGTGGTCGCGATCGACGCGGATCCGGACTGCGTGCAAAAGATCAAGCCTTTCTGCACCGCCGCCATCGTGGCCGACTGCACGCGCAAGGAGACCCTCGTGAAACTGGGGCTTTCCGAAATGGACGCGGTGGTGGTGAGTGTGGGGGAAAACGTGAGTGTCTCGACCCTGGTGACGCTTTTTCTAAAAGAAATGGGGACCCGGCGGATTCTGGTCAAGGCCATGGACGAGGACCATGCCAAGATCCTTTCCAAGGTGGGAGCCACCGAGGTGATCTTCCCCGAGAAGGAAGTCGCCGTGAAGGTGGCCAAGGGTCTTGTGCTGCCCAATATCCTGGACTACCTGCCCATGACCGAAGACTACGAGATCGTGGAGCTCGCTCCTCCTTCCAAGTTCATTGGCAGGACGCTCAGGGAGATCGGCCTGCCCCAGCGGTTCCACGTTCAGGTCATCGCAGTGAAGGAACTCGTGCCCGAGAACTTCCGAATCATCCCAGGGGCCGATTTTGTGGTCAAAGACAGCGACATTCTGATCATTCTGGGCAAGAAAACTGACATCGAAAAAATTAAGGCCGGCTGACCGGGTCGGGCGTGGCGCCCAAGGCAGGCCTGCCCTTCTTTATTTCACGCGGATGTGCTCGATCGGCCGCACTTCCTCGAGAGTCAAGGCCTGCTCCGGGCACGTGATCACGCAGTTGCCGCAGCCGTAACAGCGCTCAAGGTTTACCGCGGCGACGCCGTTGACCGTGATCGCGCGAAACTGGCAGCGGTCCTGGCACAGGCCGCACCCGGTGCAGGCCTCGGGGAGCAGCTTGACCCGAAACCGGGAAGGCGCTAGGGCGTCGGGATATCCCGTCTGGTTGACGATGAAAAGGCCCGTGCAGCAGCAGGAACAGCAGTTGCACATGAACATGTCCTGCTGCACGTTGTTTCGAACCATGTGGACGAGCCCGGCATCTTCCGCATCCTCGATCCTCTTCAAAGCCTCGGCGTTCGTGAGTCTCTCCCCCAGCCCCCTGGATAGGACGACCTGGGCAAACCCGTTGGTCTGCATGCATACGGAAGTTTCCGGAGCCGGGCAGCCCGGGCTCCGGTTGTTCCTGCGGGCCTGGGTCCTGCACGCGCAGGGGACCGCTGTGACGAGCGCGGCATCCCGAAAGATCTTTCGGGCCGAGTCGATGTCGAGCACCGTGTTCTGGGATTCCACGGAGCGCTCGATCGGAACGACACGCATCATGGGCGGCACCTTGAGGCTCTTGAGCAGCGGAACCAGGGAGGGCATCTCCTTCGAGACGAGTTCCTCCCAGAGCTGGAAAAGCTCCTGGGGCGCATCGGGCCACAGGACCGTGGCGTCTCTCAGTTCGATCATGGCCGGGAAGAGCCGGTAAAGGTCCGGGCGCTTCATGGGGTGGGAGAGGGCGCCTCGCCGCACAAGGCGGTCCGCCGCGGCCCGGACTTCTTCCTCGGGAAGGCCGGTCTTCTCGGCCAGCTCTCTTGCAGTCCCGGGCAAGGCTGCAAGAATCTGGAGGTCCTTTTCGCCGTCGAAAAGAATCGAGAAGATCCGGCGGAGCGTTTGAGATCCGGGAAAGCCGAGCTTCGCGGCATAGCTGTCGAGGGCCGTCTCTGTCGCCATGGGTTTGTCTCCTTGCGGGTTTTGGGGGCCTAGGTCCTGTATACAGGACTCGATCCCCGGGAGCAAGGGCCCCTCAAGCAGACCCCCCGGCGGTCTTGCGGCCGTAACCTTTCGCCGGCTGCGGCCATCTTAATTCCAAGCGTGAAGGTAGGACAAAGACAGATTCTCGGTCCGGCTTTGTCGCGAGCCGGGCCGCTTGGAAGCGGAGGGGCCTGAACGTCCGGAAGCAAGGCCCGGATCCGTAAGAGGAGGGCGAAAGATGGCTTTTGAACTGCCGAAGCTGAAATACGGTTACGACGCCTTGGAACCCCATATCGACGCGCGGACCATGGAGATCCACTACAACAACCACCACGGCACCTATGTGAAAAACCTGAACGCGGCCCTGGAGGGGCATCCAGACCTTGCCAGGAAGAGCATCGAGGACATTCTCGCCGACCTGAACGCGGTTCCGGAAAACATCCGCACGGCTGTGCGAAACA
>FWPU01005641.1_pt1 | contig 22849 bp, 15 predicted proteins | sample 2228361 | NCBI WGS metagenome assembly FWPU01 (sample SAMEA103939777, study PRJEB20133) | metagenome
AGGACAGCGCCAATCCGGCTGCCGCAAGCCAGAGGACCGATCAGGCGCCTCCACCTCCCCCGCCTCCTCCCGCCACCAAGAAAAGCCCGGAGCCGGAGGAGGAAGACGAGGAGGAGGGGATGCTGCGCATGTCGTTCATGGAGCACCTGGAGGAGCTGCGGGCGCGGATCCTCAAGGCGCTGGCCGGCGTGGGCATCGCTTTCCTGTTCGCAATCATTTTCGCCAACGACCTGTGGAGGATCGTCAGTGAACCGGCCGTCGAGGCGCTCACGCGGCTGGGCTTTCAGCCCAGCCTCGCGCAAATCGAGCCGATGGAAGTCTTTATGACGGTTTGGGTGAAGCTGCCAATGCTGACGGCCGTGTTTCTGGCCTCGCCGTGGGTCCTTTATCAGGTCTGGGCGTTTATTGCTCCGGGCCTGTACAAGCGCGAGCGCCGCTGGGCGGCGCCATTCGTCATCTGCTCGGCGGGCCTGTTCATCCTGGGCGGGCTGTTCGCGTACTTCGTGGCCTTCCGTTTCGGCCTCACGTTTTTGCTGGGCATCGGCCGCGACATCAACATTACGCCGTACGTGTCGATCACGAAGTACTTCGACCTGTTTGTTAACGTCACGCTGGGCATCGGGCTGGTGTTCGAACTGCCGGTGCTGATCTTTTTCCTGACGCTGCTCCGAATCGTCACGCCCGGCTTTTTGGTGCGCAACGCCCGCTATGCGGTGCTGATCATTGTCATCATCGCGGCCATCATCACGCCCACGCCGGACGTGGTCAACCTGATGTTGTTCTCCGTGCCGATGTGCCTGCTGTACTTCGTCGGCACCTTCGCCGGCTACCTGCTCACGCTGCACCGCGAGCAGCAGCGTTTCCCCTGGAGAACTGTACTGCTGAGCCTGTTGATTCTGGCGGCGATCGGGGCTGTGGCAACCTATCTGCTGACGAGCCGGTACGGCTTTCATTTTCAGACGTCTTGGCCGTTCCTGACGCGATGATCCAGCGTTGGACTTCGGACGCAGGCCTCGGCTCTCCGCCGGCGCCGGGTTAGAATGAACGTGATTATGCGTTTAGAATTTGACCTGACTCCGAGAAGCGTTCCGCGGATTGAGACGCCGCACCGGCGCATTGTCACGCCGATTCCGGCGCCCGAATCGCTCCCGATCATCGAGAAGCTCCGCCGCTACGAGCCCGTATCGTTCCGCGGCCAGCCGCCGGTGGTGTGGGACCGCGCTGAGGGGTTTCAAGTCTACGACGCCTGGGGAAACTGCTGGATCGACTGGTCGGCCGGCGTGCTGATTACAAATGCCGGCCACGGCCGTAAGGAGATTGTCGAGGCTATCGTGCAGCAGGCGTCGAAACCGCTGCTGACGACGTTCGCTTTCGCCAGCGAGGTGCGCGCGCGCCTCGCCGAGACGCTGGTCTCGCTGTTTCCCGAACCGCTGAACAAGGTCTTTATCTTCTCCACGGGCTCCGAGGCAGTGGAAAACGCGATCAAGTTTTCACGGACGTACGGCGTCAAGACAGGCGGCCGGGCGAAGCACGTCATCGTCTCATTTACAAACGCCTTTCACGGCCGGACGCTGGGCTCGCAACTGGCGGGCGGCATCCCGGCTCTGAAGGATTGGATCGTCAACCTTGATCCCGGCTTCGTCCAAGTTCCATTTCCGGACGGATATCTGGCCGAAGACACATCCTTTGATGGTTTCCTGAAGTCGCTGCGCGAGCAGGGCGTCGAAGCGGACCAGGTGGCGGCAGTGCTGTTGGAGACATACCAGGGTGGCACGGGCTGCTTCGCTCCCGTCGAGTACATCCAGGCGTTGCGCCGCTGGTGCGATGAGCACAACGCGCTGCTGATCTTCGACGAGGTGCAGGCGGGATTCGGCCGCACCGGCAAGTTCATGGCCTACGAGCACTATGGGGTGTTGCCGGATCTGTGCACGCTCGGCAAGGGGATGTCAGGGTCGCTGCCGCAGTCGGCGCTGGTCGGGCGGGCCGATGTGCTGGATCTGCACCCGCCGCTGAGCATGACGAATACGCACGCCGGCAGCCCGGTGCCGTCTGCGGCGACGCTAGCCAACATCGAGTTGATCCGCAAGGAGAATCTGACCGAAAACGCGCGCCGGCTGGGGGAGGTGCTGCACGGGAAGTTGCGGGAGTTGCAGTCACGCTACCCCCTCATCGGCTACGTCGCCGGCAAGGGACTGATGGCGGGCGTCTTCTGTGTCCGGCCGGGCACTAAGGAGCCGGATGGCGACCTCGCACACGACATTGTCCGAGCCTCGATGGAAAAAGGAGTGCTGATGTTCGCCCCGGTCGGCCCCGGGCTGGGCACGATCAAGATCTGCCCGCCGTTGGTGATCACCGAGGAGGCGTTGCTGGAGAGCCTCGGGGCGTTTGAAGAGGCGATTGGCGAGTCGGTCGCCGCCCGTGAGGCGATGACGGCATGATCCGGCCGCAGGTGACGATTATCGGCGGAGGCATGATCACTAACGATCAGATCCTGCCGTCGCTTTACCATCTTCAGCGCCAGGGCGTGATCGGTGAGATTGCGATCTGCGCTCTTCAGGCCCGGCCGCTCAAGAGCCTCGCCGAATCTCCGCTGTTTGCCCAGGCCTTCCCCGGCCAGTCATTCCGCGCTTATCCAGCGGTAGAGGGCGACCTCGACCGGCCGTACCCGGAACTGTTCCGGAAAGTGATCAGTGAGATGCCGCCCCGAAACATCGTTGTCGTGGCGGTGCCGGACCAGCTCCACTACGACGTGATCATGACCGCGTTGCGGAATAGCCAGCACGTGCTGTCGGTCAAGCCGTTGGTCCTGAAGGCATCGCAGTCGCTGGAGATCGAGAAGGAGGCGGCTGCGCGCGGGCTGGTCGTAGGCGTCGAGTACCACAAGCGTTTCGATGACCGCAGCCTGCTGGCCCGGCGCCGTTACCGCGAGGGGTTGTTCGGGGAGTTCAAGCTCGGCACGTCGCGACTGCTCGAGAAGTGGTACTACCGGCACTCCAATTTTCAGAACTGGTGCACGGTGGAGAACTCCGACGCGTTCACTTATATCGGTTGTCACTACGTCGATCTCGTGCACTTCATTACCGGGCTGCTGCCGGTCGCGGTGAGTGTCTACGGGGTGCGCGACCGTTACCCCAACGGCAACGAGGGCTTCCTTTGGACGGACGCCCGCGTGATCTGGAACAACGGCGCCTGCCTAAACGTGCAGAACGCTCTCGGCTTCCCCGATGATGCTCCGGGGACGAACGTTCAGGGGTTGACGATGTATTGCGCTGGCGACGGGAAGGGGGCCTGGCTGGAACATCACGATCAATTTCGGGGTATTCAGCACTGCTATACCGCGGCGCCGGCCGCGCCGAGCCTCAACGCGTATGCAGAGCCAAGTACCGAGTATTTCCAGTATCTGGACCTCGGAGGGCCCGGACTCGTTCCGACAGGCTACGGCTACCGGTCGATTGAATACGTCTTGAAGGCGGCGATCCGTGTAGAGTCGGCCCCGCCGGAAGAGCGCGCGCGGTTATTGAAGGAACTGGACGAGGCTGCCGTGATGGCCACGCCGGCGAACAGCCGCTACAACGAACTCGTCCTCGAAGCCGGCCGCCTGTCGATCCTCAACGGCGGGCGCGAGGCTGTCATCGATTACGCGCCGGAGCCTTCGGTTCGGCTCCGCGAATATTGACGCACCTGCTGGCCGCGGATGCCGGCGAGGATCCGGCGGAGGCTCTTGCCAGTGATCGGATGTTCGAGGTCTGGGGCCAACTCGGTCAGGGGCTGGAGGACGAAGCGGCGTTCGGTCATTCGCGGGTGGGGGATCACGAGCTCGGGTGTTTCCAGGGCCAGTTCCCCATACAGCAGGATGTCGATATCGATCGTCCGCGGACCCTTAGGCTGTTCTCGGCGCCGCCCGAGCACCTCCTCGACGCGGCGAATGCGGCCGAGCAGCTCAAACGGCGTCAGGCTGGTCCCAATCTCGACCGCTTGGTTCAGGAACCACGGCTGGCCGGGCAGATCGACAGGCTCGGTTTCGTAAATGGACGAAACGCGGCAAATGCGCAGCCGGTCGTCTTCCAGCCGACGCAGTGCCTCCTCGAGATTCCGCCGCCGGAACCCTAGATTGGATCCCAGGGACAGAAAGGCGCGGTTCATGAGAACAGGCTCTGTTGGGGGCTGCGGCCGCGGCCAGGCTGCACCCCGAAGTACTCGAAGGCGCTGGGAGTGGCCATGCGGCCGCGCGGAGTGCGGTCGATGAAGCCGAGTTGGATGAGATACGGTTCGTAGACTTCCTCAATCGTGTCGGGCTGCTCGTCGATCGAAGCGGCGATCGTGTTCAGCCCGACAGGCCCGCCACCGTATTTTTCCAGCACCGTGAGCATGATTTTCTGGTCCATCTCGTCGAGGCCGAAGCGGTCCACCTCCAGCAGATCGAGGGCGGTCTGAGCGATCTCCTTTGTGATCCGGCCGTCGGCGCGGACCTGGGCGTAGTCCCGGACGCGCCGCAGCAGGCGGTTGGCGATTCGCGGGGTGCCGCGGCTGCGGCGGGCGATCTCGGCGGCGCCTTCCTCGTCGATCTCGACGCCGAGAATCATGGCCGAGCGTTGCACAATCTGTTGGAGCTCAGAGGCCTCATAATGATTGAGCCGCAGCACCAGCCCGAAGCGGCCCCGCAGGGGCGCGCTCAGCAGCCCCTGCCGCGTCGTCGCCCCGATGGCCGTGAAGCGCGGCACCGGCAGAGAATGGGTGCGGGCCCCTGGACCCGTGCCGACCAGGATGTCCACGCGAAAGTCCTCGAGTGCCGCGTACAGCATCTCCTCGACGTCAGGCAGCAGGCGGTGGATCTCGTCGATGAAGAACACCTGGCGCGGGCGGATGTTGCTGAGGATGCCGGTGAGGTCGAGCTTTTTTTGCAGGATGGGTCCGGCGGTCTGATCGAAGGCGACGTCGAGCTCGTGGGCGATGATGGTGGCCAGGGTCGTTTTACCAAGTCCGGGCGGGCCGTACAACAGCACGTGATCCATCGCCTCGGCGCGCTGCTTGGCCGCTTCGATGGAGATGGCCAGCACCTCTTTCAGCCGCACCTGACCAGTGAATTCCTCCAACCGCCGGGGCCGAAGCGCGGCCTCGAACTGGCGTTCGTCCTCGCGTAACGCCGGCGAGATGATGCCCTTCTCCCGCATGAAGTTTCAGATTACCGCACGAACTCCATCGCCCGGCGGAACAGGGGCTCGAACTCCGCCGGCGCACCGGCGGCTTTGGCTTTTCGCACGGCCGTTTCGGCCGCGGCCCGCGTGCAGCCGAGGTTCATCAGCGCAGACAGGACGTCCTGCTCCAGATCCGAAAGCATGGCTGCACCAGCCGCCGCTTCGGCCGGGGCGCCGGGTACGGAAATGCCGTGCAGCTTGTCGCGGAGTTCAACAACCAGTCGCTCGGCCGTCTTTCTGCCCACGCCCGGAATCCGCACCAGGTGCTCGATGGCGCTGGAACGGATGGCCGTAACCAAATCCGCGGTCGGGAGCCCGGACAGAATGGCGATGGCCAGCCGGGGACCGATACCGCTGACGGTGATCAGCTTCTCAAACACGGCCTTCTCCTCCGGCGTCAGAAAGCCGTACAGCGCAAAAGACGTTTCGCTGTGGTGCGTATGAACATGCAGCCGGACTTCCGCGCCACCGTCCGGCAACGACGAGAAGGTCGATATGGGGACCGTGACGTCATAGCCGACGCCGCCCGCCTCGACAATAACCTGGTTGGGGTGCTTCTCGAGGATCGTGCCCCGCAGGTAGGCGATCATAGGAAGCTACATTATTGTACATGGCGCGGCGGCGCTTCTTCGTGGATGGAGTTCACAACGGGCACGCGGAGCTGACCGGCGATCAGGCCCATCACCTGCGGAATGTTCTGCGCGTGGAAGCGGGCCGGCGCTACGAAATCTCGGACAATGAACGCGTTTATCTGTCAGAGGTTGCGCTGGCGAGCAAAGACCGTGTGGTGTTTCGCGTGCTCCGGCCGATTCCATCCGCTGCGCCGCCGGTCCGGCTCCACGTGTTCGCCTCGCTGGTCAAACTCGACCGCCTGGAGCTGATTCTGGAGAAAGCCACCGAGTTAGGCGCCGAGCGGATCGTCCCCGTGGTTGCCAGCCGCAGTGAGAAGGGGCTTGAGAAGGCCGCTCCACGCCGAATGGCCCGCTGGAAGAAGATCGTGCTCGAAGCCAGCCAGCAATCCCGGCGCACTTGCTTGCCGGAGGTGGGCGAACCGCTGTCCTTCACTGCCGCTACGGCCGCAGCCCCGGGACTGCGGCTGTTTCTCGATGAAGACGCGGCGGCGCCACCCTTGCTCGCGCGCCTCCCGCCGGCGGCCGAGCGTTCAGCGACGGACCTTGTCTCGCTGCTGTCGGGCCCCGAGGGCGGCTGGACCGATCAGGAGCGGCGAAAGGCCTTCGAAGCCGGCTGGATCGCCGTTTCGCTCGGACCGCAGATCCTGCGCGCCGAAACCGCCGCCATTGCCGCTATTGCCGTACTCACCAGCGCTTGGAGTGCCGCCGGAGGGAGCACCGCCCCGTGACCCTCTCGGCGCCAGGAAGCTTCCTGGCGGCAGGTACGACGACGGCCGGAGGAGTGAATCGTTGCTGTGTAGAGGCCGGGGTAGTGGGGACGTCGCGGTCACGGCCCTACCAGACCGTTCTGACCCGGTACCGGCGGACCTGCTCGTCGCTTGAGACCCAGATAAGCCCCGCGGCAGCGGCTCGGGCGATCAGAACTCGGGCAATCGGATCGTGGTGAAGCTCCGGGAGGCCGGGCAGCGTCGAGACATGTCTGACTCGGATCGAGAGAACGGCGCCGCCCAGGAGTCCGCTTGCCCTTCGTCAAGGGTTAGGGAGCGCTCCCAGTACTCCTGCCAGGCCAGTTCGCCCCGCATCGCCCCGAGTGGGGGCTTTCCTTTTGAGTGAGCCGGCGCCAGGGGGGCCACCGGCCGGCTGTGTGGCGGACGATGACCATCTCTTCGCCGTCCTGCACAAGGTCAATCAGCTTCGAGAGCTGCGTTTTAGCCTGATGCACACTGACGGTCATCACAAGCTGTTTCAGTCCATTTTTTGGTCACATCCCCACAGGGCCACTTCCACCACACCGGGAACCCACCAGGGATGGCATGGTCGGAGATTCACTCTACCTCCGGTTGATTGCGCCGGCCGCCGCTTTCAGTCCCGCCCGCATACCGGCCGTCCCCCAGCGCAGTTCGGCCGCGAGACTCGGGACCTTGTTATTCTCGAAATCTCCGGATGGCCGCGCAAACGAGCATCGCCGTGGTGGCCGAAAAGCCCTCGGTGGCGCGCGATATCGCCCGAGTTCTGGGGGCGACCATAGAGGGCCAGGGCTACCTGCACGGCAACGGATACGTCGTGACCTGGGCGGTCGGCCACTTAGTGAGGCTGGCGCAGCCTCACGAGATCCGGCCCGAATGGCGCTCCTGGCGCCGCGAACTGCTGCCGATGCTGCCGGAGTCTTGGCCGCTGGTGGTGCTGGAGGAGACCAAGGACCAGTTCGACGTGGTGCGGAAGATCCTGACATCGCCGCGCGTCGATCGGGTCGTGTGTGCGACCGACGCCGGGCGTGAGGGGGAACTGATCTTCCGCTATATTTACGAAGCCGCCGGGTGCGACAAGCCGGTCAGCCGGCTTTGGATTTCGTCGCTGACGCCCGAGGCCATTCGCCAAGGCTTCGCGAAGCTGCGGGAGGGGAGCGAGTACGACAATCTCGCGGACGCGGCCCGCGGCCGCAGCCGGGCCGACTGGCTGGTGGGGATGAACCTCTCACGGGCTTACACGCTGGCCTGCAAAGAGGAGCTTTCCGTCGGCCGCGTGCAGACGCCGACGCTGGCGATGCTGGTGGAGCGGGAACTGGCGATTCGCGCTTTCGTCCCCGAAGAGTATCTGAACGTTGTGGCGGAGTTCTCGCCCGGCGAGGGAGAGGCTTACAAGGGGACCTGGTTCCGGCCCGGAGTGGAGCCGCTGGAGGCGGCCGTGCGGCTCCCCGCTGACGGCGAGGAGGCGTGGGCGATCATCGCACGCGTCGAGGCCGGAGAGGCAGCGGCAGAGACAATCCAAGCCGAGACCCGGCGCATGCCGCCACCGCTGCTATACGACTTGACCGAACTCCAGCGGCACGCCAACCGGCTGTATGGTTTCAGCGCTCAACGGACGCTGGAGGCGGCGCAGGCCCTATACGAGCGACACAAGCTGATCAGCTATCCGCGAACGGACAGCCGCCACCTGTCGGAGGAGGTGGCCAAGACGCTGCCGCGGATCACAGCGGCGATCGGCGGCGCGTACGCCAACCTTCTTGCCCCCGACACCGGCCGGCGGCCGCTCGGACGGCGTTTCGTGGACGATTCCAAGGTAACCGACCACCACGCCATCATCCCGACCGGGGTTGCGCCCGCGGGCATCCGCCTCAGTGCCGACGAACACAAGATCTTCGACCTGATCTGCCGGCGCCTGTTGGCGGCGTGGCACGAGGACTACGTCTGGTCGGTGACCACGGTGATCACGGTTGTCCGCAACGCCGCGGAACACAGCGAAGACCGGTTTCACACGACCGGAACCGCCGTTTTGCAGCAAGGTTGGAAAGTCTTGGATGTGGCGGCCAAGAAGCAGCAACGCAAGCCGCCGGGCGGCGAATCGGCTGATGAGGCCGAAAAGGAGGAGCAGGCGCTGCCGCCAAACCTGAGGGAAGACCAGCGCCAGCAGGTCCTGAGAGTGGAAGCGGAGCGGAAGAGGACGCGCCCGCCAAAACGGTTCACTGAGGCGACGTTGTTGACGGCGATGGAGACAGCCGGGAGGACGCTGGAAGAAAAGGAGTTGTCGGAGGCGATGAAGGAGAGCGGCCTGGGCACGCCGGCGACCCGGGCGCAGACAATCGAGTTGCTGCTAAAGCGGGGCTTCATCGTGCGCCGAGGCAAAAGCCTTCAGGCGACCGAGAAAGGTATCCGCCTGATCGAGGTCGTGCATCCGGAGGTGAAGAGTCCGGTGATGACCGGCCAGTGGGAGGCGCAGCTCAAGCGCATCGAGCGTGGACAGGCTCAACTGGCGCCGTTTCTTCGGGGCATTGAGGAGTACGTGCGGGAGGTCGTGTCCAAGGTCAGCGCCACTCCGCCGGCGGGCAAGGCGGCGGCGCCTCCGCCTCCGAGAGTGAGTTTTCGCACCGCCGCGCCGGAGTCCGGGCCAGACGACGGAGGGCTAGGCGAGCTGTTGCTACGCCGTTTCGGCTTTGGGTCGTTTCGACCGAACCAGGAAGCGGTCTGCCGGGCGCTGATCGCCGGCGAAGACGTGCTGCTGGTGATGCCGACGGGTTCAGGGAAATCGCTCTGCTACCAGCTTCCGGGCCTGGCCCGCGGCGGCACGACGTTGGTGATCAGCCCCCTGATCGCGCTGATGGAAGACCAGGTCGCCAAGCTGGCCGAGCGCGGATTCGCGGCCGAACGGATTCACTCGAACCGCGACCGGCAAGCGTGCCGCGCAGCATGTCAGGCGTACCTGGAAGGGAAGCTTGATTTCCTGTTCATCGCTCCGGAGCGGCTGCGGGTGCCGGGATTTCCCGAGATGCTCGCCCGGCGGAAGCCCTGCCTGGTGGCGATCGACGAGGCGCACTGTATTTCGCAGTGGGGACATGATTTCCGGCCGGACTACCGGATGATCGGGCAGCACCTGCCGGCCCTGCGGCCGGCGCCGGTGGTGGCGCTGACGGCGACCGCGACGCCCCTGGTGCAGAACGACATCGCGCAGCAGTTAGGACTGAACGAGCCGCGGCGCTTCATACACGGATTTCGGCGCGACAACATCGCAATCGAGGTCGTCAAGGCGCCGCCCGGAGGGCGACTGGCGCTGGCCGAGGAGATCCTGCGGGAGCCGGAGCGCCGGCCCGCGATCGTCTACACCCCTACACGCAAGGATGCGGCGCGGCTGGCGCGGGGGCTGGGGCGCTTGTTTCCCGCTGCCGCCTATCATGCGGGCCTGGAAGCCGCCCGGCGCGAGGAGGTGCAGACGGCGTTCTTGGAAGGCGGGCTCGAGGTGATCGTGGCCACCATCGCGTTCGGCATGGGCATCGACAAGCCGGATATCCGGACGGTGCTGCACACCGCGCTGCCCGGGAGCCTGGAGGGCTATTACCAGGAGATTGGACGGGCGGGGCGGGACGGGAGGCCGTCGCGTGCCATCCTGATGCACGCCTACGCCGATCGCTATACCCACGACTATTTCTTCGAGCGGGACTACCCGGACGGCATGGTCCTCGAGCGGATCTTCGAGCACCTCGGCGAACAACCACAGCCAAAGGACCACGTGCGGGCTCGGAGTGGGTTGGCCGAAGAGGCCTTTGAGATCGCGCTGGAAAAGCTCTGGATCCATGGCGGCGCCGTCGTAGACTGGGCCGAAAACCTGAGCCGCGGCAAGGAGCGATGGCGCGAGCTGTACGCCGCCCAGCGGGAGCACAAAATGGCTGAGTTCGAGCGCATGCTGGCCTATTGCGACACGGCGACTTGCCGCATGGTGACGCTCGTCCGGCATTTTGGCGATTTCGCCGACGCCCAACGCCGTTGCGGAGTATGCGACTTTTGCGATCCGGGAGGCGCCGTCGCGCAGCGTTTTCGGCCGGCCAACGACGCGGAGCGCAGCCAGGTCGCGTGCATTCTGGAGACGCTGAAGAACCGCGCATGGGTGCCTACGGGGCGGCTCTACGGGCAGGTCTTCCCCGACGGCTCGCTGACCCGGCGTGATTTTGAGGAGCTGTTAGGCGCAATGGCGCGCAGCGGCCTGGTCGAAGTGGCCGAGGCGTCGTTTGCGAAAGAAGGCCGGCGCATCGACTACCGGAAGGCACGGATCACCACTAGCGGGCGGCACGCCGATGCGTCCACGCCCGTGCTCGTACCGGTCGAGGTCGACGTGGAACCGCGGCCGAAGAAGCGGAAGAAAGCAAAGCCTCATACGGTGCATGAAGCCACGAGACCGGAGGCGAAGCCCACGGCGCTGCCTGGGCGCGCGCCTCCGGCGCCTGAGAAGCAAGCGCTTATTGAGAAGGCGCTTCGGTCCTGGCGGCTCGCGGAGGCCAAGCGTCAAGGCGTCCCTGCGTTTCGGATCCTCAGCAACCGGGCTCTTCAGGCGATCGCCGCGAGCCGGCCGCAGACAACAGGTGAGTTGCTCGAAGTACCCGGCGTCGGACTGAAGATCGCGGAGAAGTATGGGGCGCAGATTTTTCGGATCCTCGAAGAAGCCATTAAGCAGTGACTGCGCCGCGGGCACTTGCTCGTATTGAGCTCACCCGACCCGGGCGGGTCAGCTCGCCACTTCGGCTTTGACTTGCTGAGTTTCGTTAATGGCCGCCTTCACTGTGGGCGCCGCAACCGGCCGGTGGGCGTCGCCTGCCGCGGTGACGGTCATCTTCGAATTCCAGTTGGGCAGCCAGATCTGGTTGAGGTATTTGTTGGCGGCTTCGACCGTCGTGATGCGGTTTTTTCTCAGTCGTTCGCAAAGTCCTTTGGCGGCGGCCGAGAAGAAGTGCTGAACACGCCCGCTGGGCATGGGAGGTTGGATAGGCGTCCAGGCAATCCCCAGCTTCCTGAAGATGCGCTGGATCGCGGGGGCGGGGCGGGCATTTTCCGAGAGGACGACAACTTCGGGCGGCGTCCCATGGATTGCAAGGCGGCCGAATCGGAACTCAAGTGGGCGTCCCCAGCGCTTAAGGTACTCCCGAAGCAGTTCGAGGTTCTCTTCGAGCGTGTCGGCGGTGGCGAACCGCGCCAGGGCCCTGGAAGTGGCGTCGCCGATCATTGCCATCAAGTACCGCGCCGAGCCGGGACCGCCGTTGAGCCAATCATATTCGCCGATGCACCAGTGCACCAGCTCGCCCCAACGTTCCTTGCGCGGCTGCCAGCTCGTCACCGTCAGGCGGTTGTAATGGCCGGGGTACCAGAGCTTTTCCTGGATCATCCACTGCCGCACGGTCTCCTTGCTGACCCGGATTTGGTGCTGGTCGGAGAGGTAGGCAGCGGCAAGCGTCGGGCCAAAATCCTTGTAATCGGTCTTCAGCAGTTCGATGACCCGGCTGCGGATGGGGTCGGGGATCCGCCGATTGGAAGGTTTGCCGCGAAGACCGTGCACGACGGCCCGGTCACCCACTAACTTCATTCGATGCAACAGTTTGCGCACCCAGCGCTCGCTTACGTGCATGCGCTCGGCGGCCTGCTTCTGGGTGATGCGTTTCGCAGCGGCCAGCTTCAACCAGCCTAACCATTCCAGTTGTCTGGGGGTGAAGGAGAAATCCCCATCAGGCGGAACCTTGCCTGTTTCCATAGGCTTTTCCTTGCACCTGAGGCGACCCCTCTGATAGCGAACGCTTCCTCAGGTCCTGCCAGTTAAAGCGTTCCAATATGAAATCACGTTCGCAAGCGGCGAAAGGTTACAACATTAACACAGGAACCCGGACCGAGTCAGGCTCGCGATCGCCGCCCCGGGACACCCGCCGCCGCCGTGCCCGCGCCTTCTGCGCTAGAGTGTTTGTTTTGAGGTCAACCGCCCCAGATGAACACAGTGCTGCTGGGTGTCACCGGCTACGTGCTGGCGCAACTGGCCCTGGGTGTGGTGGTGTCGCGGCGCATCCGCACCGAAGATGACTACTTGGTGGCGGGCCGCCGTCTCGGCTACGGGCTGGCGACGTTTACGATCTTCGCTACCTGGTTCGGAGCCGAGACCTGCATTGGAGCGGCTGGGTCGATTTACGAGCAGGGTCTGGCCGGGGGCACCTCGGATCCGTTCGGCTATGCTCTCTGCCTGCTTCTGATGGGCGTCATATTTGCCGTCCCTTTGTGGCGCAGAAGGCTCACGACCTTGGCCGACTTGTTCCGCATCCGGTATTCAGCCCGGGTGGAACAGCTGGCGGTGATCTTTATGGTGCCGACCTCGCTGTTGTGGGCGGCCGCCCAGATCCGCGCGTTCGGTCAAGTGCTGGCGGCGACCTCGGACCTGGAAGTGACCTTGACCATCACCTTGGCGGCCGTCGTCGTGGTTGTCTACACCATGTTCGGGGGGTTGCTCGCCGACGCCTGGACGGACGTCATCCAAGGAATCGCTCTGCTGATCGGGCTTACTGTACTGATCCTCGCCGTATGGCGGCACTCCGGAGTGGCGGTCCTGGATGGGATTGATGCGGAACGGCTGAACGTGTTTGCGCACGGGCAAGTGTCAGTGCTGGCCGTGGTCGAGGAGTGGGCGGTGCCGGTTTGCGGGTCTGTGCTGGCGGCGGAGCTCGTCACGCGGGTGATCGCATGCCGGACACCCGCCGTCGCGCGACGTGCCTCGCTGATGGCCGGCGCAGGGTACCTCTGCGCCGCCGCCGTCCCGGTGGTAATCGGACTAATCGGCTACAAGGCGGTTCCGAATCTCGAGCACCCCGAGCAGATCCTGCCGTTGATGGCCCAGAAGTATCTGCCGGCGCTTCCGTATACGTTGTTCGCCGGAGCACTTGTGTCGGCCATCCTTTCCACGGTCGACAGTGCGCTGCTGGTGGCTTCATCGCTGGTTTCTCACAACTTGATTGTGCCGCTCCGGCCGGGCCTGGCCGAACGAGAGAAGGTCTTGATCGCCAGGTGCGGCGTCGCCGTTTTTGGCGTGTTGGCGTGGGTGATGGCGTTATCCGCCACCGGGGTATACGGCTTGGTGGAAGAAGCGTCGGCGTTCGGCAGCGCGGGCCTGTTCACGGTGGTGGTGCTCGGCTTGTTCACCCGCTGGGGCGGGGCCGGCAGCGCCATGGCAGCGCTGCTATCGGGGATGACCACCTGGATTGTTGGGGCCTATCTGGCGGACCTGCCATACCCTTATCTCACCTCGCTCGGGGCCTCGCTGGCAGCCTACGCAGTGGGGGCGGGGTGGAAAAAAGGCGCCGCGGCGAGTAGTACTACGACGGCCTGAAACATTCGTCGTACAATGAGCATTCGACGCAGGCAATGGACTCTTCGTGGTTAGGCCAGGCGGTCCATAGCAAGATCATTATTTCGATCCTGCTGGTGGCGGCGGCGGTCATTCTGTACAGTTTCCTCAAGCGGGCCATCATTCATCGTGTCCAGCGCCCCGAGGCCCGCCGGCGCTGGATCGTCAACCACCGCAACGCAATCGTGTTTCTGACCACGGTGGGGCTGGTGGCCATCTGGGGGGAGGCGTTGCGGGCCGTGGCCCTGTCGCTGGTGGCTCTGGCGGTGGCGTTCACCATCGCCACCAAGGAACTACTGCAAAGTGTGCTGGGCGCGCTGCTGAGGACGGCGACGAATGCGTACTCAGTGGGGGACCGGATCGAGATCGGAAACCATCGCGGCGACGTCATTGACCAGAATCTGTTCACCACGACCATCATGGAGGTCGGTCCGGGGCGCTCATTCCATCTCCGTACGGGCCGGATGATCACGTTCCCGAACAACAAGCTCCTGGACAGTTACGTGGTCAACGAGTCCTACAACAAGCAGTATGTGCTCCATGTGTTCTCCGTGCCGCTGAAGGCCGACCAGGATTGGCAGAAGGCAGAGAAGATTCTCTTGGAAGCGGCACGCGAGGCGTGCGCCGATTACCTGGACTTCGCCCGGCAAAGTATGAAGCATTTGGAGGAGACCCACGGCCTGGACGGCTTGCCGGTGCAGCCGAGAGTCAACATCCAGATCGCCGAGCCGAACCGGTTGAACCTGCTGGTTCGAGTGCCGGCTCCCGTGGGGCGGCAAGGCAGGGTTGAACAGGCGATTGTTCGGAGGTTCCTGCGGGAGTTCTACCAGTCGAAGCAGGAAGAGCCGGGATCTGCACCCGAGGAGGGCGAAACCGCGAAGGGGAAGCGCGAATCACCGCAGACCAGCGAGTTTATCTTCTGAGGACCGGCCGCACGCGCTGGTAAAATCAAGGCGGGCAAGCGCCATGAAGATCGCCGTCGTCTACAATCGGGAAAACGCCAATGTTATCAATCTCTTCGGCCAGCCCAACCGGGAACAGATCGCCTTGAAAACGATCGACCGCATCGTACGGGCCCTGAAGCAGGGGGGACACCAGGTCATCGCGTTGGAAGGTGACAAGGACTTGATCGATCGGCTGGAGGAATTCATGCCGAGAGTCGTCAAAGGTGAGCGGCCGGGGCTGGTGTTTAATGTCTCCTACGGTATTCAGGGGCAGGCGCGCTATACCCACGTGCCCAGCATCCTGGAGATGGTCGGCATTCCCTACGTGGCTTCCGGTCCGCTGGCGCATTCGCTGGCCCTCGACAAGGTCGTCACCAAGATGATCTTGCGGCAACACGGCCTGCCGACGCCCGACTTTGCGGTGTTGCACAGTCCCGATGGCGCCGTCAGCGGCTTGAACTATCCGCTGATTGTCAAGCCGAAGAATGAAGCGGTGTCGTTTGGGTTGAGAATCGTCCATAACGAACAGGAGTTGCGCGAGGCGGCGCGGCTGATCTTCGATGAGTTCCGCCAGCCCGTGCTGGCCGAGCAGTTCATCGAAGGCCGCGAGGTCAATGTGGGAATTCTCGGCAATGACCCGCCGGAGCCGTTCCCGCCGGTGGAGCTCCAATTTGACACCCAAGGGCCGGCGATATACACCTACGAAGACAAGACGGGCCGGAGCGGGCGCACGATCACACCGGTTTGTCCGGCGCCGATTGGTGAAGCGCTTCAGAAGAAAGCGCAGGAGCTCGCGGTAGCGGCGTTTCGGGCGCTGGGGTGTGCCGATTGCGCGCGCGTAGACATGCGCTTGGACAGGGGCGGCCGGCTTTACATCCTCGAGATCAACAGTCTCCCCAGCCTGGGTGAGCGCGGCTCTTACTTGGTCGGCGCGGCCCATGTAGGACTGGATTTCGCCCAATTCATCAATCGGCTGGTCGAGGTCGCCAGTGCGCGTTACTTCGGTACGCCGCACCCGCCCAAAATCGCCGGCGCGGCCGCCGATCCCGCATCGCACGCTTTTGGCTTCATAACCGAGCGGCGAGACCAAATGGAGCGGCGGTTGAGCGACTGGGTCGCCGTCGCTAGCCGGACCAATGACCCGGTCGGGCTCCAGCAGGCGGTGAAGAGGCTGGGAGAGATTTTCGCGGACTTGTCGATGCAGCCGGAGCCCGAGCTGACCAAGGAGCCCTCGGTCTGGACATGGCAGACGGCGGCCGGTTTAGACGATGGCCTGCTGCTCATCGGCAATATCGACGTCCCGATTGACGTCGATTTCCCGATGCAACCCTTCCGGCGGGATCCGGAGTGGCTGCACGGCGAAGGGATAGGAGGGTCGCGAGGCCCCCTGGTGATGCTCGAATTCTCCCTCCGGGCCTTGCGGAGCATGCGCCGGCTCCGCCAGATTCCACTCGGAGTGCTCTATTACGCCGACGAAGGGTGGGATGCCCGCTATAGCTCGGGAATCATCAAGGCCGCCGCCGCCCGCGCCAAGGAGGTCCTCGTGCTTGGGCCGGGCAATCCGGGCGACTTCATGATCACGCAGCGGCGCGGACAGCGCAAATACCGATTCCGGGTGGAGGGCGAACCATTGCGGCCCGGCAGACCGGTGAAGAAGGCCGACCCGCTGAGGTGGACGTGGGGCAAACTGGAGGAGATCGCTTCGCTGACCTCGCAGAAGCAACGACTGTCGGTTTCGACGATGGAGCTGAAGTCCGAAAGGCTCCCGATGCGGCTGCCGCACCGCGTCACGGCGACACTGGTAATAACCTACCTGGATGGCAAGTCAGCCGACGAAACAGTTAAGAAGGTCCGCGCGATCCTCGGAAAGGGAGGGCCGCGGTGGGAACTGGAGTCGCTGACGGACCGCCCGCCGATGCGGGAGCACCCCGGCGTAATTCAATTGTTCCGGGAAATCAAACAAGTGGCCGAGCAGTGGGAGATTCCTCTAGACAAGGAGTCCTCGGTGTGGCCCTCGGTGGCAGGTCTTGTGCCGGCCGGCAAGCCCTGTGTATGCGGCGTCGGGCCGGTGGCGCGCGATCTGCGGACTCCGCAGGAGGCGATGCTGCGGCTGAGCCTGGTGCAGCGGACCCTTCTGCTGGCCCAATTCCTGGTCAAACGCCTGGGGAAGTAGCCGATGCCGGCACGCACGCGGCGGCGTCTCGCCGAGACCGACAAACTCCCCTTAGGCGACCGGCGGTTCGGCTTGGCCCAGCGGGTCGCCAGCTCGAAATACGGCATGGCCGCCACAGCGCACCCCGGGGCGACTGCCGCAGCCGTGGAGATCCTTGAAGCGGGGGGGAATGCAATCGATGCAGCCGTGGCGGCGGCCTTCGCATTGGGGGTTTGCGAGCCGGCCGCTTCCGGTCTCGGCGGGCAAACGATGATGTTGATCCACCTGGCCGAAGGCCGCCGCACGATTGCGCTCGACGGCTCATCTCGAGCCCCCTTTCGGGCCACCATGGACTCGCTGACCCGCGAGGAATGCAAGGCGGGCTACCGGTCAGCTACGGTGCCCAGCACTCCCGCGGTGCTGCGCTACGCGCTGGAGCGCTACGGCAAACTGAAGCTGGCAGCGGTGCTCGAGCCGGCCATCCGACTGGCCGAGGATGGCTATGCCGTCAGCGAACTCCAGAACCGGCTCGCCAAGCGCGAGCGGGAGAAGCTGCTGGCGGGCACAGGGGCTGCTTTCTTTCTGCGAAGCGGTGGCAGAGTGTACCCCGTCGGAGCGATTCACCGGCAGCCCGTCCTGGCTGAGACCTTGCGGCGGATCGCCAGGCGCGGCGTGAAGGATTTCTATTCCGGCAAAATCGCGCAGCTCATCCATGAGGATATGGTGCGTAACGGCGGGCTCCTCCGTAAGGACGACTTGGCGCAGGTTCCGCGTCCGATTGAGCGCCTCCCGCTCTCTTGCCGGTTGGGGTCGCACAGGGTGCTGACATTCCCGCCACCCGGCGCCGGCCGGACGCTGGTCGAGATGCTTCACATATGGCAGCAACTCCCGCCACGGCTGCAGCGGCTCGATACCCCGGAAGGAGCGGTGGCGCTGGCCAAAGTGATCCGGCAGGCGGTTCTGGATCGCCAGGATCGGCCTTTTGACCCCGACTACTACCCACAGGTCACCCAAAAGAAGATGCTCAGCCTGGACTATGCCAGGGAGGTGGCGCGGCGGATTGCCCGGGACGCGCATGCCCACGGCGAAACCACGCATCTATCGGTGATGGACAGGGAGGACAACGTCGCTGCGCTGACGCAATCCATCGAGAGCGTCTACGGATCCGGATGCGCGACGGCGGAATTGGGTTTTCTCTACAACAACTACATGAGCGCCTTCGAATACGAAGACATTTCGCACCCCTACTACCTCAGGCCGGGCGCGGTTCCCTGGGCGAGCGTAGCGCCAACCATCGTTTTTAGCGGCCGGACCCCTTGGTTAGCCATCGGCTCCCCGGGCAGCGAGCGCATCACGCCGGCGATCCTCCAGGTCTTGCTGCGGCTCCAAGACCATACGCCGATGGCCGCCGTCGACGCGCCGAGGCTGCACTGCACACTCGCCCGGCGGGTCTCTCTGGAGGCTGCGCGGATGTCGGATGCGATCCCGGCGGCGCTGGCCGCTCATGGATTCGAGATCGATGCGCGCGAACCATATTCCTTCTACCTGGGCTGCGTCCAGCTCGTGCTGCGCGATCGACATTGCTTTATCGGCGTAGCCGATCCCCGCCGGGACGGTTCGGCCGGCGGCCCCCGTAAATGAAGCTTCCGCTGCTGATCTCGGTGCCGCACGCCGGACTGCGGGTACCGGCGGAGGCGGCGCCGTTCTGCATCCTGAACCCGCTTCAGATTCAGCAAGACGGGGATGAAGGCGCCGCCGCAATCTACTTCGGCTTGGAACCAGAGGCGACGGCGTTCGTTTCTACCGACGTCGCCCGGGCCATCGTGGATCTCAATCGCGCACCGTCGGACCGCAGCCGGGACGGCGTAGTGAAGACCCACACCTGTTGGAACGTGCCCATCTACAACCCGTTTCCGCCGGAGGAGGTGATCGCCGACTTGCTGGACCGATACTACTTCCCATATCACCGTCGGCTGACAAAGTTGGCCGGCAGCGGCGCCTGGCTCGGGGTGGACTGCCACACCATGGCCGCCAACGGACCGCCGGTTGGGCCCGATCCCGGCCTGGAGCGGCCATGGGTGTGCCTGAGCAACGCCGATGGGACCTGTCCGCAAGAGTGGATGCGCCGCCTCCATCAGTGTTTTGCCTGCGAGTTTGAAAACAACGTTCAGGTTAACTCCCCGTTCCAGGGCGGCTCCATCACCCGGACGCACGCCGCAGAACTGCCGTGGGTTCAATTGGAGTTGTCGCGGGCGCCGTTTTACACGCTCGAGGAGAAACGGCGGAAGGTGTTCCGGGCTCTCACGGAGTGGGTTGAGGAGACGGCGCCGGACCGGCGGTAAAGCTGCGCGCCAGCCGCCATTGGGCTCCCGGGTGCGGTGTGTCGCCTTGTGGGTCTTCCGACAACAGGCTGGCGAACACCGAGCCGAGTTCCTTGAACATCTGAACGGGAAGCGAGCTCGTGAAACTGTAGCTTTGAGCTGACTCGCCGGGCACGAATGCCGTCACCGTCCCGAAGATGCGGTCCCCGATGAGGAACACAAACGTGGCCGTGCGGTTGACGGCCCGGGACTCGATGACGCGGCCGCCGGGACCGGAAACCTGGAAGCGGTTGTCGCCGGTTCCCGTCTTGCCGCCGACCGGTAGGCGGGTGCCGTCGGCCAGCACCAGCCCTCCGGCAGCCCGCCGAGCCGTGCCTTGCTCGACCACACCCACCAGTTCGCGACGGAGTACAGCTACGATCTCTCTGGACAACACGCGCCGGCCCGGGGCGGCGGGCTTCGCCCAGTGGGTTTCGAAAGGAGTCGCTTCGGCGAGCCGGAGCCGGCTGACGCGGACTGTGGGATAGTGCACTCCCTCCGCTGCAATCACCCCCATCAGTTCAGCCAGCGCCGCCGGCGTATCGCCCGAGGAGCCCAAGGCGGTGGCGAGCGAAGGCACCAGGCGGCTAAACGGGTAGCCCTGCCGCTGCCAGCCCTGGTGGATGGATCGGAAGGCGTCGATTTCCAGCATCACGCGGATGGCCCGGTCCTGGGCTCGCTTGTGGCGGTCGCGGAACAGCCAACTATAAGCCTCCCGGCAATACGGCTCGCTGGCACGGAAGATTTCACCGAGCTGGGCGTGAGGATGCCGGCTCTTATACTCAAGCAGCCAAAGCTCCAAGGGATGAACGCCCGCCAGATGGGCCCGGTCGGCGAGGCTGAATCTCTCCGGGGCGTACTCCCGGAACAAACCCTCAATCAGGGAGTCGGGCAGATTCGGGTCCAGCAGGATGCCGATCAGGTAGGCGGCGAGGGCGTCCACCCCGTCCTGGGGGCGCACCGAGCGGTAGATCACCGCCAGGCGCTTGGGCGTCCGGTGGATGCTGCCGGCGATCCTGCGCAGGGCCTCGTCGATCGCAAGGCCCTCGTACTTCTGATAAAAGCGGGTGAGGTACTGGCGGCCGTCCCGTTTGGCGAATCGGATGAGGTAGTCCCGGCGCCCGGGGTGGCGAATGTCAGTGATCAGGTCCGGCGTTACCCCGGGCAGCCGGTAGATGTGGTAGTTGACCAAGTCCCTCATCAGCCGGATGAAAACCAGGTTCACCGACCGTTGGAAAGCCTCTCGCACGGTCAGCACGCGCCCGTTATCAGCGGCATCGAAATTGGAAAAGGTGTGAAGCCCTCCACCGGTGAAGAAGGCCTCCCCGGGGCTCGCCGAGTACGTCCGGGTCATCGCCGCTTCGAGCATCGCCGGCAGACTGCGGTCCTGCGCGCCGCGCAGATAGTCAAGCGCCCAGCGGGTCAGCTTGTCTTCGGGCGCCACGGGGACGGCATCGAGCCGGCTGGGTGAGAGGTTGGCGAAGCGGCCGTGAAGCTCTTGCACGGCCTCAAGATAAGAGATCAGCGTACGCAGCTTGGCGGTCGAACCCAGCTCCAGCTTCGTGCCTTCGTTGATGTTCAAGGGCTGGTTGTAGTTGTCGGCCTGCACCCGGAGAAGGTTGGCCCCCGGCCCCCGCTCGTAGATTGTCACGCTATAGATGACCCCGCTCGGATCGCCGCTTTCCAGCAGGCGGTATCCCGTCAGACCCGCCTCGGCGGCGAACCCCGGATCCTTCAGCTTCGCCAGGAACTCGCTGACCTCTGCCTGAGCGGCTGCGTCGAGGGTGCTCTCGACCGTCAAGTCCAGCCGGTCTAGTTCATATACAGAGGGTAGGCCCAGCAGTCGGAGGAGTTCGACACGCACGCTGTCGGTGGCTTTGGTTTGGGCAAAGTCGTCTTCGCGCAGCGGGGGAACCCGGTCGCGGAGGGCGGGCCTGAGCGCCAGCGCCCGGTCGCGCAACTCCGCGGAGATGACGCCTTCGTTGGCCAGCAGACGCAAGTACCGGTCCACGCGTGTCCCAAGCGCCTCTGGATTCTGGACCAGAAAACCGCTTGGCTTCTTGACCGCCAGCAGTAGTGTCAGCACCTGGCGATAGGCTTTGGCCTTCCTCTCCAGGAGTTCATCCGGGGCTCCTTGCTCCGGTTCCCTCAAGAGGCGGTTCACGGCCTCGAAGTCGGCCCCAAACCAGGCCCAGAGGCCATCACCCAGCCCGTAGACTTCGCCGTAGCCAGGCACGGCCGCCAGCGGTATGGAGTTGAGGTAGTCGCAGACGATCCGCCGGCGCGCCTCCACCGTCGAGATGCCATTCTGATAGGCACGCAGCGACGCCGAGAACATCTGCCGGAACTTCTCGTCCATCGATCCGGTAACGCCCCCGGGGGAATGACGGAGTTTTTCGAGCTGGGTTGCCAGCGTGCTGCCGCCGCTGAGCGGGTGTGCGCCATACACCTTGCTAATGCCCAGATCCAGCGCCGCCTTGGCAAACCGGTCCCACTCGATCGCCGGATTTCGGTACGGATGCGACGTGTCGAGCAGTTCACGGTTCTCAATAAACAGCAGCGACTGGACAACCAAAGCCGGTATGGCCTCAAAGCTCCGGTACACGCGCTCCGGATACAGTCTCTGGTACAGGCGCCGGCCATGACGGTCCCTAATCCGGAGACCCGCTTGAGGCTTTTCCCGGTAGGCAGGGAAGAAACCCCAGTCCAACAGACGGGTCATAGTTTCCGATGGCCGGGCTTGCGCCTCGATCCGATAGCCGGCTCGTTTGAGCCTCGAGGAGAATTCCCCGAGCAGGGAGTGCCCAAGCCGGAGATCATACGGGCCCGAGTGGGGATAACGGAAGTTCGGATTTGGACCGGGCTCGAGCGAAAAGGTGAGCTGCCGCGCCACAGCCGAAAAAAGGCGCGACTGCAACCAGGAAGTCTGGAGTTCCAGCAACACAAGGAAGGCGCCCAGAAGCAGCAAGAGGAGCCCTTTAGCCCGCCGGGGCTTCCGCTCAGTGACGCGCAGCGGAAGGCGGAACAGTCCTTCCCCGACGCCCGCCGAACATCCGGTTCGGGGGCGAGAGAGTGTTACTCTGGACCCCTGAGGAATGTCGGCCAGCATATATCTCCCCCTTTTGGGCCCCGCCGAGTGCCGGTTTCTCAGCTCCGGCCCTCCGACTCGGCCTGCTCCTCCGTATCGGTCAGGTCGGGGCAATCCTATCCGGGCCTCTGCCTAAGAGGATCCCCCGTCCGCATCCCTCCACGTAATGTGGACGCACGTGGAGGCGCAAAAGTTGCCTGCAGCATAAGAAAGGCCGCCCCGACGGTTGCGGGGCGGCCGAAAACGGTGACGGAAGTGGGATGGCGGGCTAGTAGTCCATGTCATGCGGCGGGCCGCCCGCCGGTTCCTTCTTCTTCTCCGGTATCTCGCACACCATGG
>FWPU01006620.1_pt1 | contig 22836 bp, 22 predicted proteins | sample 2228361 | NCBI WGS metagenome assembly FWPU01 (sample SAMEA103939777, study PRJEB20133) | metagenome
CGAAGGACGCGGGGAGGACCGTCCGCGCTCGATGTCGTGGACGTGAACGTGGACGTTGACGTGGACGTGGACGACCTGGAACCGCCCGCCTTTGTTCGGATACGTCCACGTCCACGATCACGTGCACGTGCACGTGGAAGGAGGGTCACATCGCGGATCGCTCAGGTCTCCGGCTTCTCTTTGACTTTTCCGCCCTTGCCCCCCATAATCGCGCCGAGCACGAGGCCGCCATGGACTCTTCCGTCACGCCCCTCCCCGACGAGCGGTTGCGCGAGATTCGCCACCACGCGGGGCTGTTCACCCTCGAACTCGTCAAGGCCCTGGTGCAGACCGGGGACTCCCCGTCGGAGCACCTGACCTCCCGGGCGGCTGCCCACAACCTGTACCAGCACCTCCAGGAGGTCACGCGCGACGCGTACGAACTGACCTACGTCCTCGTCTCGACCGTGGACGAGCGGGGCGTGATGATCGAGGGGCTCACGCCCGAGCCCATCGAGGTCGCCCGCGCGCTCACCGGGACGATGGGCGACCACTTCGTCGCGAAACTGCACGACTACTTCGTTCACAACCGCATCGCCTCGTTCACGATCAAGCGCCACATCGCGGAGGCGGAGTTCACGGCCTTCCTCGGGCTGTGGGTGACGTGGGCGACCCGCACCGGCGCCGTGGAGGGCCGGACCGCCACGGCGGTCATGACCGAGGAACTGGACCGGGCCGGGATCTTCGGCGTGACCGTGGTCGGCATGGACGAGGTCCCGGGCCAGGCCCGCCACCTCTCGTGGCCGACCCGCCTGGCGCTCGCGCGGCTGCGGACCGACCTGGGACGGCTGACCGAAATCCGCCGTGTGCGGCCCGAGGCCCTGGTTCAATTGAAGGCCCGGGCCGTCGGGGACGTGGTCCGCGCCGTCCGCCGCTCCACGACCCTCGCGGAGCTCCTGGTCCACGCAGACCTTGCCACGCAGGCGCTCTCGGCCTTCGCGCCGGCCGAGGTCGAGCACGCGATCGCCGAGGCCATCCCCCCGAGTTTTTTGTCGGCCGTGACCTCACTCCTCCTCGACTGGTTCGAGGCGGAGCAGCGGCAGGCGACCGGGACCGCCCGGCCCGGCCGGGACTCGGCAGCCCATCGCACCGCCCTGGAGAGGTCGGCCCGCCTGGTCGCGGCCCGCCTCGCCCGGCTCCACGTCCCTGACTCGGACCCCCTGCTCGAACGGGCTCATGGCCTGGGCCTGGTCGAACTTCAGGCCCTTCCCGAGGAGATCCGCCGGAAGGTCAAGGCCCGCGACCTCTGTGACCGCTTCCTCGAATCCTCGGCGGTCTATCTGCGGGACTTCGAGTCCTGCGCGGCCCCGAAGTCCTACCTCAAGTACCTGAATGTCTTCGCGGTCATCCTCCCCGAACTGATCCGCCGCGGGGAGGCCGCGGCCGTGGGCTCGATCCTCGCGGTGTTCGACCGCCACCTGAAGGAGGACGCCCCGCCGTTCGTCGGGCGGACCCGCTTCCTCGAGGAGACGCTGGCCGTGCTCGAACGCGCGGGTGTGGTCGCTGGACTGGTGGACCTCGCGTGCAGGACCCCCAAGGAGGCCCGGGAGGGACTCGAGGTGGGGGTCGCGCTCTTCCGGGGGCGGGCCGTGCCAGACCTGGTGGCCCGCCTGGGCGCCGAGGACGTGTCGGAACGGGCCACTGCGGTTGCGATCCTCCAGCAGATCGGGGCGGATGCGGTCCCGGCCGTCCTCGAGGAACTGCGCTCCCACCGCCATCCATGGTTCACGGTGCGCAACCTGATCGCCATTTTGGGCCACGCGCGGGTCCGCACGGGCCTGTCCGTCCTGCGGCAGTTCATGCGCCACCCCCACCCCAAGGTCCGCGAGGAGGTGGTGCAGACCCTCGCCCTGGTCCTGGGGGACGAGGCGGAGAAGGCCCTGATTGCATTTCTCGACGACGACAACCCGGTCGTCGTGCGCAAGGCCATCCACCACCTCGGTGCGATCCGCTCCACCGCGCCCGCATTCCTGAGGCGGGTGCACGACGCGATCCGCCTGAGGAGCCGGGCCGAGGAGGAGCCGGATGCGAGCATCCAGACCGCCTGCCTGACCGCGCTCGCCCAATACGAGTACCAGTTGATGCCCGAGACCCCGGACATAGAGGGGACCCTGATCGAGGCCGTTCACCCGTCGCCCTTGCGGGCGCGCCTCCCCAGCCGGTTCGGGGTCCGGCCGAAGCCCGTCGAGGTGCGGGTCCTCGCGATCCGGGCGCTTGGGGCCCTCGGGACCGGACGCAGCCTTGCCGTGCTCGGGGACCTGGTGGCCAGCCGCTCCGAGGAGGTCAAGCGCGCGGCCATCGAGGCAGCGGAGCGGATCCGCGGGCGTCTGACGAGCCAGGTGACCCAGAGCCCGCTCAAGTTCTGATCATTCGACGCCGGTCAGGCGCACCAGGAAGAGGGACAAGTCCGGCCAGTACGTGATGACGAGGAGGGCGACGAGGCTCAAGGCCAAATACGGCAACGCGGCCCGATAGAGGACCACGACGGGCCGGCGGAAGGCGAGGGACCCGACGAAGAGGTTGACCCCGACGGGCGGGGTCGAGAAGCCCATCTCGAGGTTCGTCAGGAACACGATGCCCAGGTGGACGGGGTCAATCCCGTAGTGGAGCGCGATCGGCGTGATGATGGGCACCACGACCAGGATGGCCGAGAAGATGTCCATCAGACAGCCGACGATCAGAAGAAATACGTTCAATATCAATAGGAAAGTGAAGGGGCTCGTGATCGAATCGCGGATCAGGGCGAAGAGGCGCTGGGGGACCTCGCGGTCAATGAACCAGTTGGTCAGGGCCAGGGCAGACATCAGGATCAGGAGGATCCCCCCGACCAGGACCATGCTCTCGCGGAAGATGCGCGGGAGTTGCCCCGGGCGAATGTCGCGATAGACGAGGACCTCGACGACGAAGACGTACGCCGCGACGATGGCGGCCGCGTCCATGGCCGTGAAGAAGCCGCCGTAGATCCCCACGACGATGATCAGGGGGATCGGCAGTTCCCAGGCCGAGGCCCACAAGGCCCGGCCCAGTTCTGGCCAGGCGAAGGGCGCGCGCGGGACCCGGCGGCGGACCCCGACGACGATCGAATAGAGGGCCACCAGGAGGAGGGCGAAGGCGCCCGGCAAGGCCCCGGCCACGAAGAGGCGGTCCACCGAGACCTGGGTCGGCGCGGCCGCCCGCACGCCTTCAACCGCTGGTTCCCCTCCGGAGCCGGCCCCGGACCCGGATGGGGCGGCGCCAGAGCGTATCGCCGCGACCTCGGCCTCGATGTCCACCCCGAGGTCCTCGTCGTCCGCGGCCTCTGGCCGGTCGCCGCCGTCGTCCTCCAGCAGGCGGTCCAGTTCATCGTCGAGGGCCTTCTGGGCGTCGTCGGGCGAGGGGCGCCCCGCCTGGGCCGGGGCAGCCTCCACCGCCTCCCCGGTGGGCGCGATGCGTGCCTCGTGTTGCCACTGGCCCGCGCCCTCCATCGCGAGCCCGGCGATCATCGCGTACACGATCAGGGGCAGGCTCGGCGGGAACAACAGGCCGCGACTCCCCCCCGTGGTCAGCAGCCCCAGGGTGAAGCGTTCCGGGTACCCATCCTTGAGGAGCGCGGGCATCAGCAGCCCGCCGAGCGCCACGATCGTCACCCCCGACGCGCCCGTGAACGCGGTAAAGCCCGCACAGGCGACCAGGGCCACGATCGCGAGCCCCCCCGGCATCCACCCCACCGCGGCGCGCGACAGGCGGACGATCCGGTTAGGGGTCCCGCTCTCGGCCATCAGGTAGCCTGCCAAGGTGAACAGGGGGATCGCCAGGAAGATGGGGTTCGTGGCCACGGGTCGGATGTTGGCCGCGTAGAAGAGTTCGAGGCTCTGGCCTGACGAGAGGTAGCCCAGGAGCGCGAGGGCCCCGAGCACGAGGAACAGCGGAAGGCCCGCGAGGGCGAGGAGGATCACGACGCCCTGGGCGAGGAGAAAGGTCATGCCTCAGCCCCCGCCCTGGACCCTGCGTCCTGTGTCCCGAAAACCAGAGCCTGGACCGTGAAGTGCCAGGCCATCAGGGCGAGACCTGCTGGGACCACCGAGGCCATCCACCACTCGGGGACCTCCATCCGGCCCACCGCGAAGGCGACCGCCCCGTCGGACACCTTCTGTCCCAGGTAGGACAGGGAAACCTTCAGCAGGACCAGGCTCAGCCCCGCGCCCACAAGGTTCACCACGACCCCGAGGACGCGCCGCGTCGTTCCCCGTGCGAACCTCGACAACACGTCAATCGTGATGTGCCGTCCCTGCTGGCTCGCTACGGCCCCGCCCAGGAATCCGACCCACAGGACCAGCCAGCGGCCCAGCATCTCCATCCACTGGAGGCCCGCCCCGGCCAGTTTCAGGACCACCTGCACGACCGCGATCACGAGGAGGGTCGCCACCACGCACACCAGGGCCGCGGTCTCGACACGGGCCAGTCCCCGGTCCACGGCCGTCACCCACCGCCTCACGGTTCGCCCTCCTGCCAGGGGTTCAGCGGCACTGTTGGATGCGCTTCAGCACGCGGTCCAGGAGCGCGGCCGGGTACAACTGGCCCACCAGGGAGCGGGCCGCCTCGAGCCCCCGGGCCTCGAACCCCGCGACCTGGGCCGGGTCCGGCTTGAGGATCGTGATGCCCTTCTCCGCGAGGACCTGGATGGACTTGTCGTTGAGTTGCCGCGTGGCTCGGGAGAGTTTGGCGGCGTACTTCGGCACCTTGTCCCGCAGGGCCGCCTGGATGTCCGCGGGCAGGCGGTCGAAGGTGGCCTTAGCGATCACGATGGCCCCGGCCCCGTCCGCGATCGGCATGTCCACCATGTACGAGACCTTCGTGTACCACTGGAGCGCGATGGCCGCGACCGGCGAGACATAGACGGTGTCCACGAGGCCGGTCTGGAGCGATGTAAACACGTCTGCAGTGCCAGCGGGACCGGGCTCAGCCCGATGGCCTTGAACACGGCCTTGGCCAGGACATCCGCCTCCCAGACCCAAGGCTTCGCGCCCTTCATGTCCGTCGGGCTCTGGATGCGGTTCTTCGAGAAGACATAGACGAAGCCCTGGTCCGACCAGCCGAGGAGCACGAAGCCCTTCTCTTCGAACTTCCTCGCGAACTCCTCCTGGAAGGCCTCGAGCACGCAGTCCACCTGCCTGTACGACGAGTACTGGAACGGCAGTTCCATCACGCGGACCTCGGGGACCAGTTCCCCGAGCCCCACGCCGGTCAGGCCCGCGGCGTGGACCTGGCCAAAGCGCATCTTGTCGAGCACGACCTTGTCGTCCCCGAGGACACCCCCGGCGAAGAACTTGACCTCGAGGCGGCCTTCGGTCTCCTTCTTCAGTTCCTCCGCCATCTTCCGCATGACCTTGAGCCAGACCGAGCCCTCGGGGGCCACGGTCGCCACCTTCAGGACCACCGGGTCGTCGGCCCGCGCGGCGCGCGCCGGAATGACCAGGGCCAACAGGGTCGCCGTCCACACCCATGCCCGTCTCGTCATCGCTGCCTCCCGTTTTCGCGTCACAAAAACAACTCGTCCACCCGCTCCAGGAGTTGCATGGCCTTCCGGCGGGCTGCCTGGTTCAGAAGCGCCACTTCCGGGTCCAGGTTCGCCGGAGCGTCGCGCACCTCCTCGAGGGTCCGCACGAACAGGTCGCGGTCCTGCTGCTGGACCACGTAGGACTTCGCGTAGAAGACCTTGCCCAGCAGGAACTTCCCACCCGTCAACTCGAACAACCGGTCGAAGTGACGGCGGCTCTCGGCGGGATTGCCGCCCAGGGCCTCGCCGACGCTGCCGTAATAGGTCCCCAGCAGCAGGTGCGGACCCGCGTGGAAGTACGCGTCGTCCAGGGCCTCGGCCGCGCGGGCGAAGGCGAGCATGCGCGGGACCTCGGCCATGGCGCCCGGGTCGTCGAGGTTGATGGCGATGAAGCCGGCCAGGCACGCCGCGGCCCAGAACACCGGCGCCACGTCGGCGCGGTCGAGTTTGCGCAGGGCGGTCTCGAGGGCGTCCACGGGGCCGGTCACCAGGGCATCGAAGTTTTCGATCTCGGGGCGCAGTGCGCGGATCGCGTAGCCGTACCCCCGCCGGTACAGGACCGTGGCCCATTCCGGGTCCTCGTCCTCGATCAGGATCAGGGCGAACCCGCAGTACTGCTGCGCCCCGCGGACGAGGAGTTCGGCATTGTCGGGGGACGACACGAGGAACCCGTCCAGCATCTTGAGCATGGCCGGGGCGGCCTCACGCGCGTGCCGGAGCGACGTCTCGCGGTAAAACGCGTGGGCCTGGTCGTCCAGCATCGGAGGCGACTTGTCCGCCACGAAGCGGGCCGTGTTGCAGGCGGGAAGCGCGAGGACGGCCAGGGCCGCGACCATTGCCCGCATGGCACCCCTCCCGGATTTCCAGTTCCCGAGGCCGCATCCTAGACGACGCCTTCGGCCGGCGTCAAGGCAGGCTACTCGACATCGTACCGGGCGAACCGCATCGAGAACGTGCCGCGGCCCTGGGTCAGGGACCGCAGTTCGGTCGCGTAGCCGAACATCCGCTCGATGGGGGCCGTGGCCCGGATGACCTTGATGACGTCGCGGTCCTCGAGGGCCTCGATCACCCCGTGCCGCGCCTGGAGGCTGCCCAGGACCTCGCCCATGAACTCCGCCGGGCAGATGACCTCGATGGCGCCGATCGGGGCCAGGCGCGCGGCGCCGGCGGCCTCGCACGCGTTCTTCACCGCGTTCATGGCCGCGATCTTCACGGCCGTCTCGTCGCAGGCGAACCCCTCGCGCTCCTCCAGGGCCTTGACCACGGCCCGCACGTCTGTCAGGGGCCAACCGTGCAGGACCCCTCCGCGCATGGATTCCAGGACCCCGGCGCGTGCGGCGTCGAGCAGGGCCGCCTGCGCGACCACCCCCGGCGCGACCTCGCACGAGGCCCCGGCCCCCCTTGCCGCGGGCTCGACCGACAGGACGAGGCGCACGAAGACCTTCGTGTCCTCGGCCTGGATCTCGCAGGCGCCCGCGGCCTCGGCCGGCCGGGTCACGGTCTCGGCATAGACCACCTGCGGCCGGCCTGTGCGCACCGGGACCCCGAAGTCCCTGCGCACGCGGTCCGCCACGACGTCGAGGTGCAGTTCCCCCATGCCGGACATCACCGTCTGGCCGGTCTCCGGGTCCTCGCGCACCCGGAAGGTCGGGTCCTCGTCCGCGATGCGCTGGAGCGTCTGGTCCAGCCGCTCCTTGTCGGCGCGCGACTCCGGCTCGATGGCGACGCTGATCACGGGCTCGTAGGCCCCGATGGGCTCCAGGACCACGGGGTGCGCCGGGTCACACAGGGTGTCGCCCGTCCCGGTCACCTTGAGCCCGAGCACCCCCACGATCTCGCCGGCCTGCGCGAGGGGGATGCGCTTGCGTTCCTTGGCGTGCATCCAGAAGATGCGAGAGACCTTCTCGCGCACCCCGCGCGTCGCGTTGAAGACCTCGGCCTTCTCGTCGAACCGGCCCGAGTACAGGCGGAGGTACGTCATGCGCCGGCCCTCCTCGAGGACCTGGACCTTGAAGGCCAGCGCGCACAGGGGACCGTCCGGGTCGTGGGGGCGCACCTCCGGGGCGCCCGTCTTCGGATGCGTGCCTCGAATCGGCTCGACCTCGGAGGGCGCAGGCAAAAAGTCCACGACCGCGTCGAGGATCGGCGGGATCCCCTTGTTGCGAAGGGCCGCCCCGCACAGGACCGGGACCAGGCGGCCCTCCAGCGTCAGGCGACGGATCGCGGGCGCGAGGTCGTCGGGCCCGAGGGGCTCGCCCGCGAGGTACCGGTCGGCCAGGGCGTCGTCGAGTTCCGCGACCCCCGAGACGAGGTCCTCGCGCGCGGCCGAGACCGCGTCCGCCAGGTCCGCCGGGACGCCGTCCTCGACCGTGGTCTCGCGCGGGTCGTCCCCCCTCCATCGCAGGGTCCGCAGACGCAGGAGGTCCACGACGCCCGCGAAGGACGACTCGGTCCCGACGGGCCACTGGACCGGGACCACCTTCTGCGAGAACCGGGCCCGCATCGAGTGGAGCGACGCCTCGAAATCCGCGCCCACCCGGTCCATCTTGTTCACGAAGGCGATCCGCGGGACTCGGTACCGGTCCGCCTGGTGCCAGACCGTCTCGGACTGCGGCTCGACCCCGTGCACCCCGTCGAAGACGACCACGGCCCCGTCCAGGACGCGCAGGGAGCGCTCGACCTCGACCGTGAAGTCCACGTGCCCCGGCGTGTCAATCAGGTGGACCTCGACTCCGCGCCACGAAAAGGCCGTGACCGCGCTCGTGATCGTGATGCCGCGCTCCTGCTCCTGGACGAGGTAGTCCATCACGGCCTCGCCGTCGTGGACCTCGCCCATCTTGTAGGTGCGGCCCGTGACGAACAGGAGCCGCTCCGTCACGGTCGTCTTGCCGGCGTCAATGTGCGCGATGATCCCGATGTTGCGGATGCGTTCGAGCCGTTGTTTCGCGCCCTTGTCGCCCATGCGCCTTCCCGGTCCCCGACGACTCGCGCGGAGTATGCCACGGATTCGTCACGGGTGGCAGCGTGTTGATCGGTTCACGAATGGAACGCGAGCAGGCGCTCGCGGCCTTGCGGCCGCTGCGCTCCAGCGGGCCGCCCGTTGGGCGGCCTGGGGGATTACGCCATGCCCCCTTTTTCATGCCCGGCGGGTGCAAGGGACCTTGCATGGCGTAATCCTCACATTCCCACGAAGCGCGCCAGGACCGCGCGCGCCGCGGTCGGGTCGGGCGTGCCCCGCACGATCGCACGCCCATCGGGGAAGAGCGTGACCTCCAGGCCATCGGCCTCGAAGCGCAGCATGTAAGGGCTCAGGCGCGGCCTCGTCTCCGGGTCCAGGCGGGCCGCGACCTGATCCAGGCGCGGCACCGGACCCTCCAGGCGCACCTGCACCGCCTCGCGCCCGCACAGGACCTCGGACCGGGCCCCGACCCGCCCCTCCAGGAAGTCGAATCGTCCCAGGCCGCAAACCCGGCAGTCCGGGGACCGGGAGGCGTGGACCTCCGCCCTCTCGCCGGTCCACGGGTCCACGGACAACAGCGTCGGCCGGACGCGCTCTGCACGGCCGACGAGGACCTTCAGGGTCTCCGTGGCCTGGATCGCGGCCACCATGGCCACCACGGACCCGAGCACGCCGGCCGTCTCGCACGTGGGCAGGGTCCCCGGGTCCGGCAGGTCCGGCATCCAGCACGCGAGGCACGCGGTCCGGCCTGGAAGCACGGTCGCCTGGACCCCGTAGGTCCCAAGCACGGCCCCGTGCACGAACGGGACGTTCTCCCGCACGCACGCCTCGTTGACGAGATGTCGCAGTTCAAAGTTGTCCGCCCCGTCCACAACCGCGTCCGCTCCGCGGATCAGGCCCAGAACGTTGTGGCGATCCACATCCGCCACGACCGCGCGGACGACGACCTCGGAGTTCGCCCGTGCCAGGGCCCTGGCCGCGGCCTCGGCCTTGGGGAGTCCGGCCTCCGCATCCGCCTCATCGTACAGGACCTGCCGGTGCAGGTTGTCCACCCGCACGACGTCCCGGTCCACGACAATCAGCCTCCCCACCCCGGCCCGGGCCAGGAGCGCCGCGTTCATGGCCCCGAGCGCCCCGCTCCCCATGACCACGACGCTGGAGGCCCTGATCCGGCGCTGTCCCTCCTCTCCGATCTCCGCGAGCGCCGCCTGCCTGCGATACCGGTCCATCGGGTCCGCGACCACCGTTTCCGGGCCGTCATTGTACCCGAGCCGCAGTCCGTCATCGTCCGGTCTGGTGCACGTGGACGTGCACGCGAGATGGGCCCGGCGCTGCGAAGGGGTCCTCGTAAGACCGGTGGACCTTCCCCACTGGCTCGTAACCGATCGATGAAAGCCCATCCTTCCTGGAGGTTGTCTCGAACCGCCCCTGCTCTGGAAACGCGGGACTCCTTGCCGTACAAGCCCTTGATTTCGCCTACGCCCACGCCCACGCCCACGGCCCCGAATCCAGGACAGCGGTCCGCGTCGGCCCGACGATGTTGGGTAGCACGAAACCCTTGTCCGCTGCTAGAATCCGGCCGAGATGAGCCGGCCCCGGATGACGGTCGTGGTCTTCCTGATGGCGACGATCGCCGGGTCGAACGCCGGGGCGGACCCCCGACTGATCCAGGCCCTGGCCTCGGACCCGAGCCCGAAGGTGCGGGCCCAGGCCGCGCTCGGGCTCGCGTCGCGGCCCGCGACCCCCGAGGGGAACGCGGCCCTCGTTCAGGCCCTCGACGACCCCGCCTCCATCGTGCGTGGTTCCGCGGCCCGGGCTCTCGGGTCGCTTGGCACGGACGAGTCCTTCGCGGCCCTGTGTCGCGCGGCCGGGGACCCGGACCGGTTCGTGTCCAGGTGGGCACGGTGGGCCGCGGCGCAGGTCGCGGCGCGGTCCGGCTCCATCGCGTTTACGGTGCGCGACGTCCGGGTGGAGCCTGGGCGCCTCCCTGCGGTCGGGGTCGGGGGAGCGCGGGCCCGCATCCTCGCTGATGACATGACCAGGAACCTCCAGGAGGGGGTGCTCCAGGTCCTGATCGGGACGGGGCGTTTCGACGTGGACACCGGGATGGACTTCAGTGACGAGGTCGAGGGAGCGGTCCGGACGGCCGGTGCCACCAGTCCGGCTCCCGTGCGGATCGCGCTGCGCGGCCAGCTCCTGAACGTGTGGGGGGATGCCCGCCGGGCCGAGGTCGAGGTCCGGATCGAGGCCGTGGGACCTTCGGGCGTCGTCCTGTGGGAGGGTCCGGCCCGCGGGGTCGGGTCCGCCGAGGACCGGCCGGCCGGAGACGACTACGTGGACGAATACACGATCCCCGCGGAATCAGTGGACGCCCGCGTGCGCGCCGCGGAGGTCGCGGGGCGGATGGCCGCCGGGGCACTGGCCAGGGCGTTGAGTCGGGGGTCGGACAACAGACGCTGACGCGGCCCGACGCCGGGGCGTCGGGCGACGACAGGAGGCCGCCATGGGCGAGGGTGGACGCGGTTACAAGCGCAGGAAGATCTGGATCAACGCGGGGTTCCAGGCGCGGTACACGGCGATGATCGTGGCCGTGGCCGTCGCGATCCTCGTGGTCCTCGGAAGCCTCTACGTGCAAACGCTCGAGGAGCAGACCCGGTTGATGGGCACGATCCGGATCGGTCAGGAGGCGCCGGGAGGCGCCGGCACCGCCGACGAGGACTTCGACCGGGAACTCCAGGACAAGACGCGGGAGACCGAAGACCGCCCGCGCGTCCTGGGACTGGTCGGGGTCGCGGCCCTCTTGGTCGTGGCGCTCGCGTACGTGGGCATCCGCATGACCTTCCGGGCCGCGGGACCGGTCTTCGCGGTGTCGCGGATGTTGCGGAACATGGCCATGGGACAGTTCGGGGCCATCCGGCCCCTGCGGCAGGGGGACGAGTTTCGGTTCCTGGGCGAGGACGTCGTGGCCCTGCGGGACTCTCTTCGACGCGAGGCCCACGGCGACATCACGCTTTTGGAGCGGACCGTCGAGACCCTGTCGTCCCTCCCGCCGCCCGAGGGGGCCGCGGACCGGGCCCTCGTCTCGGAGATCGTCGAGCAACTGCGAGAGGCGGCGCGTGGCAAGGCAGAGCGCTTCGGGCGGGCCGCCCACGGTCCGGCGGCGGGCGGAGGGGACGCCGGATGAGGATGTTCCGGGGATTCGGCCCGCTGCCCGCGGAGTTCCGGCCCACGGCCGTCGCGATGGGCAACTTCGACGGCGTCCACCTGGGCCACCGGGCCCTGCTCGGGCGCCTCGTGGACGAGGCCACGCGCCGGGGCCTGCGGTCCTGCGCGGTCACCTTCTTCCCCCACCCCCTCAAGGTCCTGGCCCCCGAGCGGGCCCCGACCATGATCCAGAGCCTCGAGGATCGGGTGATCGAGATCGAACGGCTGGGGGTGGACCTCCTGGTCGTGGTACCGTTCACGCTGGACCTGGCCGCGGTCCCCGCCGAGGACTTCATCGTGGACCACCTGCGGGGACGGCTCGGGTGTCGCGTCCTGATCGTGGGCGGAGACGCCCGCTTCGGCCGGGGCCGGACCGGGGACGTCGAGATGCTTCGCCGGCACGCGGCGTCCGGCGCCTTCGACCTCGAACTGGTCCCGGCCGTGGAAGTGGAAGGGGTTCGGGTGTCGTCCTCGGGGATCCGCCGGCTGATCGGGGCCGGGGAGGTCGAGGCCGCGCAGCGGCTCATCGGGCGGCCGTTCTCGATCTCGGGCGAGGTGGTCTCCGGGGCCGGGCGCGGCCGGACCCTCGGGTTCCCCACGGCGAACGTGCTCGCGGACGGGGAGACGCGGCCAGGGCCGGGGGTCTATGCCTGCGTGGCCGAGGTCGGCGGGTCGTCCTGGCCGGCCGCCGTGCACCTGGGTCCGATCCCGACCTTCGACTCCCCCAGGCCGGTCCTGGAGGCGCATCTGATCGGGTTCTCGGGAAACCTAATCGGGACGCGGGTCCGCGTCCGCTTCCTGCGGTACCTGCGGGACATCCGGAAGTTCGACCGCGTCGAGGACCTCGTGGCACAGATCACGCAGGACGTCGAGGAGACGCGGCGAATCGCCGAGGGGTCGGCCTCTAGACCTGGCCCCTGTGAAGCCCGGCGTTGAGGGCCAGGCCCACCGCGAACAGCGACGAGATCGTGGCGGACCCGCCGTACGACAGGAACGGCATGGTCAGGCCCACCACCGGGAACAGGCCCAGGACCATGCCCGCGTTGAAGACCATCTGCCAGAAGACGATGGCGACCGCCCCCACGCTGACCAGGACCCCGAAACGTTCGCGCGCCTTCACCGCGACCATCAGGAGCGCGGCGAACAGCACGCCGTACAGCAGGAACAGGAACGTGCACCCGATGAAGCCGCGCTCCTCCGCGAAGGTGGCCAGGATGAAGTCGGTGTGCATCTCCGGCAGGTACTTCAGGCGCGACTGGACCCCCTGCAATCCCCCCTTGCCCGTGAGCCGCCCGCTCCCCACCGCCCACAGGGCCTGTTCGGGCTGCATCCCCTTGTCGAGTTTCTTGCGGCCCTCCGGCTGCTCGGTGTTCATGGCGAGCCACACGCGGACGCGCTCCTTCTGGTACGGCTGGATCAGGTCGAGCCGCCACGCAATCGGCAGGAGGAGGAGGATCGTCCCGAGCAGGATCAGGAACGACCGCAGCCGGATCCCCTCGAAGAACATGACGGAGAACCCCACGGCAATCACCACGAGGGTCGTGCCCAGGTCCGGTTCGACCAGGATCAGGCCGGCTGGCAGCGCAACCAGCCCCATGGGACGCAGAAGCGTCCGCAAGGTATAACGCTCGGGACTGCGCTCGGAATGGAAGAAGCGCGCGAGCATCAGGACCAGGGCCGGCTTGATGAACTCGGAGGGCTGGAAGGCGACGCCCGCGACGGCGATCCACCGGCGGGCGTTGTTCACCTCGCGTCCGAACAGGAGCACGGCCACGAGGAGGATCACCCCGCCCCAGTAAAAGGCCGGGGTCAACCGCTCGAACAGCCTCAGGTCCGTCAGGGCCACGGCCGCGGCCAGCACGAGCCCGATGACGACCCACAGGACCTGCGTCTGGTGGAAGGACTCCGACGCGTAGATCGCCGCGTTCCGCAGGTTCATCAGCCCTACCACCACCAGGACGAGCAGGGCCACGAGGGCGACGATGACCGACGTGCCCGCACGGGGCGCCGTCGCCCGGGGACCGGCCCACGACCGGGTTGCCCGGCTCACCCACCCGTGACTCATGGCGCCTCCGGGACGATGTCGAGGATGGGCTCGTGGTCGAAATCCTCCCACAGGTCCGCGAACTCGTCGGCATGTTCCGCGTAGTACGCCTCGATGACCTGGCGGGCCACCGGCGCCGCCACCTCGCCCCCGAACCCCCCGTGCTCGACGAAGGCCACGACGACGATGCGCGGGCGGCGAGACGGGGCGTATCCGACGAACCAGGCGTGGTCCGCCTTGAGCCAGGTCGCGATCCGTTCGTCGGCCCCGGGCCGGGTCTCGGGGGCCTGGGCGGTCCCCGTCTTCCCCGCGAAAGGCAGCCCCTCGATCCGCGCGTGATACGCGGTCCCTTCCTCGGTGTTCACGGCGTCGTGCAGGCCCGTCGTCACCATGCGGACCACCGAGGGTGGGATGTCCAGGAAACGGGTCACCTCGGGGGCCACGGCCTGCTGACTCCCGGTCGCCGGGTCCACCCTGGCGCGCACCAGGTGAGGTCTCAGCAGGCGGCCACCGTTCACGAGGGCCGCATACGCCCGGGCCAGCGCGAGCGGCGTGACGCGCACGTCCCCCTGGCCGACTGAGGCGTTCAGCGCGAACCCGGGCTGGTACGGCGGCCTCCCCTGGCGCCCGTACCAGCGGACGGTCGGGACCACGCCCCGGCGCTCCGAGGCCTCGACCCCCGTGAACTCGCCGAGCCCGAAGTAGTCGCGGGCGTAGTGCGCCAGGGTGTCCAGTCCGAGGACATCCGCGAGCACGTAAAAGAAGATGTCGCACGAGGCCGCGAGGGCCTCGACGAGGCCGATCTCGCCATGCCCGCTGCGCTTGTGGCACCGGAAGAGGTGCCGCTTGTAGTCGAGGACGCCCCGGCACTCGATGCGGGTCTTCGCGTCGATCTGGCCCTCCATCAGGGCTGCGACCGCCGTGACCATCTTGAAGACCGACCCCGGGGGATACGGGGTCACCGCCTTGTTCAGCAGCGGAGACAGGACCGGGTCGGCCCGCGTGGTGGGGGACAAGTCCACGCGGATGGCCGCCGGCTCCGGGTCGAACGACGGATGGCTATACAGGGCCAGGACCTCCCCCGTGTCCACGTCCATCACCACCACGGCCCCCGAGCGATGCCGGGACAGGGCGTGGCGCGCCGCCTTTTGGAGCGACAGGTCCAGGCTCAGCGTGACGTCCCGACCGCGCCGGGGGGGGAAGGACTCCAGTTCGTCGAACGGGGGTGGAAGGGCCTTGGGATCCAGGCGCTCCCCTCCCGCGCCCCGCACGAAGACGTGCTCGCCCGGAACGCCGCGCAGCCAGTCGTCCAGGGCCTTCTCGACGCCGGAACGCCCGATCAGTTCCCCGGGTTTCAGCCGACCTTCCGAGCGGCGGATGTCGCTGGGCCCGACCTCGTTGACGATGCCGACCGCGTGCGCGGTCAGGTCCCGGGCGGGGTAGTGGCGCACCCCCCGCGTCCGGAGGGAGAACCCCGGCAAATCATGGAGACGCGACTGGATCACGGCCCGCTGATCCTGGAACTCGCGGCCGCACACCGTGCAGACGAGCCTCCCCCGTGACGGGTCGAAGGTCATCCTCTCCTGGTCATGGGGACACAGGGACCCGGTCAGGTTCGGGCGGGCCAGGAGCCACTGGAACCCCTGACGGCCCGCGCGGGCCTCCTCGATGCGGCGCGCCAGGTCCTCGGCCTGGGACGCGTCGAGCACCTCCAGGTCCTGCAGGAGGCCGACCTCGCCCGGTACGTCCTTGACGTACCGGGGGACCACCATGAGGTCCGAGACCTCGACGTCCATCGCGAGGATCTCGCCGTTGCGGTCCCGGATCGTCCCCCTCGAGGCCGGAATGCGCTCCCGGACCACGTGCGACACCCGCGCCAGGGTCTCCAGTCGCTCGCCCTGGACCACCTGGAGCATGAACAGGCGACCGATCAGGACCAGGAGCACGGTGATCACGATGATGAGGGACCAGCGGACCTGGGTCCAGTACTCGATGCGTTCACCCGACAGGGATGCCATGTCGTCAAAGGTTCAAGGTTCGAGGTTCGAGGTTCCACGGCGCCTCATGGCCGCATCGCGTCCAGGCCGCATCACCGCCCCCCATGGGGACGCGAGTGCTGCTCGCGTTCGTCCCGCACCGCCTCCCCCTTTCCATTCCCGCTTCCCGGGCGACCGGGTGACCGATATTACCGCAGAAGCATGCCCGTCGGTCTGCGCCCTCGCAGGCGCTTGTCCGTCCACTGGAACAGGGCGACGAACACCGGGGCCAGGACGGTCGTGGTCACCACGTGCGGAACAGCGTTCACGAACACCGCGGCGTACTGCGTGAAGTCGCGGTCGAAGACGATGGACAGCAGGAACACCAGGAGCGTCTTTGTCACCATGCAGATCAGGACGATGACCATCAGGGGGACCGGACGCAGAATCTGGAAACGGTCCGCCAGCCCCCGCCCCACCAGGAACACGACGCCCGCCACCTCCATGTACATCCCGAGGATCCCGCCGGGCGTGAACGAGTCCGCGACCAGCCCGAGCAACACCGACGTCACGAACCCGCCGAGGGCAGGCGACGTGGCCGCCAGGTACAGGACGGCCAGGAGGGCGATGTCCACCGAGGCAGCGCCCCACCCGAGCGCCTTGACGATGGGCGCCTGCACCGCGAACAGGACAAAGACCAGCACCGTCAGGGCCACGTACCTCATGGCCGCGCCCCCGCTCCCGGCCCGCCATCGCGGGGGCTCGCCAGGTCCCCGCTCTCGGCCACGAACACGTACCCCACGGTCGCGGGGTTGACCGCAGGGGCGAGGTCGTACTCGACGAACGGCCCGACCTGTCGCCGGTTCGCGGCGTTGGTGACGTAGCCGATCTCGATGCCCCTCGGGAACACGCGGTCGTGTCCTGAGGTCACGACCACGGCCCCCTCCTCGAGGGGTGTCTCGGAGATCGAGACCTGGAAGCGGACGCGGTACTCGTCGATGCGCCCGGTCCCCACGGCCATGCCGAGCACGCCGCGACCCAGGACCTCCCCCGCGACTCGGCTGCGGCCGTCGGTCAAGAGCATCACGTCGGCATAGGACCCCACCCCCCGGACCACGCGGCCCACGAGGCCCGTGTGCGTCAGGACCGCCATGCCGGAACGGACCTCTCCGTCGCCCTCCACCTCGACCGAGACGCGCGCCACCCGGTAGTACGGCGTCAGTTCGCGGCCGATCACGCGCCCGGGCCACAGCCGGAGGTCCTTTCTCCGCTCGCGGAAGCCCAAGGCCTCGCGCAGCGCCTGGATCTCGACCGCGAGCCTCTTGGCCTGGACGGCCTCGCCGAGGAGCCGCTCGTTCTCGCGGGTGAGCCGCTCGTTCTCTTCGCGGACGCCCACCAGGAGCGCGTAGTCCCGGAACAGCCCTCCTCCGAAGTCCACGACCGCATTCGCCAGGGCCTGGGAGGCCCCGGCCAGCGTGACGGTCAGCCGCTCCGCGAAGGTAACGCCCTCCCCTCGCCGGCCATGGAAGTACATGAGGAGCAGGGGCGCGGTCAGGAGCACTGCAACCACGACCCCGAACCGATGGCGAACGATCCAGTCGAACATTATTAGTTCACGAACCTTCAGTATCGGATGGTGCTAATCCGCAGGAGCCCCATGTCGTCGAGAACCCGCCCCGCGCCCAGGACCACGGCCGAGACGGGGTCCTCGGCGATCATCACGGGGAGGCCGGTCTCCTCGCGGATCAGGACGTCAATGTTCTTGAGCAGCGACCCGCCCCCCGCCAGCATGATCCCCTTGTCCACGATGTCGGCGCACAACTCGGGGGGGGTGCCCTCCAGGGCGTGGCGCACGGCGCTCACGATCTGGCTTGACGGCTCGAACAGGGCCTCGCGGACCTCGTCGGAGTTGACCGTCACCGTCTTGGGGATCCCCTTCACGATATCGCGCCCCTTCACCTGCATGGTCAGGACCTCGGGGAGTGGGTAGGCGTTCCCCAGTTCGATCTTGACCTGTTCGGCCGTCCGCTCGCCCACGAGTATCCCGTACTTGCGCTTCAGGTGCTCGCGGATGGCGTCGTCCATCTTGTCGCCACCCACCTTGACCGAGCGGCTATAGACCACGCCGGACAGCGAGATGACCGCGACCTCGGTCGTGCCGCCGCCAATGTCCACGATCATGTTGCCGACCGGTTCCGTGATGGGGAGCCCCGCCCCGATCGCGGCCGCCATGGGCTCCTCCATCAGATAGACCTCGCGGGCCCCGGCCGATTCCGCCGACTCTCGGACCGCGCGGCGCTCAACCTCGGTGATCCCGTGCGGGACGCAGATCACGATCCGCGGGCGGACCAGGGTCCGGCGGTTGTGGGCGCGCGTGATGAAGTAGCGGAGCATCGCCTCCGTGACCTCGAAGTCGGCGATGACGCCGTCCTTCATCGGACGGATGGCCTCGATCGTGCCGGGCGTGCGGCCCAGCATGTCCTTGGCCTCCCGCCCGACGGACAGGACCCGGCGCGTGCCACGGGGGTCCTTGAACACCGCCACCACCGACGGTTCGCACGAGACGATCCCCTTGCCCCGGACGTAGAGCAGGGTCGTGGCGGTGCCCAGGTCAATCGCGAGGTCATTGGAGAACAGGCCGTAAAACCAGTCGAACAGCATCCCGTCGCTCTGCCCCGCCCTGTCGCCTGACAGGCACGGACCGTGCGCTTCAGCGGGTCCGGCCCGTAGCCGCCCCCCTGCCGTCTCGTCCCGCGCGCATCCCCCGGCGCCGAAAGCGTATTTTTCTAGCACGATTCCCCGCGTTTCACAAAGTTGATCCCTGGCCGCAATCCTGCTACCGTCGGGCCGCGTTCCAGGCGAGTGGTTCCCCGGGGGGTAAAGGCATGAATGGAAAGAGACGGCTCAGGGGTAGACGGCCGGCGGACGCGTGGGCTCGACCGCTCGTCATCGGCGCGGTGGTCCTGGCCGGCGTGTCGTGCCTGAAACTGCCCGAACCGGAGGGTCGCAAGACCGGGGCGAAGAAGCCGGCCGTGACCCTGCCCCCGCGGCCCGACCTGACGGTCCAGCGAATCCCGGAGCGCCACCCGGACGGGGCGTTCACTGTCGAGGGCTTCCTGCGCCACGCCAAGGAGATCTACGCCAACGAACCGGGACATCGGACGGCCACGGTGCGGGGGTATGTCCGCGAGGTCGTGCGCTGCCCGGAGGGGTCCCGGCTGTGCCCGACGGTCCCGCACCTGGTCCTGGTGGACAGCCTGACCACGCCCCGCGGGCGGCTCTTCGTGGTCAGCGACCCACCGGAGGCGGTCCTGGAGGGTTTTCCGGCGGAATCTCAGCAGACGCTGCAAGGCGAGGTCGCGCTGTGGTCCCCGGACGGGCGGCTCGTGGACCTGCGGGGGCTGCTGGTCATTCGCGTCCCAGGTGGCGAAACAGCCCCTGACCCATCCGCACAGGCTCCCCGACCCGAGGGGACAGCACCTCCCAGGGCCCGGGCGGCAACAGCAACACCACCGTCGAACCCACGTTGAACGCACCCAGGTCGTCGCCCTTGCGGGCCGGGACGGGCGGGTCGACACGGAGAACACGCGCGCCCTCGCCGCCCCGGATGTTCGAGGTCAGGTCCGCGAAGGCGATCGTCATCCGGCCCACCCCCGTGGCCCCGACCATCGAGACCAGGATGGTCCCCCAAGGCGTTCGCATGACCACGTGGACGCGCTCGTTGCGTGGCAGGAGTTCCCCGATGAGGTCCGCGGCGCGCGGCGCGACCGTGTACAGACGGCCCGGGAGGTGGCGGACCTCGACCACCTCGCCGTCGCAGGGGACGTGGACCCGGTGGTAGTCGCGGGGGCTCAAATAGATGGTCGCGTACGGCCCGCCCTCGAACGATCTGCAAAGTTCCTTGTCCCCCAAGAGGCGCGACACCGGGTAGAAACGCCCCTTGGCCTGGAGCGCGAGCCCCTGCGACACGGTCCCGACGGCCATCACCCGCCCGTCGCTCGGCGAGACCACCACGTCCGGGTCCGGGTCCACGGGGCGGGCCTCCGGGACGAGTCGCCGGGTGAAGAACTCGTTGAAGGTCCGGAAGCCGCCCCGCGGGACCACCGTGTCCCCGAGGTCCACGCGGAACACGCGGCAGTATGAGCGGACCACACGCTGAAGGACGCGCGGGGGGAGGCGCGCCTCGGACAGGCGGCCCATCGCCCGCGAGGTCCTGTTCCCCGACGCGAGTTCGTAGAACAGTCGCAAGAGCCGGTCTGAAACGCGAGGCACGACCTTAGGACTCCCTCGCCGGGGGCCGGGAAAGCACGTCCAGCACCTCGTCGCACCGGAATCCCACCATGTCTGAATATCTCCGGAGCCGCGCCTCGAACGCGGACGGCGTCACCCGGTCGAAGTGGCGCGGGCCGAACCCCTCGACGTTGAAGGACGCCACGACCGTCCCCACCGCGAGCGCGTCGCACAGGGTCTCGCGGTCGAAGCGGCCCACGTGGTCCAGATAGCCAAGGACCCCGCCTGCGAAGGAGTCCCCGGCACCGGTCGGGTCCACCACGGACTCGATCGGGAAGGCGGGGAACAGATGCATGTCGGGCCGGGAGGGGGCGGTGCGGTCGTCGTTCGCTTCCGGCGATGGACTCGGGTCCTCGCCCCGGTCCAACGCCGCGGACTTCGAGCGGAAGAGCGTGGCGCCGTGCTCGCCGCGCTTGACCACCACGGCCCGCGCCCCGAAGTCATCGAGGAGGCGGCGCGCGGCCCGCATCACGGTGCGCTCCCCGGAGAGGAGTCGGACCTCGTCGTCGTTCAGGAACAGGAGGTCCGTCCGCGGCAGCAGGCGCAGGAGCCGCTCGCGGTGCGGGGGCTCCATCCAGCATTCGATCGTGTCGAGGGCCACGAAGCCCGCGGCACGGGCCTGGGCCAGGACGAGGCCTTGCAGGTCCGGCGCGATGTTGCCGAGGAACAGGATGTCCGGGGCACGCAAATCTGGCGGGATCACAGGCCGGAACTCCGCGAAGACCCCGAGTTCTGTGGCGAGCGAATCGCGGCCCTGCATGTCATCGTGGTAGCGGCCGTGCCAGCGGAAGGTCGCGCCGGGCCGCCGCTCGAGCCCCGCGAGGTCCACGCCGCGGTGTTCCAGGAAGGCCCGGTCGTCCTCGCGGAAGTCGTCCCCGACCACCGCGACGAGCGACGGCCGCGTGAATAGGGAGGCGGCCACGCAGAACCACGTGGCGGACCCGCCCAGGACCTCGACGGGTTCCCGCCGAGGGATCTCGATGACGTCGTAAGCGACCGAGCCGACACAGAGCAGCATACTTCAGTCCAGATATTTCGATACGATGGGTCCAAGGCGCTCGCGGGCGTCCGCCGGGATCGCGGCGCGGTCGGTCAAGATCGCCCCGGCCAGGGCCTGCCCGCACGCGCAGGGGACCGCGGAGTCCAGGTCCTCGATGGCGGCGAGGATCAGGGAGCAAGCCTTCCGGGTATTGGATCGAAGCGTCTCCACGACCGACCCCACGTTCACGTCCACGTGGCCGTCGTGCCAGCAGTCATAGTCCGTGGGAAGCGCGATGGTCGCGAAGCACATCTCGGCCTCTCGGGCGAGCCGGGCCTCGGTCGCGTTGGTCATCCCGATCACGTCCACGCCGAAGTCCCGGTACAGGAACGACTCGGCGCGCGTCGAGAACTGAGGCCCCTCAATGCAGAGGTAGGTGCCTCCCGGGTGCACGGACAGGCCGATGCGCTCCGCCGCGCGGCCCAGGAGCGCATGCAGGGACGAACACACCGGGTCCGCGATCGAGACGTGCGCGACGATGCCATTCCCGAAGAAGGTCGAGGCGCGACCGCGCGTCCGGTCCACGAACTGGTCCACCAGGACCGGGGTCCCGATGGCGATCTCCTCCTTCATGCTGCCCACAGCGCTGACCGAGAAGACGCGGGTCACACCCAGGGTCTTGAGGGCGTAGAGGTTCGCGCGGTAGGGGACCTCGGTCGGCAGGAAGCGATGCCCGCGACCGTGGCGCGGGAGGAACACGACCTCGCGCCCCGCGTAACGTCCAATGGTCAGGCGGTCCGACGGCGGGCCAAAGGGCGTCGTGACCTCGACATCCCGCACGTCTTTGACCCCGTCCATCAGGTAGAGGCCCGTGCCCCCGATCACGGCCACGCGATCCGCCATCGCCCTCCTCCTATCCCGCGTCGCGCCGGCCCGAGCCACCCACGACGTGGACGTCCCCGACCACGCCGCGCCGGCGCAAGGCCTCCTCGTCCGGAGCAAACGCGAGGTGCCACCCGGCCGCGTCCTCGACTGCGTAAGCACGTTGCCCGGAGAACCGAAGGAAATCGAAATTCTGCCCGCGGCACCATTCGAGGAGGTCCACCAGCCGGTCGAAGCGCCGGCGCTCGAACCGCCCGCAGTTGGGGCAGAACTCGATCCCCTCCTCGCCGTCGAGCGTGTAGTACGACGCCGAGCAGTGAAAGCAGGTCATGTCCAGGAGGCCCTCGACCTCTCGCCCCGCGACGTCCAGGTAGCGGCCGGCCTCGTAGCGGATCTCGAAGGCGTGCGACCGGCCGATGCACACGAGTTCCAGCCCCCTCATGTAAGCCATGGTCGTCGCCTCCTGCCCGCCCGGGTCGAGGACGGTCCCGGGTCAGTCGTCGGATTCCTCCTCCTCGTCCGGCGGGACCTCGTCGGTCTCGACGACCTCGTCGGTCTCCACGTCGGGTTCCGACGCCTCGTCCTCGACGTCCACTTCGAGGGCATGGCCGTCCGCCGGGGTGGGCGGATGGCTCACATCCACGCCGCACCGGGGACAGGTCGGAGGGTTCCTGAGCATGTCGTAGAACTTGCACCCGCACGCGTGGCACGTGTGTCGCTCGCCGAATCGCGCCTTGTCCACCATGATGCACCTCGACCGGGGCCGACAACGCGGTCCGAGCGGACCGGAACGCGCCTAGTACCGTTTCGCGAAGAGGTTGTCAAGCATCCATTCGACGGAGGACATTCCCCACTCGCTCGTGAGCGATCAGTGAGAGCCCATCCTTTCTTTGGGTTGTCTTGAACCACCCCTGCGTTTGAAACACG
>FWPU01006623.1_pt1 | contig 22831 bp, 17 predicted proteins | sample 2228361 | NCBI WGS metagenome assembly FWPU01 (sample SAMEA103939777, study PRJEB20133) | metagenome
GGCGGTGGCGGGAAGGCGCCGTCGCCGACCTCGTCGACGCGCTCCGGACGCTGCGGCCGGTGATGACGGTCGACGCCGCGCCGCAGCATCCGGCCGACTACGGGCTCGGCCCGGATGCCGCCCGGCTCCGGGTGCTCGACCGCGACGGCCGCACGCTCCTCGGGCTCGAGCTCGGTACGCGGAACCCGTCGTGGACGGGGGTCTACGCCCGCATCGACGGCCGTCCCGAGGTGCTGCTCGTCGGGGCGCTCCTGGAGTGGGAGATCGAGAAGCTCGCGGCAGCGGCCGCCGTACCTTGACAAGCCGACACGAAACACGCGAACCACGACGTTCGCCGAGGGAGGTCCCCATGACCCGCAGCAAGACGCGTTTCCGCTCGCTCGCGGTCGCGGTCGCCGTCGTCGCGGCGGCGCTCGCCGCCCCGGCGCCCGCGCCCGCCCAGCAGGAGGACGGGGCACCGTGGGTGCTCGACGCGAACAACTGGCAGGAGGGGAAGGACCTGCTCCCCGAGCCGGTGCTCAAGCGGCTTGAGAAGGGGGAGTACTGGTTCAAGGTCGTGCCGACGGATCCGGCGAAGTTCCGGGCGAACTTCGCGAAGAAGTTCTGGGACGCGAGCGAGGCGAACGCCGGGAAGTTCGACCTCGACCCGGCCACGTGCGGGCTGCGCGACAAGGCGACGCAGAAGATCCCCGACTTCGTCGTCGGGCTTCCCTTCCCGAAGGTCGACCCGAACGATGCGGAGGCGGGGTGCAAGATCGCGCACAACTTCTCGTTCGTCTCGGCGATGGGGGGCGGCGGCGGCGCGACGTTCTCGCTCAACGGCGTCGACGGCAACGGCGAGTTCCGGCGCATCAAGGCGTTCATCCATCTGCTCGCCTTCCAGGGCCGGCTCGACGGGCGAATGAAGAACAACCCCGAGAACCTCTCCGGCACCGGCCTCTCCGGCGCGCTCGAGCCGCAGGACGTCGAGGGCGTCTCGCAGCTCACGAAGCGATTCTGGGACTGGGAGAGCCAGGACGCGCTCTGGGCCTACGTGCCCTCCACGCGGCGCGCGCGGCGCGTGAACGCGGCGACGCGCTCCGATCCCGTCGCCGGCCTCGACATCTTCGGCGACGACCTCAACTGCTACGCCGGCAAGGTCGAGTACTACAAGTGGAAGCTGGTCGGCGAGGGGAAGATCCTCGCGCCGGTCCTGTCGACGAGCACGATCCCGGTCGGCAGGCAGCTCGGCCCGACGCGCTGGGACGTGCCGATCCCGTACCTCAGGGCCGGCTACGAGAAGCCCGGGAGCCGCGGGGCGCCGTGGTGGATCCAGGAGAACCTGGTGTTCGTGCCGCGCCCGGCGTGGATCGTCGAGGGGGAATCGACCGACCCGTACTACAACTTCGGGAAGGTCATCATGTACTTCGACAAGGAGATGTACCGCATCTACTTCAAGCTCGTGCACAACCGCGCCGGCGAGTACTTCTACGCCGCGATGTGCGGCTACCAGTTCGTGAAGCTGAGCGAGGAGTACGGGCTGGCGGCGCAGAACATGGTCCTCGGCGTCAACGACAAGATCAACCGCGCGGCGCTGGCGGGGCGCTACAGCAGCTTCTTCATCGAGCGGCAGTGGGACCCGAACTACTTCTCGCTGCGCACGAGCACCCACATGACCGACTGATGCGGCGCGCCTGGCTCCTCGCGGCCGCCCTGGCGGCGGCCGCGCCGCTCGCCGCGGTCGAACCCGGCGCCCGCGTGCTCGAGCACGCCGGGAAGTGGGAGTCCGGGTACGGCTCGACGTTCTACAACGTCGTCGGGAAGCTCCGGAACACGAGCGGCAAGCCACTGCGGTACGTGAAGCTCCGCATCGAGGCGGTCGACGACACGGGCAAGGTGGTCGCGTCCACCGACACGTACAACGAGAGCGCCGAGGCGCTGGCCGTGCCCGATCTCGATCCGAAGGCGCTCCTCGCCACCGGCAAGGTGAAGCCGCTCGCGGCCGGCGCCGAGGAGCGCTTCCGGGGAAGCTTCCTCAAGGAGGAGACGCCGGCGTTCAAGACCTACCGGGTGCGCGTCGTGGAGACGCCGCCCGCCGACTGATCTACTCGTTCGCGAGCGGGAAGCGCGACGACAGGCAGAGCGGCGTCCGCTTCCCGCCCGCCGTCGTGTTGAGCTGGATCTCGGCCGTCGGGGCGCGCATCGGCGCGGCGAGCTTCACCGTCCAGTGGCACCGGGCACGCAGCTCGCCGCCGGCCGGGAGCCGCTGGCGGCCGCGCCACGCGGCCGGCAGCTCGAGGTCGATCCGGCGCGTGCCGCCCGCCACCAGGACGACCTCGAGGTCGGTGAGCTCGACGTCCCGGCCGACGTTGCGGACCACCAGCTCGCCCGCGACCTCGACCTCCTTGGCCAGCTCGCGCGCGACGGCCACCGTCGGCGAGAAGGCGGCCTCCAGCTTCGGCGTCCTCTTGAACAGCCCCAGCATGGCCCCTCACCCCTCCAGCAGGCGCGCGAGCCCCCGCTCGAGGCAGCGCGCGATGTCGTCCCGGCAGCGCCGGAACACGTCCTCGTCCTTCATCGCCGGGTCGTCGATGTCGCCCGACTCCCCCTCGAGCTCGCGGAGCGTGAAGACCGGCTTCCCCGCCGCCTCCGGGAAGGCGGCGAGCATCCGCCGCTGCTCCTCGGTCATGACGAGGATCACGTCGGCGGCCTCGATCAGGTGGCGCTGCCGCTTGAGGTCGGTCGCCCCGGCCCCCGCGGGCAGATCGATGCCGACCTCGCGCAGGACCAGGCGGGCGTCGAGCGACACCAGGCTGCCGTCGCGCGCGTAGGGGGCGATCCCGCCCGAGCGGACCTCCACCCGGTCCGCGAGGCCGCGCTCCGCGACGAGCCGGCGCAGCATCGCCTCGGCGATGATGCTCCGGCTCGTGTTGGCGTGACAGACGATGAGGACGCGCCTCGGCGCGGCCGCTCGGCTCACATGCCCCCGGCGAAGATGTCGTTCATCGTCTCGGGCTTCGTGATGCCCTTGGCCAGCTCTTCCTTGATGCGCTGCCCGAGCTCGGCGGGGTCCCACGCGGCCGGCTTCGGGTTCTGGATGCGGGTGGCCGAGTGCCAGCCCTTCATCGGCCACACGGTGCGGCCGCCGACCCGGAAGACCTGCCCGTTGACGCCGGCGGCGTCGTCGCTTGCGAGCCAGGCGACCAGCGGCGCGATGTTGGCCGGGTTGAAGATGTCGAACTCGCCCGGCTTCACCTCGCCGCCCATGAGCGCCGCCGTCGACGGCGTCGCGTCGACCGTGAGGCGCGTGCGCGCGACGGGCGCGATCGCGTTCGCGGTCACGCCGTACTTCTTCATCTCCTGGCCGATGATGATCGCCATCGCGGCCACGGCCGCCTTGCACGCGCCGTAGTTCGACTGCCCGACGTTGCCGAGGAGCCCCGCGTCCGACGAGGTGTTGATGATGCGCCCGTTCAGCACGTTCCCCTTCTTGTGCTCTTCCCGCCAGTACTCGCAGGCGTGGCGGCACATGTTGAACGTGCCCTTGAGGTGCACGGCGACGACCGCGTCCCAGTCCTCCTCCGCCATGTTGAAGATCATCCGGTCGCGGAGGATGCCGGCGTTGTTCACGACGATGTTCAGCTTCCCGAACGTGTCGATCGCGCACTCGACGATACGCTTCGCGGCCTTGAAGTCGGCGACGCTGTCCCCGTTCGCGATGGCCTCACCGCCCATCTTCTTGATCTCGGCGACGACCTCCTGCGCCGGGGTCGCGGTCGGCTGCCCGGTCCCGTCGAAGTGCGCTCCCAGGTCGTTCACGACCACCTTGGCGCCCAGCTTGGCCATCAGCAGCGCTTCCTCGCGGCCAATCCCTCGGCCGGACCCCGTGACGATCGCAACCTTCCCTTCGAGCAGCATCCGAGAGCCTCCCTTGACGGCGTAGAATCTCGACTACCTGCCCCACCCCCTCCGGCCTTGTCAAGGCGACGCGCTGCGTCGGTGCTGTCCCAGGTAGGACAACCTGCGCCCGCACTTAGGACAACCCACCCTTGATGACCCGGAGCGGCGGGCGCGGCCCGAGCTTGGTCCCCCGGCGCTCGCCCTTCGCCGCGCCCGCGCTCATGCCCTGGGGCGAGGCCAGCGTCACCGGAGCTGGCGAGGCGGGCGTGGCGAGCGCGACCGTCAGCAGCTCGGCCATGGACCAGACGTGATCCGTCAGACCGCTCTCCATGGCGGGCGTCACCCGCAGCGTCTCGTGTACCCGCACGAAGTTATAGAAGCCAGCGTAGAGGCTCACCGCCGCTTCCAGGCTCCGCAGGCGCTTGCTGTAGCTCAGCGTCAGGCGGCCGAACCGCTTGAGGTGCGTGCGAATGCTCAGGTTGCCGCGCTCCACGTAGCTCGTGCTCACCTTGTCCCACGCGGGCTCGCCGCTGATGACCGTCTTCGTGACGGCACGTATTCGCCCAGGCGAGTACCGATGCCGTGCTTGGTCGGTCGGCTGGTCGCTGTAGAAGTCCTTGACCACCTGGGCATAGGGCACCTCGGGGCCGAAGTGGGCGTCGATCGCCTCGATGTAGGGTGCCCAGCCGTCCGTGCTGATCTGCGGCTGGCTGAGTACCCGACTGCGCAGGTCGCGGATGAAAGCATCGGTCGTCTCGCCGTCCCGCTTGCCGACGCGGTAGGAGATGAGCAGCTTGCGCGCGGCGTCCATGCCTACGAACACATAGGCGTCGCCGCACTCGGGGGCGTCGCCGTGTTTCACGCGCTTCTGCTTCTTCGCCACGTAGGTCCAGATTTCGTCGGCCTCGATCAGCGTCGGGCGGAGGTCGCGCACCCGGCCGTCGTGGAGCCGGGCGCATGCCTCGCCGGCCAGGAGGCCGACGCGCATGATAGTGTCGCGGTGGACGCTGAGCAGGCGCTCGGTCGCCCGGATGCTCACACCATCCACCAGGACGGAGGCGATCTTCACGCGAGTCTCGAATGGGGTCAGGCTCATGGCTTCCCTCTTATCTCGGGGTACACTGTAACTACATTGGGATACACTGTCAAGTGGAGGGCGCACTTGACGCGCGGGGTCCGTTGTGGTTACATTGGGGCACATGGGGCGGGGGCCGAAGCGGCGGAAGTCGAGGGGGGAGCGGAAAGACGACTTCCTCCGCATCCGAGTCACGGCCGAGCAGAAGGCGGCCCTAGAGGCCGCCGCACGCCGCGAAACGCTCGACTTCTCCGCGTGGGCGCGCCGCTTGCTCTTGCCGGCGGCGGGCTGGAAGCCAGGCTCGGAGACATGACCCCCGAGCCCGGCTCAGCCGTTACCGTATTATCGGGCGGTCGCCATGGAACCGCACCGCACACCTCCCCGTCCCCGGATGCACGCCGGGCTCATGGCTGGACACGGGACGAGAGTCCGTGTAGACGGGAAGGTGCTCCCCCCCCGTGTCAGCCTGTGGATATTCTGAGACCGGGGAAGGAGTTGAACCTTCTAAGCGACGGCTTGCGGGGCCGTGATCCCCATCGGGGTCCCGGTCGTAGAGCAGGGGGTGACGGTCGTCCTACCGACCGCACCCCCTTTTCGTTCGCCTACATCCTCCCCTCCCGCTGCTCCGCCCCGCTAGGTGACGGCGGCGAGACGACGCTGGCCCTTCGGGTTGGAGAGCAGGCGGAACTTCCCACCCTCCAAGAACTCGAAGCGGGGGTTGCGCGGCTTACCCCGGTCGCTGGCGGCGCTCTTTCGCCTGACGGTGATATAGACGATGGTCCTGGCCGCCGCCGCCGGCTTGTCCGGGAAGAGGGCCGTGCCCACCTCGGTCGAGTCGAACACGCCATCTGCGGTCGGATGGGCCAGACAGTACGCCTCGATGCGCTGCCAGGTATGCTGCGGCTCGCCGGGCTTCTCGGCTACGGCTGGGGTCTCGGGTTCGGTCGCGACGGGCAGCCGGCGCCGCGCCGCTCGCCTCGTCGCCTGGGTGGCCTCGTACACGGCGTCTTCCAGCACAATCATGCGGTCCTCGGGCGTGAGCCTGCTCAGCGCCCGGCTCAGCGCCTCCTTGGCCCGCCTCCGTTCCGCCGCCCGGCTCCCCATAGTTTGCGGCATACTGCCAAGTGCCAAGCGCCCTGTCAGGAAACGGTCGAGTGCCAAGCTGCATTCCGCACATCGTTCCGGCCAGAGGTATTGCGATGAGCGGCAGGGGGCGCAACGGGAACGGCCGCATGCCCAGCCCGGGATACGAGCTACACCAAGGCGATGCCTTCGCTTGGATGGCGGAACGGGCGGAGAACTCGGTTCACGCGATCGTCACCGACCCGCCCTATGGCTTGAAGGAATACACCGAGGTCGAGAAGCGGAAGCTGCGTAAGGGCCGGGGTGGCGTCTGGCGCATCCCGCCGTCGTTCGACGGCTGCAAGCGGAGCCCGCTGCCCCGCTTCACGGTACTGGATGAACGGGAGCGCGAGGCGCTGCGGCGATTCTTCGGGGACTTCGCGCGGCTGGCGCTGCGCGTGCTCGTGCCCGGGGGCCACGTCCTCATCGCGACCAACCCGCTCCTCTCGCACCTCGTCTACCTGCCGCTGATCGAGGCCGGCTTTGAGAAGCGGGGCGAGGTGATCCGGCTCGTCCAGACCCTCCGCGGTGGCGACCGGCCGAAGAACGCGCACCGGGACTTCCCGGGCGTGACGGTCATGCCGCGCTCGTGCTGGGAGCCCTGGGGCCTCTTCCGCAAGCCCTGCGAGGGCCGGGTGCAGGACAACCTCCGCAAGTGGCACACTGGGGGTCTGCGCCGGCCGTCCACCCGTGAGCCCTTCTGCGATGTGATTCGCTCAGCGCCGACGCGGCCCGAGGAGCGGCGGCTTGCGCCGCACCCTTCTCTCAAGCCTCAGGCGTTCATGCGGCAGGTCGTGCGGGCGGTGCTGCCGCTCGGCAAGGGCGTGGTGCTCGACCCCTTCATGGGGGCCGGTTCGACCGTCGCCGCCGCCGTCGCGGTCGGCTACGAGAGCATCGGCGTTGAGGTTGACCCCACCTACTTCGCGATGGCTGAGCGGGGCATCCCGAGCTTGGCCGCCCTCACAGTCGGTACAGCCAGCATTCCCGAAACCTCGCAAGCCCCTCTCTGGCGAGGGTCGCCGTCCGCGTCCCAAGGGGGCCGCGAGGATTCCGACGGAAGTCCGCGACTGTCACTTGACCCAGGTAGACGGCGGTGAAGGTGAGCGGCCGACGTTCCGTTGCAGGCTCGGTCTCAGTGTCCACCTCGTAGACGAACACGCAGAGCCATTGGTCGCGCGCCCCGTGCATATCGACGGCCCCGCCCTTGTTTTTCGTGGACTTGATCTCAATGCCGTACTCGCCGTTCTGCACGGCATTATTCGGATACCGCCCCTTCACAAGGAGATCGGGGTGCCCGTTCGGCCACGTGTTCTCGACCAGCGACCGTGAATGCTTCGCGAGGCTCGCCGTGAGGAAATCGGACAGCAGCCCGGAGAGCGTTGCCTTCCGACGTTCCAGCATATCCTCAAGCCGTAGTAGGCCCTTACCGAGCAGGCCGGCGTTCACGTCGTAGAAGAAGTCGTACACGTCCTGCATGGCCAGCTCGAAGTCCTGTCGGCGCAGCTCGAACGGTAGTTCACAGGCCGGGTTGAAACGCGATAGGTCTACTCGCTGGCGTGCAATCGGCACAGGCGGGCGAGCCGTAGCCGAGGGCGCCCCGTGAGGTCAAATGGGACTTAGGACAACCCCGCCGCCGACCTAGGACAACCTGACCTCACTTAGGACAGCACCCGCTGCGTCCGGGGCCCCGGCTTGACGGGCGCCGCCGCACGCGGGTACTCCCCCGATCCGGGGGGAATGGCCCCCCGCAGCATGGCAACCCGGGGCGACACCGCCGCGGAGCGTGTCGAGCACGGCGAACCCCCTCGCGGCGCACGACCGGGGATTCTCGCCCGGCTCGTGCGCGGTGCGGCGGGGTGCTTCGTCTTCGTCGCGATCTTCCTCGCCGCCGGCGAGATCGTGGCGCGCGCGACCGGCATGGCCGATCGCGTGAACGGCTTTCCCCGCGCGCTCTTCGCCGCGACGGATCACCCCTCGCTGCCCTACGTCATGCGACCCCACGTCGACATCGTCGTGCGCCACGGCGCGTTCGAGGTGCGCGTCCGCACGAACGCGTTCGGGATGCGGGAGCGCGAGATCACGCCCACGCCCGCTCCGGGAGTGCGCCGCGTCCTCGTCCTCGGCGATTCGGCCACGTTCGGGGAGGGGGTCGCGTCCGAGGAGGCGTTCCCCGCGGTGCTCGAGCGCGAGCTGGGGCGGCGCGCCGCGGCGGGGGACGGCCGCTGGGAGGTGCTGAACGCCGGCGTCGAGGGGTACAACACGGTGGCCGAGGTGGCCTGGCTCGAGCTGTACGGGCTCGCGCTGCGCCCGCACGCCGTCGTCGTCGGCTTCAACCTGAACGACTTCGACCACGCCCCGGTCATGAACGCGCTCGGCCTCCTCACGCGCGACCTCGACCAGCGGATCGTGGCCTCGTCCCCGGTGCACCGGTCCGAGCTGCTTCTCCTGCTCCGCTGGCTCGCGTGGGGACCGCCCGGGCTGCCGCCGGCGCCCCAGGGACTGCCGCCGCCGCCGCGGCGCGACGGCTTCACCGGCCTCGACCGCTACGTGTCGGCGCTCCGCAAGCAGTACTGGGCGCAGCCGACCGACGATCGCTGGCACGCGATGGTCGCGGCGCTCGCGCGGCTGCGGCACCTCACCGCCGAGCGGGGGATCGACCTCCTGGTCGCGATCCTCCCGGACGGCGACCAGCTCAACGTGTCCGACCCCGACCTGCGCCCCCAGCAGCGGATGGCCGCGCTGTGCGCGGACCTCGGGCTGCCATGTCTGGACCTCCACCCCCACTTCGTCGCCTCGGGGATTCCGAACCTGCACTTCGACATCATGCATCCGAACGCCGCCGGGCACCGGATCGTCGCCCGCGTGCTGGCCGATCGGCTCGGGGGGCCGGCGGCCCCCGTGCCGCCGTCGGAGCGAACGGCATGACGCGACGGGCGCCGTGGACGGCCGGCGGGGCGTGGGCTAAGACGCGCTCCGATGCGCGGGGTGATGCGCGCGCTGAACGTGCTCGTCGGGCTGGTGACCCTCGCGAGCGCGCTCGCCGTCCTCGGCTCGAACCTGCTCGAGCCCGGCTACGCGGAGGCGCACGACGACTCGCTGGCGTTCGTCGTCACCTACGCGGCCGTCCAGGTCGCCGTCGTGGTCGCCTTCTGGCGCGACACGTGGCTCGTGCCGTGGCTCGCCGTCGGGAAGGCGCTCGCGGCGTACCTCTTCCTGCTCACCCTCGCGGAGGTCGGCCGGGCGTGGATGGCGGTCTCCCCGGCGCGCTACGTCTACCAGCTCTTCGACTGGGGCGAGGGCAACGAGCTCGTCCTGCTGGCGATGCTGTTCCTCGGCCGCGGGGCGGGGAACACGCTGAACGCGCTCTACTTCCTCGGACCCCGGCTCGTGCGGCTCCGCCGCGAGCGTCCGCTGCTCGGCCGGCTCGCGACCGCCGTGCCCCTCGCGATCGTCGTCTCCTGCGTGTGGACGTTCACCGAGTTCGTCCGCGTCGCCGATGCCCGCGACGTCGCCCGGCTGGTCTCCGAGGGGCTCGACTGCGAGGCGATCCGCGCCCACCGCGGGCAGACGACCGAGGACGTCCGCCAGCGCGGCAGGCGGCGCTACCTGGTCCGCATCGTGTACGGCTGCCCGACGACGCAGGTGCTGGTCGCCGACGAGCGCGGCCGTGTCGGCACGGTCGGCAGCCACCGGCCGGAGTGCTGCACGGCGGCCGGCGGCTGAGCCGGCGTCACCGGCAGCGGACGGTCGCCCCCGCCTGGGCCGCCGTGCAGCTCGGCCCCGGCGGCGCCGCCGCGAACGTCGCGAGGCCGCACTGGCCGTGCCGACCGACCGGACCCTCGACGACGAGGGTCAGCCGCGGCGGCAGCGCGCCGGCGGCGACGGCGGCCGTCGCGTCCTCGAGGCTCGCCGTGATGCGCAGCGCACCGGGGACCGCCGGCTTGTGCTTGATCGCGAGCTTCGTCAACCCGACGAGGCCGCCCCGGTTGCGGTAGATCCAGCTCGTCGGCTTGACGTACCACCCGACGCGCGTCAGCGGATCGACGAGCCCGCCCGGCACCGTGACGTCGAGGACGACCCCGCCGTCCGCGCCCTCGACCAGCAGCCGCGCGCCGTGCGCCGACGGATCGAGGGGCGGCACGGTGCCGACCAGCATCGAGCCCGAGAGCTTCACGTCCTCGTCGCCGGCCGGCGGCAGAACGGCGTTCACCTGGACGCGACCCTTGGTCACCGTGCCGCCGCCGGTGCACGGGTCGCATTCCGTGCCGACGCCGTCGCCGTCGCCGTCGGCCTGCGCGGGGTTGGAGACGGTCGGACAGTTGTCGGTCGCGGTGCACACCCCGTCGCCGTCGCCGTCGGGGCACGTCGTCGTCGACGTGGTGCTGCTCGAGGTCGACGTCGTCGACGACGTCGAGGTCGAAGACGTGGAGCTGCTCGACGTCGTGCTCGTCGTGCTCGACGTCGTGCTGCTGCTGGGGCTGCTCGTGGACGTCGTCGACGAGGTGCTGGTCGAGGTGGTGGTCGGCGGCGCGGTCGAGGTCGTGCTGGTGCTGGACGAGGTCGAGCTGGTCGACGTGGTCGTGCTGGTCGTCGGCGGGTCGCCGGTCTTGACGATCGTGAGCGTGTCGAAGGTCACGTCGTTGCGGTCGATGCCCTGCACGACGAGAGTGTCGTTGTTCAGGATGCGCGCCGACGCGTACTGGTAGCGGCTGAAGCTGCACCACGGCCCGGCGCCGCCCGAGCAGCCGTTCTGGAGCCAGTAGCAGTCCTCGCGGCTGCCGAAGAGCGGCTGGCGATAGGGGCCGTTGACGTCGAAGTTCGCGTCGCCGTCGAGCGTCGCGCCGCCGCCGCCGGTCATGACGTACGTCGTGCCGAGGCCGTCCTCCCCGGGGGCGCCGCCGGCGACGAACTCGTCCATGAGCTTCGAGCGCTCCCAGAGGTGGTCGTGCCCGGTGAAGACCACGTCCACCTGGTACTGCTCGAAGAGCGGGCCCCACTCCTGGCGCACGGTGAGGCTGCTGCCGATCGCGGCGAGGCCGCTCGCGCACGAGTACGGGGTGTGGTGGAGGAAGACGAACTTCCACTTGCGGGGCGCGGTCGCGAGGTCGTTCTCGAGCCAGCTCCGCTGCGTCGCGTCGCCCGGGACGTTCGAGTCGAGGACGACGAAGTGGGCGTCGCCGGAGTCCCACGAGAAGTAGCGCTCGGCCTGGCCGGGCGGGGCGTTCCGGGGCAGCACGAACAGGCGGATCTCGGCCGAGTTGGCCCAGTTGTTCACCCCGACGCTGTTCAGGTCGTGGTTGCCGAGCGCGGGCATGAACAGCGCCCGGCGCATGACGTTCACGTAGTCGGGCAGCGCGTTGTTGTCCCAGTCGGACAGCGTGCCGTTCTGGTAGGCGTTGTCGCCGACGGTGACGATCATCGGCGGGTCGTCGCCGTCCTGCAGGCTCGCGACGTCCTGCTCGCCCGAGGAGTTCTGCCCCCAGTCGCCGATCACCGTGAAGAACACGTCCGCCGGGTCGTCCGGCGCGCGCAGCGTCGTGAAGTACACGCTCGCGCTCGCCGCCTGGACCTGCACGCCGTTCGTGAGCAGGCGGTAGTGGTAGCGCGTTCCGGGCTGGAGCCCGGTCAGCGTCACCGTGTGGCACGTGCCCGGGCTGCCGACGTCGCACGCCGGCGCCTGCGGGACCGTGACGCTCGAGCCGAGCGCGAGCGTCGGCCCGTATTCGACGGTGCCGTCCCCCGCCACGTCCGTCCACCAGACGATCGTCATGGTGGTCGTGAGTCCGTCCGGGTTCTGGATGAACGGCCCGCGCGTGAGCACCTGCGCCGCCGCCGGGGCCGCGGCGAGGAGGAGCGTCGCGAGCGCGATGGTCGCCCGGGCCCGTGTCCGCTCTCCGGTCGTCGCTCTCACACGCACCTCCGTCGCGCCGGGCGGGACGCCCGGAGGTCCGTGGACGCCGACTCGGCCCGCGTGGGCGGCTACCACGCCCGAATGGCGGGAGGCAAGAAGAATCGGGGCCGGGCAACCGCAGCCGCCCGCCCGGAACGCAGTCTTGGAGGTGGGCTGACCGCGCCCCGGGACGGACGGCTACGCCTTCGCCGGCTGGTGGGCCGCAGCCGGGGCGCCCAGGACGGGCGGGGCGGCGCCCGCGAGGTCGGCGGAGCCGGCACGCCGGGGGGCCGGGGTGATGGCCGGTGCGAACGGGTCGTGGACCGCGTCGAAGCCGGGCGAACCCGGATACTGTGACCGGGCCGTCGTGTGCATCAGCGGTCCAAGGATCCCACCGTCGACCGGCGACCCCCAGCGCGCGTGGAAGCCGTTCGCCGCCAGAAAGCGGTGGACCGCTGGCAGGTTGTAGCAGGGCACCGTCGGGTAGAGATGGTGCTCGAGGTGATAGTTGTTGCCGAGAAACAGGCAGGTGTAGACGGGAGACGTGTAGCTGCGCGTGTCGCGTCCCAGCCCCACCATCGTGCCCCCGTGCTCGACGTAGATGCGCAGGCCTGTCATCGGCAGCGCGAAAAGTGCGGGAACCACTATCCCGAACACTGCATGGTAAGGCCTGTAGACGGCGACGATCCCGTAGACGACGACCCAGAACCCGAGAAACACCAAGTTCGCCACCGCGAGGATACGCTGAGCGCGCGGAGTGAACGGAAGCTTGTAGCCCAAGGGCATCGACTGCCCCCGCGCCGCCGCGATGGTCATCCGGAGATACGTCCGGTTGACGAGAACGCGGGCGAGGAAGAAGCGCCGCCAAAAGGTGCGCAACGTCGGGAAGAGCTCCACGTCCGGATCCGACGCCTGGTTCGTGTACCGATGGTGATTCCAGTGAGAGAGCGCGTAGCCGACGGCGCTCGAGAAGGCCATGGCCTGCGCCATGCAGCCGACTATAGTGCTGACGTACTTGTTGCGATGCAGAGTCAAGTGAATCCCTTCGTGACCCACCCAACCCAGGAGGTGGAGACCGTGTGCCGCGACCAGCATCGCCGCGGAAACGACCAAGACGCGCACAGGCAGTGGTATCCCGCTCGTCGCGACTTCGGTCGCGATTGTGCCGCCGCCGATAAAGAGAATGACGGCTGTGGAAACGAATGCCGCCGAACGCCATGAGCTGACGCGATAGAACTCGGGCGGAAGACTGGGCCGACGGTCGTCGGCGGTCTCTCGCCCGACCGGCCGGATTCCCTGCGGCCAGCGCGGCACGGTGGCCTGCTCACGGCTGGTGCGGCCGAGAAGAAACGATGGCCGGAAGACCACGACGATCGCGGGGAGGACCAGGAGTGCCGCGGCAGACGAGACCGCCATTGCGAGGGCAACCAGCCCGCCGAGCTGCACGTGGAGCGCGAACCGCGACAAGCAGAGCGTGACGTAGCCGGCCGCAATCGCCGACGACACGAACAGAACCGCCTTCCCCGACGTGCCAAGAGCCCTCGCCAGAGCGGTGGCCAGCGGCACGTCGGCTTTCAGCTCCTCCCGGAGGCGGAACAGGAAGTACATCGCGTAGTCCGCACCGATACCCACCGCCATCGCCGAAATCACCGATGTCATCGTGTCGAGCGGGATACCGAGGAGTCCCATGACACCGAAGTTGACCGCCACGGCAAGTACGAGTGGCACAGCGACGAGCAACCCCCCGACGACGGAGCGCAGCAGAAGCGACGACGCCACGATCGTAATGACCGCGATCTGCATGATGTTCTGAAGTTTGCCGCTCACCATGACCTCGGTCGCCGCCGCCGTGTTCGCAATCGTGCCGGTGAAGCCCACGCGATACCCGGGCGGGAACGTCTCGCGCACGATCTCGTTCACCAGCGCGATCAACCGTTCGCCGTAGGCAGTCGCATCGTCCCGCACAAGAACGCGTACCTTCGCGATCCGATGCGTTGGATCGAGAATGGTATCGAAATCCTGTCCGCCGCCGGACATCGAGTAGAGGAACAGGTACTGGGCCGCGAGCGCGCGGCTGTCAGGCAGCTCGTCGACCGCCTTGTCGGCATTCATCGCGACGTGCATCTGGCGGACGAAGTCGACGTAGGAGACGGCCTTGCCGACGCCCGCCTCTTTCTCGAGCCGCCGCTGCAACCCGAGGATCGCCCGCATGATCGTCGGCTCTTGCATCGCGCCCTCCGCGTTCCCCTCCACGAGGAGCAGAAGCGTGTTCGTGCCGGCGAACTGGCGGTTCAGTATCGCGTCGTCGACTCGGATCGGCTCCTTCGTCGAGAACTCCCGCTTGAGGCTCGTGTTGATGTCGATGCGCCATGCGAGCACCGCACACGCAGCGAGAACGACGCCACTTGCGAAAAGGACCATGCGCGCGCGCCCACCGTCCGCGAGCGAGGCAGCGAGGCGAATGAACCAGTCGAATGCCCGATGGGGGGCGGCCTCACGTGTCCGCTCCGCCCGATGTGGTGCGCCCAGCGATGCTCGGACGGCGGGGATGATGGTCATCTCGATGATGAGCGCCGATACGATCCCGAAGCCCGTGAACAGACCGAACGTCCGAATCGTTGCCGTGCCGAACGTGATGAGCGACGCAAACGAGAGCGCAGCCACGACTCCCGCCGCTAGCATCACCGGCCCGACACGGCGAAGCGCCCGGACGACGGCTTCATGGACGTCACCGCACGCGTCGTACTCCTCGTAGAACCGCTTCAGCACCTGCACGGCGTGTCCCGCGGCGACCGCGAGGATGAGGATAGGCGTCGTGGTGTTGAACGGGTCGAGCGGCACGCCGAGCGCCCCCATGAGTCCCAGCGCCCACACGACGGAGAGCACCGCGGTCAGGAGCGGCAGGAACATCGCCTGCAGGGTGCGGAAGGCATCGTAGTGAACGAGCCCAATCACGAGCAGAGCGATCGGAAACAGATGCGCCATCCGGCTGGCGTACGCAGACAGTTGTGAGAGGAAGACGACCGGTCCGGAGAGGCGGACGTCGAACGTTCCATCTTGCGCCGCCGAGACAGCGGCAAGCACCGCCTCGTGCAGGTGGCGATAGCCGGGCGTCTGCGGCGTAAGCTCGAACGTCGCATGCACGGCGGCTGCCGCACCATCCGCGGACACGAGCGTTCCAACGTACGCCGGGTTCTCGAACGCCCGGCGGCGGACGGATTCCGCGCCTTCCTGGTCGACGGGCGGCAGTTCCATCACGCGCTCGACTTCGAAGCCGTCCGCCGTGCCGCGGATCACCTTCACCGACGGGGCGGCGAGGCTCTGGACGAGCGCTGGATTGACTCCCGGAACCGTCTCGAGTCGCCGCGTGATTTCAGCAAGCTTCGCAAGGAACTGCGGCGTGAAGACACGACCGTCGTGCGGAAACAGACCGACGACGACGAGGTTCTTGTCGCCGAAGACCCGATGAACCTCGTTCAGGGTGCGAATATACGGATGGCTCTGGGGAAGCTGCCGATCGGCATCGACTTCGACGTGCAGCCGCGTCGCTGCCCACGCGAAGGCGAGCGTGGCAGCGATCACGACGGCGAGGACGGCGCGACGGCGGCGGATGATCCAGCGTGCGTACCATTCCATGGCTGACCTCAGATGGCGGCGTAAACAGGCTCCGCCTCGCCAACGAGACCGAGCCTCGGCATCGCCTTCGGCACGATGATCTCTGGGTAACGCGCCTCCAGGAAGAAGTCCTTGAAGGGATGGTCCTTCGCGAGCGCCCGTCGATCACGACAGTAGCAGGTCAGCAGCTCGTGCTCCGCGTTGTCGAGCTTCTCGTAACGTGTCACCAGGCCCGTGCTGGCAAAGCAAAGCCACCGGTACGTCCACACGCGCTCCGGCTTCGAGGCAACCACCATGTAGTGCGCGTTCATCCGCTCGAGGCAGTCGGACACGAGCTTGAAGAGGCCGAGCGAGACGATCGGCAGGAACGTCTTACCCTTCCGGTAATCCGGCAGGATCGCGAAGCGGTTGAGCTCGACCGCGCGCGGGCTCCGCAGCTTCGGGGGGAGTGCGAAGTACTCTTCGACCTCGAGCGGACCAGCGGACCGGGGCGTGACCCGAAGGGTGCCGACTGTCCGGCCCGCGATCGTGTCTTCGGCGAGCAGGAGCCACGAGCGATGGTCGTACTCGTCGGGAACCGGCACGTCGTAGCCGGCCTCCTCGACGTACACCGCACGCCGGACCGCGAGGGCCCGCAGTGCCGAGGTCCGGTCCGAGCACACGCGGAATCGGAAGCCCCGGAACATGTGCGTGACGACGTCAGCGTCGGAATCCGTCGATCTGTGGATTGCGTCTGCCATGGTGCACCTCCCGCGCTGCACCAACGCAAGCCGCATGCCACGGGCGCAAGGGCAACTTCTGCTGTGGTTTCAATGACTTGCGCCATGTGCCGTCAGGAACCGCCGTTCCTGTCTCCCGTGAACTCGGGACTATTGGACCCTGCGATCCGTGGTCCTTGAGACTGGTGCGGGGCACCGGAGAATCGAGGACGCCACCTCGATGCGCATGCACTTCCTCGTGCCGCTGGTCGCCGCCGCCGCGAACGTGGTCATCGCGGCTCTCGTACTCCGCCAAGGACTCCGCGAGCGGCTGCGTCGCGTTTTCGCGTGGTTGACGCTCTGTATCGCGCTCTGGAACCTGGACATCTTCGCCCTGTACTACTTCGCGGACGAGGCGAGGGCCGAGTGGTGGAGCCGAGCGTTCCGCACAGGGATGTTCTTCGTCCCGGCCGCGACCCTGCATCTGACGTTGCTGTTCGGCGCGTGGCGCGCGGGCTTCTGGAAGGCGGCGCTGTGGGTTGGGTACGCAATCGGCGCGCTCCTCGCGGTCCTGAACGCAAAGGGAATGCTCGTCGCACAGCTGAGCCCGCATGCGTGGGGATGGTACATCGAACCGACACCGCTTTACGCGCTGACAACGGCCGCCATGCTCGCCTACCTTCCGCTCTCGATGGTGTGCGCATGGCAGGCGTACCGCCATCCAACGTCGCCACGCCAGCGCGTTCAGGCGAAGTTCTGGTTCCTCGGGGTCGGCGTTCAGGTGCCGCTTGGACTGACGAACTTGCTGCCGGCGTACGGCGTGGAGTTCTACCCACTGGGCAACCTGGGCAACGTCTTCGCGATGGGCGTCATCGCCTATGCGATCGCGCGGCATCGACTAATGGACGTCGACCATGTCGTCCGAAAGGGCGTCAGCTTCTCACTCGCGGCGGGCCTCGTCTTGGTTCCCGGGGCCTTGGCGGTCGCAGCGTATGCCGGCGCGTCCGGGAGCAGCGATCCCCAGCTCATCGGGCTGGCCACTCTCGCTTTCGGTCTCGCAGCAGCGGTGTTGGTTCCGGCGCTTCAGGCAGGCATCGAGACGCGGTTGCAGCAGGCATTCTTCCCACACCTGCGAGACTACCGTCGCCGCCTCGCGGACTTCGCGAACGCCCTCGTCCACATCCTCGACCAGAGCGAACTGGCGCGCCGCCTAGGACACGGACTCAACGACATCCTCGACCCCGTAGTGTGTCGCGTCTTTCTGAGGGAGCCTGATTCCGGGAAACTCGTTGGCGCGTATCCCGATCATGTGCGAGAGGTTCTTGACGACAGTGTCGTCCGTCTGCTGGAGCGGCTCACCGCTCCGGCGCTCGCGACCGAGCTTCCGACCGAGGCCGGTGTCGTATTTCGGCGCTTCGAGTGGGAGGTCGTGATTCCTCTCCACATCAAGGAGCGGCTCACCGGGTTCGTCGTCATGGGTCGCAAGCGCAACCTCGACATCTATTCGGTCGAAGACCTCCGTCTGCTCGGTGCGATCGGCTCCGCGGCGAGCGTCGCGCTGGAGAACGCGAATCTGTCGCGACAGCTACGCCGATCCGAAGCGGTGCTCGAGCATGCGAATCGACTGTCGTCGTTGGGCGTTCTCGCCGCCGGCATCGCGCACGAGATCCGCAACCCCCTGGTCGCGGTGAAGACCTTTCTCGACCTCCTGCCCCAGCGGCTCGACGACCGGGAGTTCCTGACCCGGTTCCGCGACCTCAGCCTGTCGGAGCTCCGGCGCGTGACCGACCTCATCGCCGACCTGCTGGCGCTCGGGAAGTCGGCGGCGGCGGAGCGGCGGGCGGTGGAGATCGAGGAGACGCTCGAGCCGGTGCTGCGCCTCATGGAGTCGACGGCGCGCAAGCGGCGCGTCACGCTCGCGGTGGACCCGGCGGCCGGGCTGCCGCCGGTGTGGGCCGACCCCGATCAGCTGAAGCAGATCGTCCTGAACCTCCTGCTGAACGCCATCGACGCGAGCCCCCCGGACGGCGTGGTCCACCTCGGGCTGCGGCCGGCCGGCCCCACCGGCCTCGTGCTCGAGGTGCGCGACCAGGGACCCGGCATCCCCGCGCCGCAGATGGAGCACATCTTCGACCCGTTCTTCACGACCAAGGAGACGGGCACCGGGCTCGGGCTCCCGCTCGTGCGCCAGATGGTGCTCGAGCACGGCGGCGAGATCGCCGTCGAGAGCGAGCCCGGCCGCGGCACGACGTTCCGCGTGACGCTCCCCGCGGCGCAGGTGCCCCTGGCGCGCACGGGCAGCTGAGCCGCGCGCTACATCCCCAGCCGACGCATCTTCTTCAGGAGCCCGCGGTACGTGAGCCCCAGCTCCTCCGCGGCCCGCGCCTTCACGCCGCCCGCGCGGGCGAGCGCGGCCTCGATCTGCTCGCGCTCGAAGCTGCTCGTCCGCGTCTGGAGCAGGCTCCGCGGCGCGCCGTCGCCCCCCGCCTCCTGGACGTGGTCGGACAGCAGGTCCTCGCTGATCGGCGCGCCGGGCTCGGCGAGGAGGATCGCGCGCTCCAGCTCGTTCGCCAACTCGCGGACGTTGCCGGGGAACGAGTAGGCCTGCAGCACGGCCAGCGCCTCGGGGGTGAGGTCGCCGACCGGCTTCTTCAGCTGGGTCGCGATCCGCGCGACGAGGTGGCGCGCGAGCAGCGGGACGTCCTCGCGGCGCTGCCGCAGCGGCGGCATCCGGATCGGGAACACGCGCAGGCGGTAGTAGAGGTCCTCGCGGAACCGCCCCGCCTTCACCTCCTCCTCCAGCCGGCGGTTCGTCGCCGCGATCACCCGCACGTCGACCGGCCGGGCGCGCGTCTCGCCCACCGGCCGGATCTCCCCCTCCTGCAGGACGCGCAGCAGCTTCGCCTGGAGCCCGACCGTGGTCTCGGCGATCTCGTCGAGGAACAGCGTCCCGCCGTCGGCGACCTCGAAGAGCCCCTTGTGATCCGCCATCGCGCCGGTGAACGCGCCCCGGCGGTGCCCGAACAGCTCGCTCTCGAGGATGCCCTCGGAGAGCGCCGCGCAGTTCACGGGCACGAAGAGGCGGTCGCGGCGCGGGCTGGCGGCGTGGATCGCGCGCGCGACCAGCTCCTTCCCGGTGCCCGTCTCCCCCTCGACGAGCACGGTCGTCGGCGACGGCGCGACCTTCGCGACCAGCGCCAGGACCTCGCGGATCGCCTCGCTCTCGCCGACCACCTCGTGCGCCGGGACCGAGCCGCGCAGGAAGGCGTTCTCGGCCGCGAGGCGCTGGTTCGCGCGCTGCAGCTCCTCGAGGAGGCGCGCGTTCTCGCGCGACAGGTGGAAGACCTCGATCGCGCGGCGGAGCGTGAGCCGCAGCTCCTCGCTCTCCCACGGTTTCGTCACGTAGCGGTAGATGCGGCTCCGGTTGACGGCGCGGACGATCGCCTCGATGTCGGTGTAGCCCGTGAGGACGATGCGGACGGCGTCCGGCCGCACGCCCATCGACAGCTCGAGGAACTCGGTCCCGGTCATCGCCGGCATGCGCTGGTCGGCGACGATGACGGCGGCGTCGTGCGTCTGCAGCAGCTCGAGCGCGCGCGCCCCCGTGTCCGCGGTCACGACCTCGAACTCGTCTCCGTAGTTGAACTCGAAGGAACGGAGGATGTCCGGCTCGTCGTCGACGACGAGGACCGGAAACCGCCGGTAGTCGATCTCCACGGCGGCGCCCCCTATCCGCCCGCCCCCGCCCGCCTGTCAAGGCTCGCGGCCTCGGCGAGCGGCAGGTAGACGCGGAACGTCGCGCCGGCGCCGGGCGTGCTCTCGACCTCGATGCGCCCGCCGTGCGCGCTGACGATCCCGTGCGCGATCGCGAGCCCGAGGCCCGTCCCCGCGCCGACGTCCTTGGTCGTGAAGAACGGGTCGAAGATGCGGCCGATCACCTCGGGCGGGATGCCGGGCCCGTCGTCGCGCACCGTGACCACCGCATGGTCGCCGTCGGCGCGGGTCTCGACCCAGAGGTTGCCGCCCGCCGGCGTCGCGTCGCACGCGTTCGCGAGCAGGTTCATGAACACCTGGTTCACCTGCCCCGGATCGCACTCGACCGGCGGCACGCCGGCGAAGTCGCGGTGCACGGTGAGCCGGTCGCGCCACCGGGGCTCGAGCAGGCGGAGGCTCACGTCGATGCCCTCCTCCAGGTCGACCGCCTTCCGCTGGGCCTCGCCGAGCCGCGAGAAGGTGCGGAGGTCGCGCACGATCGCCGCCGTCCGCTCCGCGCCGCGCGCCATGATGTCGACGAGCTCGCGGACCTCCTCGAGCAGGCGCGCCGCCTCGGGGGGTGGCGCCGCCGCCGCGCGCTCGATGCGCCGGCGCAGCGGCGGGATGCTCGTCGAGATGAAGCTCACGGGGTTGTTGATCTCGTGCGCGACGCCGGCGACCAGCCGGCCGAGCGACGCCATCTTCTCGGCCTGCACGAGCTGGACCTGCGCGCCCTTGAGCTCCTCGTACGCGGAGGCCAGCTCCCGGTTGGCCGCCTCGAGCTGCGCCGTCCGGTCCCGCACGCGCTCCTCGAGGCTCGCGTTGAGCGCGACCAGCGCCTCGTACGACGCCGCGTTCTCGAGCGCGATCGCGGCCTGGTGGGCGAGCGCACGCAGGAACTCCGCGTCCCCCGCGGTGTAGAACAGCCCCGAGCGCTTCGGCCCGGCGAGGAGCACGCCCATCAGCTCGCCCCGGCGCTGGAGCGGCACCGCGATCTCGGCGCCGAGCGCCGTGAGCGCGGCGCGCACCGCCTCGTGCCTCTCGGCGTCGCGGTGCGCCTCGGGCGGGTCGAACGCCGTCAGCACGCGCCCCTCGGCGAGCGCGTCGCGCAGCGCCGGCGGGAGGCCGTCCGTGCCGACCACGAGCTGCGTGCGCCCGTTCGGGATCGCGCCGTCGACGGCGGCGTGCACGAGCGCGACGATCGTGTCGCGCTCGAGCGCCGACGCCAGCTCGGCGCCGACGGCGGCGAGCACCTGCGCGCCGTCGTAGCGGGTGCGGAAGAAGACCCGGTCGACGAACGCCTGGAGCCGGGTGCGCAGCGGGTTGAAGACCGCGAGCACCGCGAGCGTGAACGCGATCGGAAAGGCCGGGCTGTTCGTGACCGCGTTCGCCTGGAGCGTCAGGTTGAAGAGCACCACCGCGCCGACGTACGCGGCGCCGACGCCGCCGGTGAGGAGCAGGTAGTAGGCCCCGCGTTTCACCATCGCGTCGATCTCGAAGAGGTCGTGCTTCACGATCGCGTACGCGAGCGAGAGGGCGAAGAGGAAGCCGGTGAGCGCGACCGGCGTGACGGCGAGGCCGCCGCCGAGCGCCGCGGACGCGACCAGCAGCACGCCCGGCAGGCCGAAGCCGAACAGCGTGCCGAACCCCATGACGCGCACGCGCTGGCGCGCGAGCTGCGAGCGGGCACGGCGGTACTCGGCGAACAACCGTCCGACGAAGAAGATGGCCACCACGCCCAGGTAGAGGCTCGCGAGGTTGTGGCAGACCGAGTAGCCGGTCGGCTCGTAGAGGAGCAGCTGGTAGGGGACGAGCAGCGCGAGCGAGAGGCCGTAGCCGGCCGTCGCCCACGCCGCGAACGGGCTCGGCTGCGGGAAGAGCAGCCCCAGCTGGAGCCCGGTCGCGGGGAAGAGGACCTCGCCGGCGACGTGCAGCCGGAAGAACGTCGCCGGGCCGTAGAGGTCCATCGCCGTGAGCGCCCACAGCGCGCAGCTCGCGCCGAAGACGAGCAGCGTGCGACCGAGCGGCGCGCGCGGACGCAGCACCCACACGACCAGCCCCGACGCCAGGTAGACGGCGCTGTTCAGCAGGTAGGCCCCGAAGACGAGGAACCAGTCCGCGAGCTCGAAGCGCTGCGTGCGGACGGCGACCTCCCGTTCCGTCCCCACGACGAGCCGGTAGACCTCCGCCGCCGAGGCGACGGGCCGGCCGTCCACGGCGACCACCTGGCTCTGGTAGAGCCCCGGCACCTGCGCGCCCGGCCAGTGCGCGAGCCCGATCGACGCCACCACCCGGTTGTCGAGCAGGAAGAACCCGGGGAAGCTCCGGCCCACCCAGGCGCTGCTGGTGATCGTCGTCCGCGTCGCGAGGGCGACGGCCGCGAGGCCGATGGCGATGGCGCCCAGGCGCACGGCCCGCGGCGCCCGCGGCGTCGTCGGAAAGCTCTCGGGCATGTCCCGGCCCGCTCGCAGAAATCGCAATCCCGGCGCGCGGGTCAAGGGGCGGCGCGGCGCGGCCGGGCCCCGGCGGCGAACACGAGCAGCCCGGCGAGGGCGGCGGAGGCGGCGCAGAGGAACATGACCCGGTGCCCCACGGCGTGGGCGACCGGCCCCAGCCCGGCCGAGCCCGCCGTGACGCCCACGTTGAAGGCGCCGTTGTAGAGCGCCTGCACGCGGCCGAGCTGCCCGTCTCCCGCCTGATCCACCGCGAAGGCGTTGAGCGCCGGGTAGACGAGCCCCTGCGCCGTGCCGAAGAAGACCCCGACGGCGACCAGCGCCGCGGGCGAGCGCACGCCCGCCA
>FWPU01006624.1_pt1 | contig 22831 bp, 18 predicted proteins | sample 2228361 | NCBI WGS metagenome assembly FWPU01 (sample SAMEA103939777, study PRJEB20133) | metagenome
CCCCCATACCCCACAGTCCAGAAATAATCATGGCCGGCATGACCCAGCGCTCGCTGCCCAGCCAGTTCGGCCCCTGGAGGCCCGTCAACAGATAAAGTAGGTAATTGAACAGCCCGAAATCGGGATTGAACAGCCAGACCCATACCAGGCCAGTTACCACTGCAGGAAGAATGGCCGGCAAATAGTAGATGGTACGTATCAGGCGCATACCCGGTACCCGCAGGTTGAGCAGCAATGCCAGGATCAGCGAACTGCCAAGCTGGAGGGGGACAAAGATGCCGGTATAGACAAAGGTCACCTGCATCGACTTCCAAAAGACCGGATCCTGGTATAGGAGAATATAGTTTCTCAACCCCACAAATTCAGGCGGCTTGATGGCGTTGTAGCGGGTAAAACCCAGCCCGAAGGAAGCCAGCATGGGTAACAGAGTGAAAGCCAAAAAACCGAGCAGCCATGGTCCCAAAAAGATATAAAACCAGGCCGCTTCTTCTGTCTTAAGCGATAGGGCAAAACGCCGGCGCGCAACGGGTAGAACGGGCTCGGAGTGGCCGCTTTGATTGCTGACACTGGTCACAGGGTCTCCTTTCCACCTTGTTCAACTATCTCGTATCTCAGGCATCCGCTATACGTCCTGAGGGGCAGCGGGGGCGACGGTTCACACCGGATTGCCATAGGCCCGTCGCGCCCCATGCCCCACCAAACATCCGCCGGACTTGGGCGGATCGCCTGAAATCACAGCTTGGTGGCGATGATGGATTCAAACTTCTCCTGAACGGCCTTCATGCCTTCGGGTACGGATGTCTCGTTGTTCAAGATGGGCGCTGTGGTCTGGGTGTAAGCCTGGTTGAGTTCCGGGTATCCGTCCAATGTCTTCCCCGGCGTCACATAACCGACCTGGAACGAGCCGTCGAAGACCTGTTGCAGCTCCTCCCGGGTGGCGGCGATATTGGGGATCTCGAGGACGCTGTCGTAGAAGATGTCATAGTTGTTTTTGTTGGCTGGGAAGAAGCCGGTGATCTCGGCGTAGAGGCGGGCCCCCTCTTCCAGCGCCAGATATTTCAGGAAGCGGAAGCCCTCTTCCGGATGGCGGGCGCCGGCCGACAACATCCAGGAGTCATTGTACAGGGGCGATGTGTTCTTACCGGCCGGCCCATAGGGTAGCGGGGCAACACTCCAGGCCCACTCTGGCTGCACGTCGGCGAAATTGGTGAAGGCCCATGCCCCATTGACATACATGCCGATGCGGCCGCTCATCATGGGCCAGCCCACCGTCTGGCTGATGGCGTCGGTGTCCGAGGGTCGGGGCGCCACCTGGTGTTTGTAGGTTAGATCCACGAGCCATTGCATGAAATCGATCTGGGTGGGCGTGTCGTAGTATACCTCCGTTACGATCCCGGTCTGATAGGCTTCAGTCAGTTCCGGCCCGCCCTGGTTGTTGAACGGATCCACGCCCCATAGCCAGGAGTAGGTGCCCAGTTGACCTGTCCCAAATACCATGCCCCAAACCGCCGACCTGGGGTCGCCCACGTCGTGGGCCAGATTGGTGGCCACCTGGAACATCTTGTCTGTGGTCCAGGAGGTATCAGTGACGTCCGTGGGCAGGGGATCCAGGCCGGCTTCGTCAAAGAGCTGTTTGTTGTAGAAAACAATGGTGGGCATATGGGCCAGGGGCAGCGCCCACAGCTTTCCCTCGCGGGTGACCGCATCTCGGGCTGCCTGCTCGATGGGCGATACATCCACATTGTATGCGGCAATCAGATCATCCAGCGGTGTGATCGCGCCATTGGCATAGAAGGTGGCAAAACCGGCTGCATAATTGGCCGAAACCTCCGGTGGCGTCCCCGCCGCAAACATGGCCAACAATTTCGCATTGTAGTCACCCCAAGGTACACCGACCACTTCCACCTTGATATCCGGGTTCTTGGCTTCAAAATCCTGGACGGCTTTGTCATTCCATTCCAGGATCTTGGCTCCGATATCAGTGCGGACCAGATACGTAATCGTGACCTTCTCACCGGTAGCCTGTTCCTGACCGCTCTCTGGGCTCGTGCTTCCTGTTGATTCCCCACCTTGTGGGGCCGGCGCACAGGCGGCCAAGGTCGCCCCCGTTGTGGCCATCGCTGCATATTTCAAGAAATCACGTCGGGTAAATCTGTTGAATCTCTCCATGGCTTCCTCCTTTTCCAAAGGGTGACCAACATCTGAGTGAATTGTCTTCTCGGCCGAACAGGTGGCCGGCCGTTCCCCAAGCAGCAAAAGGCGGTCTATCAAAGAGGGCAGAGGTGAACGCAAGAGGGAAACACGGCACAGATACTATAGCGAAAGCTGTTTTAAGCGGCAAGGGGGATACGACCAAAACGCGGCCAAGGCACGGCCAAGACTTTGACGCCATGCCTGCCTCAACGGCATAATAAAAATAGGCCACTTGGCTGAACAAGTGGACGTTTCCGTTGCTGATTCCCCATTGATTACTATGAACCGTGAAGAGTTCGTCCAGGCGCTTCGTGAAGCCCTGAATCACCTGTACGATCCTGTTCGTTTGCAGCTCCACCCATTAAATCGGATCTTCGTTCCATCAGGACAAGGTCCACGGGACGCGGACAGCCTGCATCGCCTCCTGGTGGAAAACATCGAGCGGCTACGACCGGCGCCCGGCGTGCCGACAACGGACCCAGCCTGGCGCCCCTATTTCGCCCTGTATTACCGCTATGTGGAAGGATTGGATGTCCACCAGACGGCCGAAGAGCTGGCGCTAAGCGAACGCCAGTTGCGACGGGAGCATGCTCGAGGGCTGGAAGCGTTAGCAGACCTGCTATGGGAGCGGGGACGGCAGGCCAACGCGCCAACCCAGCCCCAAATGGCCGCTCAAAACAGTGAAAATTCAGAAAAGGAAGCCCTGGCGACGGAGCTGACCCGTTTTGGTCTGGCCACGGTTACCAATGTGCGGACTTCCGTGCATGAAACCCTGGCGGGTGTACTCGAAACCCTATCCGACCTGGCCCGACGTCAGGCTATGGACCTGAATGTGGTGCGGTCCCAGAGACTGCCACCTGTCTCCTGTGATCGGGTCGTTTTGCGCCAGATCCTGCTCAATCTGTTGACAGAGATTTTAACTCGAGGCACACGGGGGCATATCCATGTGCAGGGTCAGGCCGATGAACGATCTGTCCATCTCTCCCTGGAGTACGCCGGACCGCCACTCCATCCCCCGAGCACGGAGGATGACCGAGTGGAGGTGGCCCAGCACCTCCTGCGCCTCCAAGGCGGACAACTCCAGGTCAACGAAACGACCACCGTTATGCAGCTTACCTTACCCCTCTACCGGCCCGCTACAGTTCTGGTGGTCGACGACAATCCGGACATTGGCCAGCTCTTCAAACGGTACCTGGCGGGAGGGGCCTACTGCACCCTGACCGCCACCAACAGCCAGGACGCCCTGGCGCTGGCTGTCGACTCTATACCGCACGTGATTGTGCTGGATGTCATGATGCCAGGCCAGGATGGGTGGGAGCTCCTGCAGCGATTGAAGAACCACCCTCAAACCCGTTCGATTCCGGTCATTGTCTGTTCTGTCCTGCATGAGAAACCGCTGGCCCTCTCCCTGGGCGCCAATGCATTTCTCACAAAGCCCGTGACCCAACAGGCGCTCCTCCAGGCTGTGGACCAGTGTGTGTCAACGGAGGCCCGCGCAACGCATCCAGATTTGCCTTGAGATATCTCATCATTTCCCCAATGGGAAAGCCCTCTTTACAGGTGATCCCCACCAGCCCGGCCATGATGGATTCCGCTTCCAATCCCTTGGCCGATACCACGATCACCGGGATATGGCAGAGGGCCGGATCCGCCTGAAGCTGCGCCAACACCTCATACCCATCCGTCTCAGGCATGAGCAAATCGAGCACCACCACATCGATGGCCTCCCGACGGAGTATTTGCAGCGCCTGGGCTCCACTGTACGCTCGGACCACCTCGTAAGGACGTGAGGCCCGCTGAACCATCCGGCTCAGTAGCCGCACGACCTCTCGGTTATCATCCACGATCAGGACACGCCTGGCCTGCTCGCCCACACGGTCCAGGGCGGCCTGAAACTGCTCCTGGGAAACCGGTTTCGTGAGATAAGCGGCAACTCCCGGCGGTGCTGTCACCTGGGGACCGCCCCGCAACGTGCATACCAGGACGGGGATATTGGGCAGCCGCTCCCGCACGCTACGAAGCTCGCTCCAACCATCCTCCCCCCCTGGTGCGATGAGGATGACTGCCGCAATGGCCTCCCCTTCGGCCAGGAGACGAATCTCGTACTCGTCCAGGGCGGTCACCACCCGATACTCGTCCAGGTAACGTTCCACCAATTTCCCACCGGCTCCCTGGCGGTCTAAAATCACGATGGTCGGCTTGCCGCTGTTCGTGACAGGCAGCCGTACCCATGTCTCCCAGTCTGGTACCGTATGGCCGACGCCCAGATCGGCCTGAATCGGCAGGCTGAAGGAAAAGGTCGAGCCCGTACCCCGCTGGCTCGTCACCCACATGTGGCCACCGTGCAATTCCACAAAACGTTTGCTGATGGCGAGCCCCAGACCGCTTCCATGGTGATAGTGAAGTGCACCATCGAACTGTCGAAACTCTTCGAAAACATGGGGCAGATCTTCTGGCGCAATGCCGATACCGGTATCGGCCACGTGGATCGTGACATCCAGGTTATCGGCAGCAGCAGAGATGGTCACACCGCCTTGGGCCGTGTAGCGAGCGGCATTGTTGAGCAGATTAATGAGGACCTGGCGTATCCGTGTCCGATCGGCCTCCACCATAGGCAAATTGTCTGGCAGTTCCAGACGTAGCCAGAGGCCTTTGGTGTGAAAGAGGGCAGCTACTGTGTCGACGGCCTCGGCAATGATCTGTTGTACATGAACTGGTTCCCGGATCAACCCCATGCGTCCAGCCTCGATCTGGGACAAATCCAATACGTCGTCGATCAGGTTGGAGAGATGACGTGCATTCCGGTAGATGGCCTGAACATCTCCTCGATAGGGGGAGGGCAGGGGCACACCGTAAGTTTGGGGAGCCATCACCATCATTTCGCTGAACCCAATGATCAGATTCAGGGGAGTACGCAGCTCATGGCTGATGTTGGCAGCAAACTCGGCCTTGAGGCGTCGGGCTGCATTGGCAGCTTGTCGCGCCCGTTCTAACTCCAGGGCCATACTCTTGAGACGGCGGTTGGCCACTTCCAATTCCTTGGTCAAGTGCATCAGATCCGCGCGCTGTTCCCGAGCCTGGGCCATCTGGGCATTTGCCCGTTCATATCCCATCCATGCCCATCGGATCGTCACGCGGAGAGGATCCGTGGCCAACCAAAACAACAGCGTTACCACTCCAATGAAGATGGGCGTTAATTGGCGAACCTCCGGCGTGATAAAGCGTCCACCTATGGCCATTACCGACAGGATGAATACCGCGGCAAGGCCGAAACCAGCTGCCGGCCCTACCAGAAGCAACATGGCCCCGGCTGGAATGGCCAGCAACATGAGCAGCTGGGGCAAACCCAGAAACCAGGCAGCCAAAAGGGTGGCCACTATCAACCCACCGATGTAGAGCAAAACAGCGGTCAAAAACGAACGATGCTGGAGGGTACGGGCCGTCAGGACCCCGGTCACGACCAGGCAAACAGGGCTACTCCAAACACCCACATCGGTGACCTCCACCACAATCCCAAGATAGCCGTACCACACGACGCCCAGGAGGATGGTCGTCACCACCAGCCGTTTTAAAGCGTCCACTCGCAAGACCAACATATCTTCCACATCGGGCACATCAGGCCTGTTCACACCTGTAACAGGCCTCCAACCTGATTCCTGGGCAGGTGAATACATCAGCTCACCTCCGAGCTTCAAACAGACACAGGCGCTATCCCTGTATACAGCTTTGGAGGATTGTCAACAGCGACAAGAAATACAGGCAACAAATCAAAGAGGGTCATCTGTCCCCCGCAGCCAGGGACATCCGCCCCTGTCACTTGGCCCTGGCTGCGGCTATCATACAGGCAGAATTTGCCTGAAAACACCAGATGCGGCGGTTGAGAATCGTCCTCCTTTGGGTTTCTCCTTTCTGTGTGTTGGCGCTGTGCGGTGCTGGCCCCGCCTGGCAAGCGGGGCCAGCGCTTTTCTGCGTTCCCTCACCGGGTGCGTACCTCCGGCCCCAAAACGGCACACACATCCTCAGGGCGCCAGCCGCTCCAGGCGCCAGGTATCTCCCTCCCGGGTGTAGCGCAACCGGTCATGTAGACGGTCGGGACCGCCCTGCCAGAACTCAATCGATTGAGGGATGACCCGGTAGCCACCCCAGTGGGGCGGGCGGGGCGGCTCCTGCCCGGCAAAGCGCTCTTCCACCTCCCGCAGCCAGGCCTCCAGCGTCGCCCGATCCGGGATCACCCGGCTCTGGGGCGACGCCCACGCGCTCAGACGGCTGCCCAACGGACGGGTGCGAAAGTAGGTATCGGATTCCACGGCGGAAAGCTTCTCCACCCGCCCTTCCACCCGCACCGGACGGGCCAGTGGGCCCCACCAGAAGACCAGAGCCGCCCACGGGTTCTCGGCCAGATCCTGGCCCTTGCGGCTTTCGTAGTTGGTGTAGAAGCAGAAGCCTCGCGGGTCAAACCCCTTCAACAACACCATGCGCGCCGAGGGACGGCCGTCCGCACCGGCCGTGGCCAGGGTCATGGCATTGGGTTCATGGAGCTCCGCCGCCATGGCATCGGCCAGCCAGCGGGCAAAGAGCGCCAGCGGGTCCTTGCCCGCCTCCTCCTCCAGCAGACGAACACCGCGATATTCTTCTCGCATCTTGGCAACTTCTCCACTCAAGTCCATTGACTCCCCATAGCAACCAGGGCCCAATTCGGCCCTGGGATTGATTTATTTCGCGCTCAATTTCAACAGCTCCCATCTTTCCAGCCTGGTATCGTAACACACCGGAGCCACAATGACGACCTGGCCCCAGGGGTGAAACGGAATCCGCCCAGCGGACGCCACTGCCGTAGGGGCGCAGCAAGCAGCGCCACGGACAGGGCAAGCCCTGTCCCTACATCCCATACCCACGACACGCCGCAGCCAGGGACGTCTGACGGATAAAAGTGGAATCTGCCCTGGGGTGAAGTGCCCAATGGCCGATCCGTTTGTTAGAAGATTCGCCGTCCGACTATAATAGCACCAATGCGTGTGATGATGGTGAGCAAGGCACTGGTGACGGGTGCCTATCAGCGTAAAGCGGAAGAGATGGCCCGTCTCGGGGTGGATTTGACCGTCCTGGTCCCCCCATTTTGGGCCGATCGCCGGGGCCGGCAATCGGTGGAATTTCAACATGTGGCCGGCTACCGGCTGCAGGTGGTTCCCCTCCGCTTCAACGGAAACTTCCACCTGCACTTCTACCCCACCCTGGCCCGGGAGTTGGCCGCGGTCCGTCCCCACGTGCTCCACATGGACGAGGAACCCTACAATCTGGCCACCTGGCTGGGCTTGCGGGCCGCCCACCGCCAGGGCAGCGTCGGCACATTCTTTACCTGGCAAAACCTCTACCGCCGTTACCCCCCACCCTTTCGCTGGTTCGAACAGGCCAACTACCGCCGCACGCCGGCCGCCATCGCCGGCAACCGGGAAGCTGCTGGGGTCCTGCGCCGTAAGGGCTACCAGGGCGCCATCTCCATCATCCCCCAGTTCGGCGTGGACCCGGAGCTGTTCCGGCCGGTCCCTGGCCCGGCACAGCCGACAGGCAACCGGCCAGTGCGCATTGGCTACGCCGGCGGCCTGCTTCCCGAAAAGGGCGTGGACCTGCTGCTCCGTGCCTGCGCCGGGCTGCAGGGCGCCTGGGAGCTGTTCCTGGTGGGCGAGGGCCACGCACGGCCGGGGCTTCAGGCCCTGGCCCGTCGCCTGGGTATCGACGGCCAGGTCCATTTCAGGCCCCGGCTGGCCAGCAGTGCCATGCCGGAATACTACCGCCGGCTGGATCTGTTCGTGTTGCCCAGCCGATCCACCCCCACCTGGAAGGAGCAGTTTGGCCGGGTCCTGATCGAGGCCATGGCCTGCGGCGTGGCCGTCATCGGCAGCGACTGCGGCGAGATTCCCCACGTGATCGGCGATGCCGGGTTGATCTTCCCCGAAGGCGATGTGACCGGGCTGCGGGACTGCCTGCAAGCCCTCCTGGACGCGCCCCAACGGCGGCGAGAGCTGGCCGAGGCGGGCCGGCAGCGGGTCCTGGAACGGTTCACCATGGCCCAGATCGCGGCCCGGACGGTGGAACACTATGCAGCCCTGTTGGCTCCAGCCCCGGCTTCCAACGAGGCACCATGCACGTCGCCCTGAACGCCCAACTCCTCAGCACCCAGTCCACATACCGCAGCGCCGGCGTGAGCAACTATTGCCGCCACCTGGTCCAGACCCTGGGCCAGGTGGCGATGACACAGGGGAGCGCTCCCCACTTCACCGCGTTCGTCAACGCGGCCGATTTTACGGCGCCGGGCGTGGAACTGGCGGTGGGTCCCAGGCTGTTGGCCCACCCACCGGTGCGCATTGCCTGGGAACAACTGCTCCTGCCCCGGGAACTCCGGCGCCGTCAGGCCGACCTGGTGCATGGCCTGGTCAACGTGCTGCCCCTGGCCACGTCCACGCCCGGCGTCGTGACCGTCCACGACCTGAGTTTCCTGCGCCTGCCCCAAAAATTTCCCCGGGCCAAGCGCCTTTACCTGGCCCGGCTCTGTCAGGCCAGCGTGGACCGAGCGCGACACGTCATCGCCGTCAGCCGGCAGACCGCCGACGATCTGGCGCGCTTTTTTGGCACGTCGGCCGCCAGGATCACTGTGATCCACAACGGCGTCGACAAGGCTTTTTCGCCGGGCAACCCGGCAGAAGCCGAGGCCTTTCGGGCAGACCGCAGCCTACCTGCCCGCTACTTTTTGTATGTGGGCACCCTGGAACCGCGCAAGAACCTGCCGACCCTCATCCGCGCCTTTGCCCGCTGGCATGCCAGCGGGGATCCGGAAGCCCATCAGGTGAAGCTGGTTCTGGCCGGCGCCCAGGGCTGGTTCTATGGCGATATCTTCCGGCTGGTGTCGGAGCTGGGGCTACGGGGCAGTGTGCTCTTCCCGGGTTTCGTGCCCGATGCCGAACTGCCCCAATGGTACCGGGCGGCCGAGGCCTTCGTCTATCCCAGCCTGTTTGAAGGGTTTGGATTGCCCGTGCTGGAAGCCATGGCCTGTGGCACCCCGGTCCTGTGCAGCCACATCGGCAGCCTGACAGAAATTGTGGGAGAGGCCGCCCTGACCGTGCCCCCCATGGCGGAAAGTGAGTGGATGGCAGCCATGGCGCTCCTGGCCCGGCAGCCCCAGCTGCGGCAGGAGCTGGGACGCCGTAGCCTGGCCCAGGCGCAGAAGTTTAGCTGGGAAGCCACAGCCCTGGCCACCCTGGAGGTCTACCGGGCCGTATACGGGCGCTGAGGAGCGGTGTATGTGGAGAGCAGGTTCAAAGTGGGGCAGATCGCCCCAATCTGTGATACACTATACCCGTCTGGCATAACCATCACAGCAGAAATTCGGCGGCCCCACCTTTGATGGGAACCATCGACGAATTTCTGCCGGGATTTGCGATGCGGAGTACTTCACGATTGTGGCCCACTCCCCGTCGACATTGTGAACGACCGATGCTTCACATGCGGGTGCAATACCTGATCGGTCTTGGCCCCAATCCGGCAGCGTGACCTTCGGAGGGTGCCGCTGGAACAACATCTGGCGACCGGCACGGAGTGGATGAATCGAAGCCCGATGGCAACGATTGACAGGGTGAACATAACCGAACCGGGATTCAACACCCACCTCCATCGATCCCGCCCCCGGCCCAGCAGGCTGGCAGCCCTTATACGCCGCGTTCCTGCCTCATGGTGGCCCTATCTGCTGGTCGCCTCCGACATGCTGCTGATCCTGCTGGCTTTTGGCGGCGCCTACTATGTGCGCTACCATCTGCAATGGTTCCGGGCTGTGGATCCGGCCTTCCAGGTGGATCTGTGGACCTATGTGCCCTTTGCCCTGGCCCTGATCCTTGTCCTGCCCCTGGCTTTTCGCTTTTCCGGCGTCTACCCCTACCGGCGAGGCCGCAGCCTGCTGGAAGAGGTCTACACCATCGGCACGGCCACCACCGGCGGCGTGGTGGTCCTGATCACCGCCAGCCTGTTCTTCAGCCCCCTCCTCTACAGCCGACTGATCTTCCTGTACACCGCCCTGCTGGTCACCTTCTTCCTGGGCCTGAGCCGCTTTACCATCGCCCTGTTGCGGAGTCATCTGCGGGCCTACGGGGTGGGTGTGGAGCGCATGCTGCTGGTCGGCGCCGGTGACGTGGGGCGCATGGTCATGCGTACGGTGGCTGCCCGGCCTGACCTGGGCTATCACCTGGTTGGCTTCCTGGACGACAATCCCCTGAAGGGCAAGACCGACATCGGGCCCTTTAAAGCCCTGGGGCCGGTGGACAATCTCCACCAGGTGCTGGAGACCTACAGGCCGGTGGACCGGGTCATCATCTGCCTGCCGTGGCAGAGCCACCGCATGATCCAGCGGCTGCTGCGCACCTGTGAACGCCACGGCGTCCGGGCCCAGGTGGTGCCGGACCTCTTCCAGCTCACCAAGAACCAGATGGAGGTGGAGGAGCTCAACGGTATTCCCCTGATCAGCACCCGGGACGTGTCCATCCGGGGCTGGAATCGGGTAGTGAAACGGGCGTCGGATCTGGTGTTGGCGGGCGTGGGAAGCCTGGTGGCGCTCCCCCTGGCGGCGCTGATCGCCGTGGCTATCAAGTTGGATTCCCCCGGGCCGGTGATCTATTCCCAGACCCGCATCGGCCGCAACGGCCAGCCCTTCCGCTGCTACAAGTTCCGCTCCATGGTGGTGGGCGCCGAAGAACTGCGCCAGGAACTCCGAGCCCAAAACGAATCCAGCGGGCCCCTCTTCAAGATCCGCAACGACCCGCGCCGAACCCGGGTGGGCCGCTTCCTGCGCCGCTGGAGCCTGGACGAGCTGCCCCAGCTCATCAACGTGCTACGGGGCGAAATGAGCATCGTAGGCCCCCGCCCCAATCTGCCGGAGGAAGTGGAACAGTACGAGGAGTGGCACAAAAAGCGACTGACCGTGAGCCCGGGCATCACCGGCCTTTGGCAGGTGAGTGGCCGCAGCGACCTCACCTTCGATGAGATGGTGCTGCTGGATATCTATTACGTGGAAAATTGGAGCCTGACCCTGGATCTGGCCATTCTGCTCCGCTCGCTGCCGGCCATTGTGCGCGCCCGTGGCGCCTATTGATGGCCCAGGCCAAACGACATGACCGACCCTCGCCACCAACAGCGCGCATGACTTCCCAAAAAATCCTGATCCTCATGAGCAACACCGGGGGCGGCCATCGGGCCAGCGCCGAAGCCCTCCAGGCCGGCTTTGCCCGGCGCTTCGGCGACCGCTTTCAGGTGGAGATCATCGACCTGCTCATCGATCACCTACCCTGGCCCCTCAACCAACTGCCCAAGAGCTATGCCCTGCTGGCTAACTACCTGCCCTGGCTGTGGCGCCTCCTCTGGAAGACGGGCGAACGGCAGATCATCGCCAGCCCCCTGATGACCCTGGCGGCCCGCTGGGCGGCACCTTCCATTCGACGCGTCTTGCAGACCTATGAGCCCGACCTGATCATCTCGGTCCATCCCCTGGTCCAAGAAATGACGCTGTACGCGCTGAACCAGGAGGGGCGGCAGCGCCCCTACGTGATCGTGGTGACCGATCTCTCCACAGCCCATCCCCTCTGGTTTCACCCGGACGCTCGGCTCTGCTTTGTGGCCAGCGAGGAGGCCCGCCGGCGCGCCCTGCGGGCCGGCATGCGTCCCGAACAGTTGCGCCAATTTGGGCTGCCCATCCGGCCCGCCTTCGCCGAGACACCCCGGGCCCGGACTGTCCTGCGCCGGGAGCTGGGCATGGATCCCGAGTTGCCTGCCGCGCTGCTGCTGGGCGGCGGAGAGGGCATCGGGCCGGTGGCGCGCATCGCCCGCTGTGTGGCCGAGGGGCTCCATGGACAAGGGACGCCCATCGGCCAGCTGGTAATCGTCTGTGGCCGCAACCGCATCCTCCTCACCCGGCTGAAAAACCGCCGCTGGCCGGTGCCCACCATCGTCAACGGTTTCGTCCACAACATGTCCGACTGGATGGCGGCCTGCGACTGCGTGATCACCAAAGCGGGCCCCGGCACCATCGCCGAGGCCATGATCCGGGGCCTGCCGGTGATCCTGAGCGGCTTCATCCCGGGCCAGGAGGAGGGGAACATCCCCTATGTGGTGGACAATCGAGTGGGCGCCTTCAGCACCGACCCGGCAGAGATCGCACGTCTGGTCACCCGCTGGTTCGGAGAGGAGCGGGAAGAGCTGGCGGCCATGTCCGCCCGGGCCCGGGAGTTGGGCAACCCCCGTTCGACGCTTCAGATCGTGGAGGAGATTGCCAACGTGTTGGACGGATGAACCCACTGCAGAAACGGTCGCACAGAAGGAGCCATACTATGTCCAAACGCAGATATCGCACACCCCCAATTGTAGAAGTCGCTGCTGAATTTCGCTTTGTGCCTACATCCCAGTGGGATGCAACAGTTCCTGGTCGAATTTATGAACGGCTAAAGGACATTTTTCCCCTACGCCGTCCAATCCGGCATCTGGGGTTTGAGGTGCAAATGCAACCAGAAATTGTTTCTTTTCATCCTCAATTCGAAGAAGGACTTCGTTTTCTCCGGACAGACGAGCGGGCATTTATACAACTTCATCCGCATCGTATCTCCATTCACCATTTGGCGCCCTATCCACACTGGGAAGGCTTCAAACCACTTTTTCAGCGCGGCTATCAAACTTATCTCGAGATGGTAGCCAGTGCGAAACTACAACGCATTGGTTTACGTTACATCAACCGAATTCTGTTGCCGGACCGGGAAAGCTCACCGTCCGCTTACTTCACCCTTTACCCCCACATTGGGGAATCCCTTCCTCAGGATTATCAGGCCTTTTGGGTCCAGGTATTGTTTCCCTTCGAAGACGGACGGGATGCGCTCCAGTTGCGTTTGGGCCGTGGAGAATTCAGCGAAGAGAATCCATCTGTAGTACTATTGGATCTGGATTACTTTTTGGCCCAACCAGAAAAAGTGTCGCCAGGAAACGCGTTGCCGTGGATGGAACAAGCCCATATCCACATCCGCAATGTCTTTGAAGGAGTCATCACCGACCCCTTACGCAGGCTGTTCCAAGAGGAGGTTGGCGAATGAATGCTAACATGGCGATCCATTGGCCCACAACGACCTTCATGCCATTTTCGGGAAATCCAGCGGCGACTTTTGAGCACCTAAACCTGCACGCTCCATTACTTACGACATCTTATACGGATTGGATCGACCCCATTTATGCCGAATTACCGAAGCTCTACCAGGAAATCGATCCCGATGTGTTAGCCTTTTTGCAAGATCATGTTTCACTCCCAGAAATTGTCTACATTGCCGCCAAAGTTTTGCGTCAGGAATTTGGGGAAGATGTACGTCTTAAACTGGAAGTGACGCGGCATCCAGACAGCGGAGAAAAGGAGCTCTTTGCTCTTGTGCAAATGCCGGCGAACGTTTCTCCGGAAGAGGCACTCATGAAGCTCCATCGTTTCGATGAGAATTGGTTCCTTGACATTCAAGAAATCGTCAACGGCCTTTTCAACGTCGATGTGGTATTCGGATGAGTTTTGATTGGACGCTTTACATCGATCTGGCTCAAGCACTGGTTCGACAGGCTGATGGATTTGCCGACAAGGAAGCCTGCCTACGTTCGGCTATCAGCCGCGCTTATTATGGAGCCTTTGGCCTCGCACGAGAAACAGCCGTACTTCGCCACCAGTTTCAGCTCCAACATACGGCCCAAGACCACGCTAACCTGATCCGACATTTCCGACAATCGTCCTTCAGAGCAATAAAACAGATCGGTGTCAACTTAGACCGTTTGAGACGGGTGCGCAATCGGGCCAATTATGAGAACCAGTTTCGAGATCTGGAGAAGCAAAGCTGGCTGGCCCTAGAGCGGGCCCAGCAGATCAAACGAGATCTGAGCTAAATTCTTCAGCCTACGCCCTTATCTATCTGAGCCCATCACGGCCGGGAGAAAGAGCCGCGGGGCATCCGCCTGGGCCGCGTTGGCCAGACACAGCTGGCCGTTGAGGCGAAATTGGGTGGGCGCCGGATTCTCCCCAGCCCATGTCCCCAAAAAGCCGAAGGTCACCTGACCATTGGGCTCCACCGCGGCGTTCCAGTCCGCATGGCGGACCCGCACCTGATCCCCCACCTGGCTGACCACCCCATTCCAGAGCTGAGAAATCCGCTGCCCGGCCGGAAAGGTCCAGGCGAGTTCCCACCCCGAGAGCCGCTGGTTCCCCAGGTAGGTCCAGGCCACGTTGGCCACGAAACCACCTTCCCAGGCACTTTCCACCTGATAGTGCACCCGGCAGAGGGCCGACGGCGCCCCTGTGGGCGTGGACGGGGGAACGGGGGTGGCGGTGCTCGCCGGCAGGGAAGCCGTCGCCGAAGGGGAGGGGCGCGGCGGGGGCGGCGGCGTGCTCTCCTGGCCCCACAGCCGGTGCAGCAACGCCACCTTGTCGGACCACACCTGGTTCCAATCGTCCTGGAGAATTCCCCCCGTATCGCCGCTGTTGGCATTCCAGGACCAATAGAAGCTGCTGCGAATCCCTTTCTCCAGCAGATAGTCCACCAACGCGTCCTGCCAGGTTCGATCCCGCGGGTCGCCGCCGTGGCCATATCGTCCACCACCGGGTAGTCGTCCGCGAATTGGCCGAAGTGGGCCTCCCAGATGGCAGGCAGGTTGGCAGGGAAATCGGCGTGGTTGAAGTAGGGCTGGACGTAGACGTCGGGCCCGTAGACATGGGGGCTGAGCACCAGCTTCTCCCGGGAAATGGCCAGGGGCGTGCAGGCCAGCGGCTCCAGGTTGCCGCCCCACCAGTGGTTCTGGTTGCCACTACAGGTGGGATTCTCCTGAATGCCCTCCACGAAAATCAGCACATTGGGGTTGGCCGCCAAAACAGCCGCCGCAGCCCGGGCCGCGGCCAGGTCCCAATCCGTGGCCTGGTTTCCCGTGCCCCAGGTGGTGGATCCGTGGGGCTCGTTCTTGAGATCGATGCCCAAAAAGTGCGGCAGGTGGCTGTAGCGCTGGGCCATGAAGACCAGGTCGTCGATCCACTGCTCTTCGCTGTAGCTCTCCGTGTACCAGAGCTCAGAGATGGCGTTGCAGTCCGGCCGGTGATGGTCCAGGAGGATGTAAAACCCCTGCTGGTCGAACGCCTGGAGCAGCTGATCCAGAATGGCCAGGCTGGTCAGCCCCTGGAGGTCCGGATTCCGGCTGTAGTCGATGCTGCTGACCGGGCTGTCCCGGAGGGTGGCGGGGCAGATGGGAATGCGCACCGCGTTGAAGCCAAGGTCGGCCATCTGGGCGATCATCTCCTGCCAGTTGCGGGCCCAGAGGCCGTGCACCACGTGATCGTGGGTTTCGAAGCCGAACCAGTTGACCCCCCGCAGGAGCAGAGGCGTTCCGGCCGGATCCAGGATCTGGTTGCCCTGCACTGTGTAGCCCTGGGACGGGGCCGGGGTGGTCTCTGCTGTTGCTGTGGGTGTGGGTGTGGCGGCAGGCGTCGCAGGAGGCGGGGTAGGAGTCCCGGCTTCCCCTGCCGTGCAATAGCCCACTATCTCCCACGGCCCTGAAGTGGGCTCGCTGTCCGGCTCCACGTCCAGGTTCGTCCAACGGGCCTGCCAGACGCGCCCCCGGTGGCTGACCCGGCTGTCGGTCTCATACAGCTGGCCCGGCTGCCAGGCCGGTTCGGTGCAGGCAGGTGCCGGCGTGGGCGTGGGGGTTGGCTCGGCACCCAGCCAGACGTCGGAGCAAGCGTAGAAGGCCTCCGGGCTGTCGGTACGCTGCCAGATGGTGTACAGGAGGTGATGGCCCACCCGATCGGCCGGCAGGGTAACACCCTCCAGGAGGTAATAGCCCGCCACCAGGGGCGGCTGGTCGATGCGGGCGATCGGCTCCAGGTCAGCCCAGGTCAACGGCTGGGTGGGATCGTAGCCCGGTCGGGTCAGATAAATTTCGAAGTATCCCTGATTGTGGGGCGCGGTGGCCGCATAGCGGAAGGTGTAGCTGGAGGCCGGGGAAAGCACCGTGCGATACCAGTCTGTGCGGGGTTGGTCAAAGGTGGCGTATTTGTCCCGCCCCGCGCTGCAGAGCCGGCCGTCGGGGATCCGGCCCTGGTGTTGGCCATCCACATCGGGCAGATTCACCTCGTTCCAATCGTAGAGGGGCTGGGTGCCCCCTGCGGCGATAACATCCCGACAGGCCAGAGTATCAGGCGATTCAGGCCCCTCCAGATAGCAGGCGTAGATCCGGCTGAGGGGATAGGACATGGAACCATGGGAGAGAACCATGGATGGCACGAAGCTACAGAATAGCCCCAATGCCAAAAAAGCCAGTGGCCAGGAAAGGGTTCGAGAAAACACCGGGCAATTTCCTGTGGCGTGGATAGGGGTGCCGCCGGAGAGTCCGGCGACCTCCTACCCGATTGCTCCACGATTGAGCCAATCGGCGGGCCATGGGCGCCGGTGTTGTCCTGGCCACCGGCGGAGCCAGACACCGCGCTGACCCGCTATTACAGTCTGGCGTAAATACCACGGCAGAAATTCGGCAGCACTGCTTTGAATGGAAACTATCGGCGAATTTCTGCCGGGATTTACTATGTAAGCTGAAAGCCCAGTATAGCCCGGAAGTGCCGCGGGGAACTGCGCGCCTGCCGTACGTTTTCTGGGCGGCACGCCGATATGAGCCGGCATGCCGTCGCTGGGGCTAACCCTGCCCTGGCGGCGTCGCCGTACCTGCGCTGGGGTCAATGCCCCGGAGCATCATCCCCTGCCCCCGGGATAGATGAACCAGCTCGGTGGGGGGATCGGTGGGATCCCGCATCTGCACCAGCAACGTTGTCCGGGGTTCGTGGCTTACGTTGACCCCAGAGCCATGGATGGTCAGGTAGCTGAAGAAGAGGACATCCCCAGCCCGGGCGGGGCACGCCACGGCCGCTTCCAGGGGGTACTGCTCCAGGGGCAGGTGCCAGCCCCCTTCCCGCTCGTGTTCGATGGGCCCCAACTTGTGGCTGCCCGGCACCACCCGCACACAGCCCTTCTCCTCCGGCGCGTCATCGAAATGGATGATGGCCGCAATCATGGTGTGACGGGTGTGGGGGAAAAAGGGATAGTCCTGGTGCATGGGAAAAGGCGAACCCTTTTCCGGCGGCTTGATGAACAATTTGTTGTGGTGGAGCTGAACATTGGGCGAGCCGATGATCTGGGCGGCCGCTTCCGTAAGCCGGTCATCGACCAGCAGGTGGGTGAAGAGGGCAGACTGGAACTGGACATTGTGGCAGTGGAGCAGCGACGTGGGCGCCATGGCCACCTTGCGTGCGCTGCCCCAGGTGGCTTCCACATTGGTGACCGCCTGGAGCCGTGCGATGAGGTCATGGGCCTCCTGGCGGAAGCGGGCTGCTTCTTCAGGCGTGAACATCCCCTCCACCAGCAGGTATCCGTTCTCCTGGTAGAAGTCAAGTTGGGACTGGGCCAACATGGCAGGCTCCTTCGTGGGATCAGTCATTGGTTTATTCTTGGTCAAAACCGGTAAAGCTCCGGCCGAAAACCCTGGAAGATGGGCTCCTGGAGCCGTTGATGGTGGATCAAGGCCAGGTCCAGGCTGGCGACCAGCGCAGCGGGCTCTTCCGCCGAGGCCACGGCCACCACCTCCCCGCGCGGGTTGGCGATCTGGCTCTGGCCGCAGTAGACCACGCCGCCCTCGTTGCCCACGTGGTTGACTGCCACCACAAAGATCTGGTTGTCCTGTGCGCAGGCCCGGGTACGCAGATCTTGGAGGTACCCATAACCCACCGGCACAGCTGAGGGGTTAAAGACAATTTCAGCCCCCTGGAGGGCCAGGGTGCTGAAGATGGGCGGAAAAGCTGCCTCGAAGCAGATGGCGATCCCCACCTGCCGCCCGGCCAATGAAAAAACAGGCAGCCCGTCACCGGCCCGGAAGTACCAGTGCTCAGCTGGATAGAGGTGGGACTTGCGATAACGCCCGCGAATGTTGCCGTCCCGCTCGATCAGGACGACCGTGTCGTACAGGAGGTGGGGAACCGCCGGATCCCGTTCAGGGATGCCGGCCAGAATGGCCAGGTTGAAGGCAGCCGCCCATTTCTGAAGCTGCTCAACCGTAGTGCCGGCCGGTTCGCCATCGCGGGCCGGCACCGGTTCTGCCAGGTCGAAGAGACGCTCCCCCAGGACGTCCAGGTTGTAGCCCGTGGTGAACAACTCCGGCAGGCAGGCAATGTCAGCCTGGCCTTTGACCGATGCCAGGAGGGCATGGGCCTGTTCCAGATTGGCGTCCACATCGCCCATATGGCATCGCATCTGGATCGCGGCGACACGGGGCGGTTGAGCATGGATGTTCGCCATCATAGACTCCCCTTGACCGGCGCGCGGGATGACATTTTCCGACGATGGGCTGGGTGGTTCCACTCAAGGGGCCTCGTGGCTTACCTGGGCCCCCACCGGCGAGACGACCTCCAGGGAAGAAGCCTCCTCGTACAGGTAGCAGGCAGCCTGATGTCCCCCAGGCCCCACTTCGTAGAGGGGCGGCCGCTTTTCCAGGCAGCGGGGCATGCGCTGGTTGCAGCGGGGATAGAAGCGGCAACCGCTGAGGACGCTGGCCCGCATCTCTTCATCGTCGATGGTGGTGGCGTCCATGTCCCCCCCCCACTTGACCTTCGGATCAGGCACGGGGATGGAGTGGATGAGCAACTGGACGTAGGGATGTTTCGGGTTCTCGATCACCTGGACCGTGTCACCCCGTTCGGCAATGGTCCCCTGGTAGAGCAAATAGATGCGATCGCCGATCTGATAGGCAGTGCTCAGGTCATGGGTGATGTACAGGAACGAGATGCCATGTTCGTCCCGCAGGCGCAACATAATGTCCAGGATCATGGCCCGCAGGGAGGCATCCACCATGGAGACGGGCTCGTCGGCCACGATCAGCCGGGGCTTGAGTAAGTAGGCCCGGGCCACCATCATGCGCTGGCGCTGGCCACCGCTGAGCTGGTGGGGATACTTTTCCAATACCTCCTCGCCCCGCATGCCGACCACGTTCAAGGCATCCTCGATGAGCTCCCGGGCTTCCCGCTTGTTGGAGGCCAGCTTGAAGTTCTTGATCACCAGGTCGAAGATGTGTTTGACCCGGTAGAACGGATTGTAGACGGCGTAGGGATCCTGAAACACGGCCTGTACTTCCCGACGATAGGCCATCAACTGCTGTCGGTTCATGGCGCCAATGTCCACGCCCCTATAGAGGATCTGGCCTGAAGTCAACTTGACGAAGCCCAACACCAGGTTGGCCAGGGTCGTCTTGCCGCTGCCACTCTCCCCGGCGATGGTGGTAATGGTCGCCGGGGACTCCTGGATAGTCATGTTGAAGTCCTGCAAAGCGACGGTAACCCGCCCCCGTTTCAGGAAGCCGCCGCCATAAATTTTCGTTGCGTTTCGAATCTCAAGAAGCGGTGTGCTCATGTCTTCGGTCCTCGGATGGCGATCGTGCATCATTCATACAGATGGCAAGCCACCTGATGGCGGGGGCGCACTTCCCGCAGGGGCGGATTTACCGCCCGACAGCGATCGGTCACATGGGGGCAGCGGAGCTGGAAAATGCAGCCCGGCAACGGGTTGCGCAGGTCGTGGGTCAGGCCCTCGGTCAGTTTCAGCGGCTTCCGCTCTTTGATGGAAGGAATGGATTCGATGAGCAGCTGGGTGTAGGGGTGCAGAGGTTCCTCGAAGACCGTCTCCACCGGCGCGATCTCCACCATGCGCCCGGCATACATCACGGCCAGGCGATCCACCAGTTGGGCCATGAGGCCCATGTCATGGCCGATGATGATCATGGAGACGCCCAGGCGCTCTTTGACGTCCAGCAGGGTCTCACCCACCTTGCGCTGCACCACCACGTCCAGGGCACTGGTGGGCTCGTCGGCAATCACCAGGTCCGGGTGCAGGGCAATGGCCATGGCAATGCAGACCCGCTGTTTCATGCCCCCGCTCAGCTCGTGAGGATACATGTCATAGACCCGGGAGGGCAGGCCAACGGTGCTCAGCAGATTTAGGATGCGCTCCTTGAGTTCGCCCCGGGGCTGGCGTCCCTCGTGGGTTTCGATGGCGTCGGCGATCTGGCGGTGAATCTTCATCACCGGGTTCAGGGAGTTCATGGCCCCCTGGGGGATCAGGGCCAGCTTTCGCCAGCGAATGTCCCGCAACGCCTGGCCGTGAAGGGTGGCCAAATCAATGCCATCCAGGATGATCTGGCCACCCACGATGCGGCCGGGCGGCTGCACCAGGCGCAAGATGGCCATGGCAGTGGTGGTCTTGCCACAGCCAGACTCCCCTACCAGCCCCACAATTTCGCCGTCGTACACCTGAAAGCTCACGTCATCCACGGCCCGCACGTCCCCCAAGGGCGTGGCATAGTAGACCCGCAGGTTGCGCACATCCAACACCACATTCCCGGGGGTTTGCTTCGCCTGCTCCTGCACCGTATGCATGACAGAAACCATCATTGGGACTGGGCTCCTCTCAGACGGGGGTTGGCAATTTCATCCAGGCCGATGGTCATCAGAAAGAGGCCGGTAAAGATGATCACCAGCAGGGCGATGGGCAGGCCCCACCACCACCACATCCCCCGCAGAATGGCCGCGGCCCGAATGGCGTAGAAAATGGTCATGCCTAAGGTCGGGATACGGGTGGGCCCCAACCCCAGGGCCTCCAGGCCGGTAGCTGCCAGGATGGCGCCAGAAACATTCCCCGTGAAACTGGCGGCCAGGTACGGCAACAGGTTGGGCATCATCTCCTTGAACATGATATCGAAGGTGGAGGCCCCCGAGAGGCGGGCCATCTGCACATAGCCCCGCTCCCGCAAGGTCAGCACCTGGGCGCGGATCAGCCGGGTGGGGCCTGGCCAGGCAAACAGGGCCAGCAACAGGGCCATGTTCTCCACGCTGACGGTGCGCACGTAGGCAGAGATCACGATGAGCACAGCCAGGGACGGGATGGTGATCACCGCGTCGGAGGTGGTTCGGATCACGTTGTCCACCCAGCCGCCCAGGAAGCCCGCGGTGAAGCCCAGGGCAATGCCCACCAACATGCCGATGCCCGCGGCAATCAACCCGACCCGAAGGGAGCGGGGCGCACCGACAATGAGCACGGCCAACATGTCCCGGCCGTTGCTCTCCGTCCCCAGGGGGTGCTTCCAGGTGGGCACGCCGAAGCCGTAGGGGTTCGTGGTCTGGGGCTGGGTCGTGGCCTCCGCCTGGGTCTGGGACTGGAAGGGATTGCCACCGGTGACCGACGAGCCGCCCGGCTGGGCCGTGGCCAGGGGATTGCCGCCGGTGATGGAGCCGCCTGAGGAGGCCGGCGTAGCCCGAGCCAGGGGGTTGCCGCCAGTGATGGAACCGCCAGGCGACCGCTCTCCCTCTGAACTGGCCTGTTGAACAGGGGAAGCGTCCGCAGCAGACGGGGAGCTTTCCTGCACCAGATGCCGGTAGCTGGGCGCCCACGGGGGCGGCAGGTTTTGGGGAGAGCTAGCCACCCGGGCCAGGCTGGTATCCCAAAAGAGGGGACCGATGATGCCCATTAGGGCAACCAGGGTTACCATGGTCAGCCCCACCAGAAACTTCCCATTCAACCAGGGAGAATCCCACCGGTTGAGGCCTGCCCGGCGCAGAGAAGGGGTGCTTTCCACGGTATCGACGGTGGATGCAGTCATCTTTTATCCTTTTTCGTAGGTAATCCGCGGATCGATCAGGGGATAAAGCAGATCTAAAATCAACACAGCTGTGGCCGTCCCCACGATCAACATGAAGACGATGCCCTGAATGAGGGTGTAATCGGTGTTCACGATGCCCAGGTAGAGCAAATAACCCATCCCGGGGTAGGCAAAAATATACTCCACCAGCGTCGAGCCGCCAGCGATACCGCCCAGGTTAAGCGCCAGGGCCGTCACTTGGGGCAATACCGAATTACGTACGCCGTAGAACCAGAAGACCCGCCGGGGGGCGAGGCCTTTGGCATCGGCCAGGATCATATAATCCTCGCCTTCGTTGGTGATCATCATTCCCCGCATGCCCAGGGCCCAAAAGCCCATGGAAGTGATCACAATGGAGAGGGCCGGCAGGGTGCCGTGGTGGATCACATCCACGATGAATTCCCAGTTCCAGCCCACGGTGAGGGTGCTATCATAGGCCCCCGAGGGCGGGAACCAGCGCAGCCCAAAGGCAAAGACATAGATGAGCAGAATGCCCAACATGAAAAAAGGGATGGACGTGAAAGTCAGGGTCACTGGCAACAGCGACCGGATCAGGCGGGGGGTACGACGCCAGGCCATCAGGGCGCCGATGAGATTGCCCAGGACGAAGGAGATCAGGGTGGCCAGGGTCAACAGGCCAATGGTCCACGGCACCGCCTGGGCGATCATGTCCTAGACCTGACTGGGGAAGGAGGCCAGGGAATAGCCCAAATCAAAGGTGAGGACGCTGCGCAGGTAGCTGAAATATTGGACATACCAGGGGCCGTTGAGGCCAAAACGTTCCCGCCAGGCCTCAATCATCTCTGCGCTGTTTTCAATATAGCCCGACTGGGCGGAGAGGCGGCTCACCATAGCCGCCACCGGATCGCCGGGC
>FWPU01006626.1_pt1 | contig 22827 bp, 18 predicted proteins | sample 2228361 | NCBI WGS metagenome assembly FWPU01 (sample SAMEA103939777, study PRJEB20133) | metagenome
TTACTCTGCTGGAACGAATGCTTCCAAGGTCAACTTCCGGTTGACAGTGCCTGTGATTTCCAACATTTTTGGTCTCGATGCCTACGGGATGTATGCTATCCAAGTATTAGCTGGCATTGGCATTATCTTTTTTTCGTTATCGATCGCAGAGAGGCTTACAAACAGTCGCTTGTTCGCCTTCTTCGTGACGCTTATGATTGGTTCTACCTATGCTGGACGAACCGGGTTTGTTGAGTCTCGTGGTCTCTTTGACGCAGTAGCAATTTGCTTCTTGCTTCTTCCGTTGCGTTTTCAGAATCCTCTGGTGATCTTCTCATCCATATTCCTCTCAGCATGGACTGATGAACGCGGCCTGATTGCGTCATCTTTAATCTTGATTTTCTTTCTAGTCCAGGACTGTGATCGGCCAGGGTTTTCTATCCGGATACTCTTTTCTCCCAAGCTAGTTGCAGTTTTCTTCGCTTGGATCGCTTACTTTGCAGTGCGCTTCGCGTATGCGGCGCACTATGGCATAAGCACGGCCTACGGCGGCATAGGCTTATCGGTGTTGAAGAATCAGATCAACATGATACCTATGGGGATGTGGACTGCCTTTGAAGGAGGATGGATCCTTGTTGGATATGCTGTGTTGAGTCTGTTCTTGGCAAGGGATTACATGAAGGGTATTTTACTGACCGGATCGTTAGCTATTATACTTATTGTTTCCTTGTCGGTCGTAGATATCTCACGTAGTACAGCATATGCAGTTCCAGCGGTCTTCGTTGCACTCCTGATTCTCATGCGCACCGAAGAGGTCAAGCACATCAAGAGCGTTTTGGAATTATGCTTGGCACTTAGCGTAGCCTGGCCTGCCTACTACGCTGGAGGGGATCGGACCATTTGGTGGCAGTATCCGCTTCCATTTCAGGTGCTGAGGTGGTTGTTCGTCACGTAGGTCTGTGGTGTTGTGACGGGGTCATGCGGCAATTGCTGCGCGTCGGCTGAGACGAAGGAAGCCAAGAACGTAGGCTTTTTGATCGAGGTGAGATGTTTGAGAAGCGGCGCGTGCGCGGGTAGGGTGCGCCGCGTGGCAGCTTTGACGATCGCTGCCTGCCGGATAGGATAAGTCCGGGCCGCATGCGAGTGTTCGCATGTCGGAACGGCGGAGCGTGCTCAGTGGAAACTGACATCGTGCAGGAAGTCATCGAAGGGAACGTAACCGAGCAGGAAGCCGAAACGGGTTCTGCCTCCGTTCCGGCTACACGCGCCGAGCCGAGGCCTACCTATCACCTGCGCATCGAGCCGTCGCGGGGATGGGTGTCGCTCAAGCTGCGCGAGTTGTGGGAGTACCGCGAGCTGCTCTATTTCCTGACCTGGCGTGATGTGAAGGTGCGCTACAAGCAGACGGTGTTGGGCGCGGCCTGGGCGATCATCCAACCGTTCTTCACCATGGTCGTCTTCAGCCTGTTCTTCGGCAACCTGGCGAAAATTCCCTCGGATGGCATCCCGTATCCCATCTTCAGCTACGCGGCACTCGTCCCCTGGACGTTCTTCGCCAACGGGATGAGTCAGTCATCGAACAGCCTGGTGGGGGCGGCCAACCTGATCAAGAAAATCTACTTCCCGCGCCTGGTGATCCCCATTTCGGCGGTAGTCTCCGGCGTGGTGGACTTCGCGCTGGCGTTCATCGTGCTGCTGGGGATGATGCTCGCCTATGGCATTGTCCCGACAATCAACGTGATCTTCCTGCCGTTGCTGCTGTTGCTGGCCTTTGTCACGGCACTGGGGGTGGGCATGTGGCTCTCGGCGATGAACGTGCAGTTCCGCGATGTACGCTACACCGTCCCCTTCCTGACGCAATTCTGGATGTTCGCCACGCCCATTGCCTATCCCAGCAGCCTGATCCAGAACGACCTGCTGCGCACCATCTACGGTATCAATCCCATGACCGGCGTGATCGAGGGCTTCCGCTGGGCGCTGCTGAACACCGACACCGCACCGGGGTCGATGGTCATCGTCTCGTCGCTGGCGGCGGTGGCCTTGCTGGTCAGCGGGGCGTTCTATTTCCGGCGCATGGAGAAGACGTTCGCGGATGTGGTGTAGGGGAACATGACCATGGTCTCTACGCTCTCCAATAGGAATCCAGGTTGGCAGGGCCCGGGTGAACCAACGCTCAAGTATCTGCTTGGAACGCGTCTCAAAAATGTACTTGTCCTCGCCAGAACTAGAAGGGCTGAGGCGAAGCATCTGTTCCTTGCGACCGTTGCTGACCTATGGAACTACCATGTCTTCAAGCGAACCAGGGCGAGTTGTCCCTGTTGTGGATGGACAGGTAAAGCGTTTCTAGCTACTGCCAACTGGCGAGCAGTGACTTATCAATCTCGCTGTCCTGTCTGCGATTCGAGATCTCGTCACCGAGGATTGGTTAGATACTTGAATCTGCATAAGGATGAGATTACCAATCGCCAAGTCCTCGTTTTTGCTCCTGAGCGAATCGTCTTACAGGCTCTTGCTAATCTGATAGAAGAGCAAGGTATCAGCACCACGGATTATCAAAGCTCAGACGTTGATTTCCCTGGGGAAGACATACAACAGCTATCTTTCGCGTCGCAATCTTATGACCTTATCATCTGCAATCACGTACTTGAACACGTTCCCGATGACAGGGCCGCTGTAAGAGAATGTGCCCGTGTGCTGCGTGCTGAAGGGATGGCCCTGTTTACAGTCCCGGGCGATTTTGAGAAACATGACACCTGGTGTTTTGATTTTCCTGATGGTAATGGTCATTATCGTCACTACGGCATGGATATCGTACAGAAATTCGATAGTGCTTTTGCCTCCACGGAAGTCGTGGATATGAGTACATTAGGCCTTCCAAGAGAGCATATCCGCCGGGGTGATATGTTGTTCGTTTGCAGGAAGCCCATTGTATGAGCAACATCGCCATTCGCGTCGAAGGTCTGGGCAAGATGTATCGCATCGGCGGCAAGCAGGAGCGCTATCGCACCCTGCGCGACACGCTCACCGATGCTTTCGCTGCGCCATTCCGACGGGCGAGCAGCCTGCTGCGCGGACAGGCCTACGGCGCGGCTGGCTTGAACGAGACGATCTGGGCACTGAAAGATGTCTCCTTCGAGGTCAAGCATGGCGAGGTGGTGGGCATCATCGGGCGCAACGGCGCAGGCAAGAGCACGCTGCTGAAGATTCTCTCGCGCATCACCGAGCCGACCGAGGGCTACGCCGACGTGTACGGGCGCGTCGGGTCGCTGCTAGAGGTGGGCACGGGCTTTCATCCGGAGTTGACCGGGCGTGAGAACATTTACCTCAACGGGGCGATCCTGGGTATGAGCCGCGCTGAGATTGACCGCAAGTTCGACGAGATCGTGGCCTTCGCCGAGATCGAGAAGTTCATAGACACGCCGGTGAAGCACTACTCGAGCGGGATGGGCCTGCGGCTGGGGTTTGCCGTCGCTGCGCACCTGGAGCCGGAGATTCTGGTGGTGGACGAGGTACTGGCGGTTGGGGATGCGCAATTCCAGAAGAAGTGCCTGGGGAAGATGAGCGAGGTCGCGGAGGGGCGGACGGTGCTGTTTGTGAGTCACAATATGGATGCTGTACTCTCCCTATGCAGTAAGGCATGCGTCTTAGATAAAGGGGTTGTGACTTTCAAGGGAAGTGTGTCTGACGCTGTAGAGATTTACTATAGTAACACTCTTGATCGCTCTTCGGGGAAGGCAACTCATGTGATATACGAGGATTTGATCCCATCCGATTCGGCAGCGGTTTTTCGCGTTGAAGTTCTTGACAGGTTTCGCAAACCCTTATCCATAATCTATACTTGGGACGAGATAGTTCTTAGAATTCACTACATATCTCCGGCCAATATCTCGAATGGCTCGATCGTTCTTGATATCCGCGAACGCAAAGGTCAGCGTTTGGCTGTAATGGACTCTGGTTTAAAAGTCCCTATTCGGAAAGGAATACATCACGTTGACTGTATTATTCCACGCATTCCCCTTTCCTCAGGCGAATATTACATATCTATAGGTGTTGCAATATCGAATTCTCATTGGCTCTGGCGCAGCTCACAAATGGGTTCCTTTCAAGTGGTGAGTCAGGATGTTTTCGGCATCGGAAGACCCCCGTCTTACTCACGAATGGTATTCGCTATAGACCATCAGTGGGTGGATCTCGGAGATAGTGATGACACACGGCTTACGGGGGATGTTCAATGAAAGACTATGGCGTAAAGACAGTCACTGATCAACGACTTGTATGGTGGAAAGCGCAAGCCAACGAGGATTATTGGTATAATCATTTTGCAGGTCAGATTGATTCGACATTCGCCCTTGTCAGGAGTTCAAACTTACGCCTGATCACTCTCTTAGAGCAACATTTGCCCAAGCAAGGTCGTATTCTGGAAGCTGGATGCGGAACCGGCTGGCTTGTGGCAGCATTGCAATGTCGTGGTTATGCGATAGAGGGAGTCGATTATTCGCGAGCGTTAGTTCAGGAGGTTCTCCAGAAATTCCCTTCGCTACCGATAAGAACAGGTGATGTGTGTGAGCTAGATGTACCGGACAATTTCTATAGCGGATACGTTTCTTTGGGGGTGATTGAACATCGACAGGAAGGATACGAGCCGTTCTTGCGCGAAGCTTGGCGTGTAGTTGCCCCGAAGGGTACTTTATGTATAAGCGTGCCTTTCTTCAATCCCCTAAGGCAAGCCAAATATAGATTGGGATGCTTCCAAGAGATTTTCGGCGAGCTTGAATTTTATCAATATGGCTTTACAAAAAACTTCTTCAAGACCGCTCTCCAAGAGCATGGCTTCAAAGTGCGCGCATTCGAATTCTATGGAACTCTTCGCTGTATAGAAGAAGAGATACCTTGGCTGGATCGTATCCTTCGCGGGCGGGGAATCTGGCGACTGAGAAGGTATTTGTCACTTCTGGATTCTCTTGAAGTTGCGGCTCACATGGTAATGGCTGTTGCTGAGAAGCCTGGGTGATAGTCAAATCGCTTAAGAGCCGATCCCATCGACTTGTCTCGCTAGTCATGATCTGGGTCACTCTCTTGACTCGACAGAGTGCCCAACTTAGCGCTTACGATGAGCAAGTTGAGTCTTTGCCCCTGTTACCTTGTGAATTGCAGATCGCTCCCTTCTTCACTTCAGCTATCAAATCAGCTTTACCAGGGCCAACCTCGGCCAAAGCCCCTACAGATGTTGCGGAGACAACCTCCAATCTTCTTCGTTTCAGTGAGCAGTACGCCCTAAAGCATCTTGACCGAACAAGTGGAATGCTCTACGACTCTTCGGGCGCTTTGAATGTGCGGGATACTGCTATGAGTGCCTTGCTCTGGGCAGAAATGGGCCGAATAGAACTGGCTAAGCGGGCTGTCAATGCCGTCTTGAACACCCAATACTTCGATCCGTCAGATCGTACCTTGTATGGCAACTTTCCAGTCCATCCTGGAGAGACGCCAACAGATAGCAATTGGTCTGCCTTCATAGGAAGCTATTTGCTTGTCTTTTGGGACAGACATGGACATGAACTTTCACCTCATCTCTCTGCTCGAGTGTTGCGGGCAATACGAGCAGCTGCTGTCCACAGGACTTGTCTGCGGCATGAGTTACACTCAGGTACCAATATAAAGATTCTGTCTTCATTTGTGTTGCTCCGGGCTGGGGAGGTCTTGAGTGACGGAAGTCTGTTTGAGGCTGGCAAGACTCTATGGAGCAACTTCGTAACCTTCACGCTCCATAATGGTATCGCTGAATATAACTCACCGAATTATCTCAAGGTGGATCTGTACGGTCTCGGTTTCATGGTTGATTACATCCAAGACCAAGAAATAGTAAGCCAGGCTCGGCGGGTGCGCAAGTTGTTTTGGTGGAGTATCACTCAACACTATCACCGCCCAACCTCTCAGCTAGCCGGACCATTTAGCAGGACTTATACCGATCGAATGCTGTATCAGCTTACAGGGATTCAACCGTTCTTGTATAAGGAAAGCGGAGGACGTATTCCGCTCGCCGATTATCCGGGTTACGAGGATGACGATCAAACGCTTCACGCCCTTCTTCCTGCCCTTGTCCGACGGAGTTGGCCTGGGGAATGGCTAGAGTTAGCACTTACTCTTTCACAAGAACAACGTGAGTTCCGAGAACGGACGCGAATCGTAACGGCAGAAGGGGTATTTCAACAGATAACTACTTTCTTCACGGATCGGCTGGCGGTTGGTTCTGTAAATACGGAGCGGATTAGTTCCTATCAACGGCGTTCATTTGTGGCTCATGCGGTAGATGCCAGAACTCAGGAGGTGGGGGTGTTTCAGCTTATCTCCTCCACGCCAAGCGCCTGGTTAAAAAGTGTACAGAATAAGAACTGCATACTTGTTGTGGTGCAATTCTACGGTTACGAAGAGAATTCCACATTGGAATACCATCTGCTATGGTACGGGACATCAACCGTTGTTCCCCACTACTCGGGGACCTTGTCGCCCTCTTATGGAGATCTTCTGTCCGTGAATTGGATGGACATCCCTGTCTTCGTAAGAATTGGTCCCCTGGCGACGTCCGATTCCATTCAAAGTGCGATACGGATAGGGCTAGAGCCCGCGTCTTCCTTATTCAGCCTTTCCTGGAAGGGAGAGGTGTTGAGGGAGCCTGAAGAAACACCTGCTCCAAACGAGGTCAGGGTCGTTATGGTAGCTTTGGCATTCTTTTTCGACATATCTAATCAGCACGCATATGTGTCCTTGGCTCCCATTATGGTCAACGCGGATGGCACCAGCGATACCTATCGGTTTTCGTGGAACTCTCCTGAAGGTCTCTTGGAACTAGAGGTGTCATCCAAAGATGCCTGGTACGTTAGAGAATTTATCGATGGGGTGCCTGTTCAGCCGTTTCCGCTTGCGCCTAAGTGAAGTATCTCGCCGGCCGCTTATCTAAACACCTTGCTGCCCTGGTCTGAACTTTTCGCCCTCTCGTCGTTGCAAGATAAGGGGCCATTCGCTCGCATGGCTGGCGGCCTGTTCTCCGCTTGCTCCGGTGAGAGTTCTGCCGGTTGTTTCCGGCGCTTGTTCGACGAGTGGACCGCAGGGCGGTTCTGGGGGATGCCTGCAAACCAGACGGGCGTTTCCTGCCGCCTCTTGCAGCACTGCAATTCGCATTGAGTAAACTGTGTCCGCCGAGATTGATCTGCTCATCGTAGACGTTGGCTGGCCGCCAGAAACTTTCATTCAGCGTAAGCTGATGGCACTGGCGCAAAAGGGGTTGAGGATCGCGGTGGCATCTTCCTTGCCCTCTCGCCAGGCTCAACAGTTTTCGCTGTCAGGTGTAAGACTCATACGACTACCCCATCACGACGACAATGTGTTGCTCAGGGTGTTACAGGTACCCCCTAATGTGCTTCGGACAGTTGCGTCTCCTGGCGGCCTGTTTTCCGCTTGCTCCGGTGAGAGTTCTGCCGGTTGTTTCCGGCGCTTGTTCGACGGTTGCACAACAAGGTGTTTAGGGATCGGCCAGTAGCAGGGTAAGTTCTCGTGCGTATAGTCGAAGTCACCTATTCCTGGCCAGCAGAGACATTTATTGTCAGGCATGCTCTCGCTTTACATGAATCACCTTATCCTGTAGACCTGATAATCGGTTCCAAAAGCCCGCGTCAGCCAGCCTCGGCCAGTATTGACGGAAGCAGGCAAATACCTTTCCAAGTTATCTCTCTTCCCAACTTTGACTACTTTGGTCGGCTACGAAAGGTTTGTGAAGCCGCCCGAACCCTTGGTTACCAGGCACCTGGAGGCCCCTGGAACATCCGCGACAAAGCTATCCTGCGCGCGTTCTCTGCCCTGAAGCCGGATCTGGTGCATTTTCACTTTGGCAGCTTGGCTGTGATGCTGGCACGCTATCCGCTGGCACTGCAAATACCCTACAGTGTGAGCCTACGTGGCTCAGATATCCAGGTGATGCCATTGCTCAATGATCACTATGCCACTGACTTGGGTGAAGTTCTTGAGCAGGCTCATGGTGTTCACGCCGTGTGCGAGGCAATAGCCCTTCTTGCCCGGCAAAGGTGCCCTCTCCTCAAGAGAGTGACTATCATCCGCACCTGTGTGCCTCTTCCTAAAGACGTCAGATTATGGCAGGGTGTACAGGGCGGGCTGCATTTTGTCGCTGTGGGACGGCTGCACTGGACGAAAGCCTACCCTGACCTGATCCGTGCCATGATCTATCTGCCTAACGCCTCACTTGATATTGTGGGTGATGGGCCGGAGTATGAGTATTTGCTCTACCTGATCCATGATTTGAACCTGCAGTCGCGCGTACGGCTGCTCGGCAAACTTCCATTCCATGAATTCGCTCGCATCTTGGAGCAGGCTACGGCATTCGTGCAATCCAGTATTGCCGAGGGTTTCAGCAATGCACTAGCTGAGGCGATGGCGTTGGGGAAAGCAGTCTTTGTTACAGATGTGGGTGGGACAAAAGAAGTGATCGAGGATGGACAGAATGGCGTTATCATTCCTGTGGGCGATCCAGCGGGCATGGCTCAGAAGTTGATGTTAGCGGCAGACGCGGAGTTGGTACAACGGTTAGGAATGGCAGCACGGCAGACTGCACAGGAGATGTTCTCAATGGAGCGTCACGCTCGCGAGTTCCAGGCCTTCTATCGGTCGTGCCTTCATGAAAACTGATCAGACCAGTCGTTCTATCAGCGTTCTTCACGTCTGCAGTATCCTGCAAGAATTCCCTGCTTTACTCCCGGTTCCCCCTGTGGCAGGGGGTGCGCCGTGTTGGAATGTCTACCGGCTGCACGAAGCGCTCTGTGAGCAGAATCCGCCAAGCATCTATGCCGAAGTGATATCCGCCTGCGAGCCGTACCAACTCCCCGAGTTACAGGCGTTTCCCCGCAAGGCGCGTTATCAGTGGATTGCGCTCGCCTCATGGCAGCGACGGCTAAGTGTGGCGTTCAACCGTGCCAGTCCCTACTCAATGGCCTTGCTGAGGCGCACTGTGGGGACGACGAGTTTACTGTCCTACCTTTACTTACGGCAAGTGCGCCGCTACTGGCAAGAGCGCTCTTTCGACCTGATGATCCTGGACGACGCACCACAGAACTTGCAGTACGTCAGCCGCTTTGTCCCGCGCGAGAAGCTTGCCTTTTTCTTCCGCGGGCAGATTGGCATGAGTCGGCGCTATCTGACCCGGTGTGGGCTGCTGATTGCCTCTAACGTCAACCTCGTGCGTTACATCGAGGAAGTGCTACCGCCAGAAGGCCCCAGACCGCGCATTGCCATTGTGCCCAACTCACTGGGGCCGGAGTTCGCGCACGTGACACCCAAAGAGGGGGTTCTATCTGGGGCGGTGAAAACGATCATCTTTGTAGGGCGTTTTGTCCCTGTGAAAGGGGTGCGCGAGCTGGTCAAGGCGTTTGAGCTTGTCCAAAAGTGCTTTCCAGAGACGCGCTTGCGCGTTGTAGGCAGCAGTGCCTACGACCCGACCTACGCCAGTCAGCTATCGGATTACGAGCGCGAAGTGCGCGAACTGGCGGCAAGCTTACCCGAAGGCGTCGTATCTTTTGCGGGATTCGTGCCCTATGAGCGCATCCCGCAAGAATATCTGGCGGCGGACATTGCTGTCTTCCCTTCACTTTTGGTAGAGGGATTCGGTATGGTGGCGCTGGAAGCGATGCGCTGCGGCCTGCCGGTCATTGTTTCCAATCGGCCAGGGTTCACATCGTTGGTGGAAGATGGGGTGAACGGACTGGTGGTGGACGATCCGGAGGACATTCAGGCGCTGGCTCAGGCGATGATCCGGCTGTTGGCCGAACCAGTGCTTGCCCAACGGTTGGCAAACAAAGGAGTCGAAACGGCTCAGCAGTACACGCCTGCTGCGGCGGCGGGAGCATTCGCCCTTGCCGTGTGCAGTAAATCTTCTTCGCGGACAAAGTGAGGTATATTCAAAGGCGAAGGAGAGTATGCCATGACCGCCACCAGTGAGCGTAAGCTGGCCGAGAACCGGTTGAAGATGTTGACCTTTGCCGAAACCCTGGGCAATGTGAGTGAGGCCTGCCGCAAGCTGGGCATCAGCCGCAGCCAGTTCTACGAGTACAAGAAGCGCTTTGAGCAGCATGGCTTGGACGGACTGCGCGACCTGCCGCCGATTCACAAGACCCATCCCCAAACGACGCCGCCGGAAGTGGTGGAGCAGATCCTGGCGGTGTCGTATGAGCAGCCGGGATGGGGATGTCAGAAGATCAGCGCCAAGCTCAAACAGATGGGCATCGGGCTATCGGCGGTAACCGTGCAGGATATTCTGACCAAGCACGGCCTGGGCACACGCAGTGAGCGGCTGTACGCCCTGGAGAAGCGTCACCTGGAAGAGGGAGCAGAACTCAGTGAGGAGCAGGTGAAGCTGCTGGAAAAACACAATCCGTGCTTCCGCGAACGGCACGTGGAGAGTGCTCAGCCTGGCGAACTGCTCAGCGCCGATACCTCCCAGGTTTGTCGCTTGCAAGGGGTGGGGCGGGTCATTCTACACGCGGTGGTGGATACCTACGGCAGCTATGCCTTCGGTTACCTGCACACCACCAAGCAGCCCGAGGCCAGCGCCTTTCTGCTCCACGAGTATGTCATGCCCTTCTATCAGCAGCACGGCTTGCCAGTCGGAGCCGTGTTGACCGACAACGGGCGCGAGTTCTGCGGCACAGACGCGCATCCCTACGAGCTGTACCTGGACCTGCAGAGTATCGAGCATCGGCGCACGCCCATCGCTTCGCCGCAGACCAACGGCTTCGTCGAGCGCTTCATCCGCACGGCCAAAGAGGAGTTCTTCGCCGTCGCCCTGAAACGCAAGCTCTACACCACCATCGACGAGCTACAAGCCGACTTCGAGACCTGGTTGGTGCACTACAACACCGAACGCCCGCACCTGGGCTATCGCAACATGGGCGCATGTCCCATCCAGACCGTGCAACGTTTCAGTCAGGCTGTCCTTGAAGAAGGTTAACTGTACACCGTATCAGCGTAGAAAACTTGCTCAACCATATAGAGAGGTCTGACAGAGTATGCAAAAGTCTGGCATTCGTTTACAGACTCCGATGATTACCAGAAGACGTATCCTCAAGACATTGGCTGGCATTGCTGCCACCTTTTTGCCTGCGGCTAAGCTATTTGGCTTCTACTCCAGCTTGAAGCTGGCAGTAGATACATCTTGGAGACTATTGCGCAACATACCTAAGAATGAGTGGCAGAAGTCTGTCCAAGGGACTACTCTGCTAACTTTTTCTGTGTACCCTGATCTGAGCAGAATATGGCATTACTTCGCAAAGAAAATGTTTGGAAGCGACATCGAGATCATGGTTGTTGATTGTTGCGGTCTGCTTCGAAAAGATCATTTTCCCGGATCCCAAGTTGTTCGCTTCTGGAATTTCAGTCATTCTCGAAAGATAGATTATTTTATCCGATACGTCGTTAGGAGCCGCTATATCTGGTTGTGCGATGACGATGTTATCTTTGTCAACCCCGACTCGTTTGAAGCAGCGCGTTCCCTTCTTGACCAACAGGCAGTAGTGGCTGTGAGTTTAGCCCCCAGGGGGTGGCACCTTACAGTCAATGACCAGAAGCATCGGGGTATGGGTAGTTATTGTCTTCTCTTTGATCGTGATATTCTCATCTCTGAAGAATTGTCTTTTAGCCCGGTCAAAACAGATGATCCAAACGTAGGGCGTATCAGTGGATATTACGACACTGCTGATTACGCGAATAAATCTCTACTCGAACGTGGCTACAAGATCGAGTTTCTGCTTGGACAGAATGAATGCGAGTACGTCTGTGGCTTTGTAGGCACCAGTACTGCTTTCATAAGTCTCTTGCGGGGACGACAAGCAGTGTTAGACGAACTGTCGTCAATGACCCCGCAGATTCAAGCATATCGACTCGTGGGTTACTACTGTGATTGGCTCGTCGTCAAACTGTACCGAGACCTATTTGGCGAAGAACCTAGCTGGGTACCGCCTCTATCGGAGCAGGAGATTCTCGATCTCGTAGAGCAGCTTGATGGCGAGTTTAGGGAAAACGCTCTGGGGCAGGTGCATCGGTACATTGCTCACTATCAAAGGATACTGAGTTCCATCCGATAAGCCTTGTTCTCTCCATAGCCTATCATGAGCTCTGAACAAACTTTGAAACCGCTTATCTCTGTGATTGTTCCAACCTACAATCGGGCGTCTTTCTTGCTCAGTGCCATCCGGTCTGTGCTTGACCAGCAGTACGACGATCTGCAATTGATCGTCATTGATGATGGTTCCACGGACAACACCTTCACTGTCGTCAGCGCAATCGGTGACCCGCGGATCGAGCTTGTTCGCTTTGAGCAGAACCGGGGCATTGGATCAGCACGGCACGAGGGTGTCAGCCGTGCCCGCGGCGAGTTTATCGCCTTCATTGACTCAGACGACATCTGGCTGTCTGGTAAACTCGAATTGCAGTTGAGCCTGTTTCAGAAATACCCACATCTCGATCTGATTTTTGGCAATTTCCTTAACATCAATCATGTAATTGGCACAAGCGAACCTGGTTTTGACCACCAGATTCGGATGAGAATGGATGGTCTGGTTGCCCGCTCTCTCGAAGATGGGGTCTGGGAGATTCTATCCGGTTTCCAGAGAGCAGCCCTTGAGTACAGTTTCATGGCCACCCCAACCGTGATGTTCAAATCAAATCTGATACAGACAGTGGGCAACTTCAACCCCTCTTTGAGCGGACCTGAAGACTTCGAATTCTGGTGGCGACTGGCTGCTCATGGGGCGCGGTTCGCATACACGGAGCAGCCGCTTGTCGAGCGGCACAAGGACAGCCAGAGCATCACGTCACAGACAATCCGTTTTGCGCCGCACTACCTGCACGCACTTGAACTATGCGAACAGACTTCTCAGCAATGTGGACAAGATGATCTTCTGCCAGCACTGCGCCAAGCCAAGCATCGCACCTGGTGTGGCTTGATCCGCGCCTATGCCTTGCAGGGTAACCGGCAAGCGGCGGTGCGTTGTTTCACGCAGAGTCTGCGTTATGGGGTGTCGCGGCAGGCATTCGTGTATACTGCAGCGGCGCTTGCTGGTCCCGTTGCTATTAAAAAAGCCAAGCTGTTACGGCACATGATCACCAAAGGACAGTACTCCCTGTGAAGATTCTTTTCGTATCGTATGCGTACTGGCCGCCCGACTTTGGTGGCGAATTGCTCATTTCCATTGAACGATTCGTGTCGCTGGCACAGCGCGGACATCGGATTGTGGTACTGACTTCCGGTCAACCTGGTTTTCTGCCCCGTGAGGAGCACGACGGGATCACGATCCTGCGTTCGCCAGTGATCGGCAGGCGTCGCTTTGCCCGCCTTGTCCGGCGCATCGTATTTGCTTTCTGGGTTCTATATCATTTGTTGCGGCTAGACTACGATGTATTGCATTGGCTGTCTCTGTCAGGCATCAATCTGGCCAGCGATGCGGTGATCGCATGGATTTTCGGTTGGGTCGCGCATCGCCAAGGGGCGCGTGTAATTACCGTACATGCTCTGGCCGATCAGGAACAACGGACCCTCGATCTCCAGGGTGCACGGCGAAAGTGGAAGCGTGTTTTATTCGGTCAGGTGGATCACATTGTTGCCGTCAGTCCGGCGCTTTTCGAACCCCTGGCTGAGCACTTTCCTGGCAAGGCTGTACAGATCGTCAATGGTGTACATGACGATCTTTTTGTCCCTCTGGGCCAGGAGCGCGATACGTTGCGCCAACAGAAGCAAGTGCCGCCGAACAGCGTCGTCTTCAGCTTCCTGGGGAGTGTAGGCAGGCGTAAAGGTTTCGACACCCTGGCCCAGGCTTTTGCCGAGCTGGCTTCTGAGCATCCGGACTGGCAGCTATGGGTGGTTGGCCCACGTTCCCGTCAGGAGAGTCAGAATATTGTGGAGCAGGAAGTCGCAGAGGTGTGCCAGCCATTGCAGAACTGCCTGGACCAGGTTATCCACTGGGGCCGTATCAATGACCGCTCACTGCTGGCGCAGATTCTGGCGGCCAGTGATGTGTTTGTATTCCCAAGCCGCCGGGAAGGAATGGGCGTGGCTCCCCTGGAAGCCATGTCCGCTGGCGTGCCGGTAATTATCGCCCGCCTGCCTGGCATCACCGATCTGGCCAATATAGATGAAGTGACCGGCCTGTACGTCGAACCTGGTAACGTCGAGCAACTCAAGCAAGCCATGCGCCATTTGGGAGAAGATCCGGAACTCAGGCAGCGAATGGGACATGCAGCACGCCAGCGCATTGTGGAAGCTTTCTCGTGGAATGAGCATGTCTCGCGCTGGGAGCAACTCTACGAGCGGGGTGAGACCGAGCAGCCATGAGCGCCAGAGGACTAACGGACGAGCGCGCTGCTCGTGAGATAGCAGTGATCTTCACTGGGCTATTGCTGGCGACGCTCGCCGGTGCTCTGATTGCGCGCTATTCGGCTGTCTGGGCTACTGTCTTTCTGGCTCCTCTCCTCTTGCTCTTTGTGGTCGTTAGACCCCTGGGCGGGTTGATCTTGGTCATGGCTTTTCTCTATTTCCCCTTGCTACCCAGTATTGCTCTGGGGCCGTGGGAAGGCTCGGTGACTGCTTTTCCTCTGGCGGCGCTAGGCTTGCATACCCTGATGCAGACCAGGCGACCAGCTTCTGGGCAATTGCTAGCACGGTGGCAATGGGCATTACTGATCGGGCTGGCGTTGGCGTTTCTCCTCAGTACGGCGGGCAGCGCGTCTTATACTCAGAGCGTCCGATTATTACCCAACCTGATGCTCTACCTGCTCATCCTCTTCGCCGCGATGACGGTGATCAACACGCCTGAAAAGCTGGTCACTATCGCGAAGGCTGAGCTGATCCTGGCCGCTGTTTTGTCCATCTGGCGCGTGGAGTTGCGTCCTCTGCGCGTCATCTTCGGACTGCCCAGCCTGGGGATCAACGGGGCGGTGTTCGGCTTTCATCCGGCAATCGCGTTGAGCCTGATCATTCTCCTGATGCCCGGTTCTTCATTCTCGCGGCGCTGGCGCTGGTTTGCGGGCGCGACGCTGTTTTCTCTGGTGGCGCATGGCGTTCAGTACCAGACACGCGCAGGGTGGCTGGCGTGGATAGTGCTAGTACTGGTCTTGTTTGCTCGCTTGCGCGGGAAGCGTTGGATGTCGTTCAGTGTACTGGTTGTGACGTTGGGCGCAGTTCTCAGCGTCTTGTATGCCGATATTGTCGCAGAGAACTGGGCCAACACGCGCCTTGCTATCCAGGCGTTTGTCGAGCAACGTCCTGAAGAGACAAAACAGTCCGGTGACGACTTGCGAGTGCAACGTTTCGAAGCGGGCTGGACTATGTTCCTCGAGCGACCGGTGTTAGGGTGGGGACCTAATCAGTACCATTCGCAGATTCTTTTGAGAAAAGTGGCAGGAGATCGTAGTCAGGGGGCAGGAGCCTTTAATTCCTGGTTAATCTATCTGGTTGATTTCGGCGTTGTAGGTACTGCGCTGGCGATGGCCGCATTTCTGCTGCCCCTGTTCATCATCTGGAGCGCATTGGGCGCTCAGTTGTCCAACGAAACGGTGTTTCTGGCTTTTGGTTTCGCTCTGGGCGCGTTGGCGCTCACTGTACACCTCTTCTTTATTGATCTGCCCTATTCGTTTGCGTGGTTTCACGCGGGCTTGGCGTTAGCTGCTGCACGTCTTGCTATACAAGACCTCAAACGGGCGTCTGATTGAGTGATGACCTTACATCTTGGTTTCCACTACCACATTCCCATGGTGCGCGACGCGGATGGTAGACTGCGCACGCCGGGCTACCAGGGACGCTTCCTTGACAGCCTGGCACGTCACTGTGAACAACTCGTTTGCTTTCTGCATTCGCCCGCACCTACCGACACCTCGCCCCTGGACTACACTATCGAGAGCGATAACGTGGTGTGGGTTGACATTGGTCCGCACACGTCAGTACCCCGCCGTATGCTAGGGGCCAGGAGAATCGCGCGCCTCATCAGACCCTGGCGCTCGCAATTGGACGCCTTACTCATCCGGGGGCCTTCGCCTCTGCTGCCGATAGTGGCGGATGCTGTGGGAGACCTGCCGATCAGTTTGCTGCTAGTAGGTGATTACTTGGCGGGAATTGGCGATTTGCCACAGCCGCGTTGGCGCAAAGAGGCGATCCGGCTCTGGGCGCGCTGGAATCATCACCAGCAAATGAAGGTTGCCCGGCGCTCGTTGACCTTTGTCAACAGCCGCAAGCTTTATAATGAGCTTCGTCCCCTCGTGCCAAACTTGGTTGAGACACGCACCACCACGCTGACCTCCGCCGATTTCTACGATCGCGATGACACCTGCACGCAGCGTCCTGTACACCTGCTCTATACCGGGCGTATGGATCGCGGCAAAGGGTTGTTGCATATAGTCAAAGCGCTGGCCCTGTTGGTAGAACGGGGTGAAGATGTTGTACTCGACCTGGTCGGCTGGCCCCAGAAGGGCGATCCCGTTCTGGATGAGATACAGGCGCTGGCGCAGGAAAGAGGAATCCGTGACCGCGTGTTCTACCATGGCTACAAACCTGTCGGGCCAGAACTTTTTGAATACTACAAGCGAGCGGACATTTATGTGATTGCCTCCACTTCCAGCTTTGAAGGTTTCCCGCGCACCATCTGGGAGGCAATGGCGCACGGTCTGCCGGTGGTGGCCACGCGCGTGGGGGCAATACCGTTGTTTCTGGAAGAGGACGGGGTGGCTTTGCTGGTGAATCCAGACGATGTTCACGACTTGCTCCAGGGAATAAACATTGTGCTCCGGAACAAACAGTTAAGATCACAGTGTATTGCCAAAGGCTATGCCCTTGCCCGTCAAAATACTCTTGAAGGCCGGGCTGCCGAAATCACTGAGCGGATAATCGCACATATCATGCCACAATGATCAAGAAATTTCTGCGATTGCTTCGCTACGATTGGCCCATGCATTTCGTGCTGCTGCTTACCAATTGGCTGCCCGATAATACTGTGTTCCTGAGACTGAGGGGATGGCTGGCATCACCTTTTCTAGGATCATGCGGGCGCAACTTGCGGCTGGGACGGAATATCACCTTCTACAACCCAAGCAAGATTCACCTGGGAGACAACGTTTATATAGCTTATGGATGCTGGTTCATGGCAGGGGAATCTATTACGCTCGAGGATGAAGTTCTGCTTGGGCCATACTGTGTGATAGTGTCTTCTTCCCACTCTCGTACCGGTGGTTCTTTTCGCTTTGGTACCCCTTCGCTGGTTCCCATTCATATTGGCGAGGGCTGCTGGTTGGGAGCGCACGTGATTGTAACAGCGGGGGCAAGAATTGGTGCTGGGACACTGGTAGGAGCGGGCGCGGTTGTCACTGGAGACCTGGGAGATAATGTGCTTGCGGTGGGACTGCCAGCCAAGGCCATCCGATCGTTCGATGATATTGGCGTGGACTCAGAGGTAAAGGGACGCTGATGTCGTCTTCTGTGGGTGCGGCTCTCTTCATCAGCAACTGGTTTTCTGTCTCGAACCAGAAATACAGTGGCTACACACCTCAGCTAGTCTCGAAGCTGCAAGCGCTGGGGTGGAATATCACCACTGCGTCCTCTCGCTCCAATCGCCTGGCTCGTGCTCTTGACATGTGCCTCACCGCCTGGCGCGCGCGCAGTCGCTATGATGTCGCTCAGATTGATGTTTTCAGCGGCTTGGCTTTTCTCTGGGCTGAAGCAGTAGCGGGAGTGTTGAGTTTCCTTAGAAAGCCATACGTTCTTACGCTGCACGGCGGCAATTTTCCTGCCTTTGCACGCCGCTGGCCAGGGCGAGTTCAGCGGCTGCTGGCATCTGCTGCGGCGGTCACCACGCCGTCGCGTTATCTGTTGGAAGAGATGGCTCGCTACCGCGCCGACATAATTCTGCTACCGTATGCTCTCGATCTCAGTCTCTATCAACCTAGACTGACCACTCAGCCAGTCCGACCGCGTCTGATCTGGCTGCGCGCTTTGCATCGTATCTACAATCCTGTGTTGGCCGCTCAGGTTGTGGATCGACTGCGTCACGACTGGCCCGACGTACATCTGACCATGGTCGGGCCGGACAAGGGGGATGGTACATTTGATGAATTCCGCCGCTTCGTCGCAGACAACTGTTTGCAAGCGTACGTAACATGGGCTGGTGGTGTGCCCAAGACAGAAGTTCCGCGGTGGCTGCAGCAAGGGGATATTTTTCTAAATACCACTACCGCCGAGAGCTTTGGTGTATCGGTGATGGAAGCCGCCGCGATGGGTTTGTGCATTGTGACCACCAATGTGGGAGAGTTATCCTATCTGTGGCAGGACGGAGAGGACGCCTTGCTTGTCCCGCCCGACGACCCGGACGCCATGGCCGCCGCTGTGCGCCGTCTCCTCACCGAGCCGGACTTGGCCGCGCGACTCTCGCACAATGCCCGCCGAAAAGCCGAGCAATTCGACTGGGAAACGATCCTGCCGCAGTGGGAGCGTCTGCTGACCGAAGTGGCCCAACGGGGATAGCATGAACCGTCTGTTGACCTTCTACCACCACCTGCCGCCGCCCGCACGCAACCTGGCCGCTAGCCTGCGTGGTTATTACCTGCGTTCGTGGCGCTACGGACCGGAAACCGAACGTTTGGTCGAAGAGGCACTGGAGCGGGAGCACTGGTCGGCGGAGCAGTGGAAGCATTGGCAGGAAGAGCGGCTGGCCTATGTGTTGCATCGCGCCGCCACACAAGTGCCGTATTACCAGCAGCAGTGGAGCGAGCGCCGTCGCAGAGGAGATACAGCTTCCTGGGAAGTCCTGGAGAACTGGCCTGTTCTTGATAAAGAGCCGCTGCGCGCCCATCCGCAGGCGTTTGTAGCCGACGATTGTGACATCCGCCGCATGTTTCACGAGCATACCAGCGGCACAACCGGCAAGCCGCTCGACCTGTGGTGGAGCCGCGAGACTGTGCGCGCCTGGTATGCTCTGTTTGAGGCGCGCTGGCGGCGCTGGTATGGCGTTTCGCGCCATGACCGGTGGGCGATTCTAGGCGGGCAATTGGTTGTGCCCGTAACGCAAACCAAGCCGCCTTTTTGGGTGTGGAATCGCCCTATGAATCAGTTATATATGTCTACTTTTCATCTGGTGCCAGAGACTATTCCCTTCTACCTTGAAGCTCTATCTAGGTATGGGATCAGATATATCTACGGCTACACGTCTTCTCTCAATGTGGTAGCTCAAGAAGCTCTGCGCCTAGGTTACAAGTGTCCCCCTATGAAAGTTGTGTTAACTAACGCAGAGCCAGTCTTTAATCATCAGCGCCAAGCCATTGCGCAGGCGTTTAGCTGCCCAGTGCGCGAAACTTATGGCATGGGGGAAATCGTCGCTGCAGCAAGCGAGTGTGAAAGAGGGCACCTCCATATATGGCCTGAAGTAGGCTGGATCGAGGTGTTCCGTGATACACAAGATATTCCTGCTGAACAAGGAGAAGTCGGACGTTTGATTTGCACTAGTTTGCTGAATGTCGACATGCCCTTGATCCGATACGCAGTCGGCGATCGCAGTGCTGGAGTCAAGGTCCACGAGAAGACAGAGTGTGGCTGTAACCTGCCAGTCTTATCGAGGGTTGAGGGGCGTACCAACGATCTGTTGATCACTCGAGATGGTCGCCGAATATATTGGTTGAATCCAGTTTTCTATGGACTGCCCATCCGCGAAGCGCAGATTATCCAGGAAGCATTGGAGCGCGTGCGCGTGCGGTACGTGCCAGCAGACGGTTTCAGTGAAGCTGACGCCCGTTCCATTGTGGAGCGCTTGCAGCAGCGCATGGGCGATGTCGAGGTGATCCTTGAAGCGACCGATGCCATTCCACGCGGGCCAAACGGCAAATTCCGCGCGGTGATCTGTCAGCTCCCGCCAGAGGAGCGGGAGCGCATCTTAAGGCATGGCTGATATATTGCCCTTCGTCTCCGTTATCATGCCCATTCGGAACGAGGCGGCGTTCATCGGGCGTAGCCTGGGCGCAGTGCTGGCCCAGGACTACCCACACGACCACATGGAAGTGCTGGTTGCGGATGGGATGTCCACTGACGATACCCGCGCCATCGTCCAACAGCTTGCTGCCCGGCATGCAGATATACAGGTGCGCCTGGTTGACAACCCCGGCAAGATCGTTCCGACTGGCTTCAACGCGGCGTTGGCCCAGGCGCGTGGAGACGTGATCGTGCGTGTAGACGGGCACTGCGAGATTGCCCCTGATTATGTCTCGCGGTGCGTGGCACATCTACTTGAGGATAGGGTTGATGGCGTGGGCGGGCCGATTCGAACAGTTGGCACGACTCCCCCGAGTGAAACGATCGCGCTGGCGATGAGTTCGAGCTTTGGCGTAGGAGGCTCAGCGTTTCGCACGGTCAAAGACAAAGCGATGCTTGTGGATACTATTGCGTTCCCGGCCTACACTCGTGCTGCCGTTGAGATGGCCGGGCCACTCGATGAGGAGCTGGTACGCAACCAGGACGACGAGTATAACTATCGTCTGCGTAAGCTGGGTGCCAAGCTGCTTCTGGCTCCCGACGTACGGTCAAAGTACTACAACCGTGGCTCGCTGCGCTCTCTCTGGCGGCAGTATTACCAGTATGGCTTCTACAAAGTGCGCGTGCTGCAAAAGCATCCGCGACAGATGCGCCTGCGGCAGTTTGTGCCACCCGCTTTTGTGGCTTCGATCTTGGGCGGGGCACTTCTTTCCCCACTCAACAAGCGGCTCCGCGCGTTGTGGGCCCTGGTAATCACCGCCTATGCGGTAGCGAATCTGATGGCTAGCTGGCGCATTGCACGCAAAGCGGGGCGCGCGCATTTGCGGCGTTTGCCGCTGGTATTCTCCATCTTGCATTTCAGCTACGGTCTGGGCTTCCTGCATGGCCTGATACATTTTCGCAAACGCTGGAGAAGATAGTGAGGGAACAGAAGCGGAATACGGGTTCTTGTCGGGACGATCTCGCCCGGCTCCGCGCCGAATATGCCGACCGCGAGCGTCGTCTGGCGGGCAGCGATATCTACTCGCTCTTCAATCCTGCTCACCTCTTCATGACTCAACAGCGTCAGCGCATCACGCTCAAGACACTGCGCCGGATGGGATACTATCCTCTGGACAGGTATCGCATCCTGGAAGTCGGCTGTGGACGCGGAGGGGTGCTGCTGGAGTACCTCAGTTTTGGAGCGGTGCCACAGCACGTGCATGGTATTGATCTGCTTGAGGATCGGGTGGCTGAGGCTCATGCCAGAGTGCCTTTGCTTGCACTCAGTTGTGCCGATGGGCAGCACTTGCCTTACCCTGACAGCACATTCGATCTGGTGATGCAGTACACTGCCTTCTCCTCGATCCTTGACGACACGGTCAAGGCCAATGTCGCCCGCGAGATGCTGCGCGTTCTCCGGCCTCGTGGCGCGATTGTCTGGTACGACTACTGGCTCAACCCAACTAACCCGCAGGCACGCGGAATCCGTCCGGCAGAGATTCGTCGTCTCTTTCCAGACTGTGAGTATGACTTCCAGCGCGTCACGTTGGCACCCCCAATCACGCGCCGCCTGATTTCGCTCTCGTGGTCATTGTGCCATGTACTTGAGAAACTGGTAGTGCTTAACACGCACTATCTTGCTGTGATTCGCAAGCGCCCGCCCACTGGAGTATTGCAGTGACTCTTTCCTCTTCTGCCCACTATATGCCTCGTCCCACCTTCCTCCCCTTCTCGCCACCTGCCATCTCCGAGGAGGAGATCGCTGCGGTTGCCGATACGCTGCGCTCAGCCTGGATCACCACCGGGCCGAAGACCAAACGCTTTGAGAGCGAGTTCGCCCAGTATCTCGGCGCTCCGGCGGCACTGGCGCTCAATTCCTGTACGGCGGGGTTGCATCTGGCCCTGGTGACCCTGGGCATCGGCCCTGGCGATGAAGTCATCACCACGCCGATGACCTTCTGCTCTTCGGTCAACGTGATCGAGCATGTCGGCGCGCGCCCTGTGCTGGCGGACATCGAGCCGGATACGCTGACCATCGATCCCATGTGTGTGGCAGAAGCAATCACTCCCCGCACACGGGCGATCATGCCTGTGCACTACGCTGGCCATCCCGCGGACATGGCTCCCTTGCTGGAATTGGCCCGTCAGCACGGTCTGTATCTCGTCGAGGATGCTGCGCACGCGCTCCCGGCAACCTATCGGGGGCAGCGCATCGGCACCATCGGCGATCTGACGGCGTTCAGCTTCTACGCCACCAAGAACCTGACTACCGCCGAAGGGGGGATGCTCACCGGTGCGCCTGAGTTGATCGAGCGTGCGCGCCTGCTCAGTCTGCACGGGATGAGCCGCGATGCCTGGAAACGCTACGATGCCAATGGCTCATGGTATTACGAGGTGGTCGAAGCGGGGTGGAAGTACAACATGACCGACATCCAGGCAGCCATTGGCCTGGTGCAGCTTCAGCGCCTGGAGACCATGCAGCGGCGGCGGCGCGAGATCGTTGCCCGCTACAACGCGGCCTTCGGGCAGCTTGATGCGCTACAGACCCCCACCGAACGCTCTGACGCAGAGTCGGCGTGGCACCTGTATGTGCTGCGCCTGAACCTGGATCGGCTGAGCATCGACCGGGCGCGGTTCATCGAGGAACTCAAGGCTCGCAACATCGGCACCAGCGTGCATTTTATCCCGATCCACCTGCACCCCTACTACCACGACAAGTACGGCTTCCAGCCGGAGGATTTCCCGGTCGCCTATCGCGAGTATCAGCGCCTGATCTCGCTACCTTTACATCCGGGCTTGAGCGATGCGGA
>FWPU01006627.1_pt1 | contig 22825 bp, 21 predicted proteins | sample 2228361 | NCBI WGS metagenome assembly FWPU01 (sample SAMEA103939777, study PRJEB20133) | metagenome
GTTTAAAAATAAATTTCTAATGGAATTAAATACTCCAAAGTCCAGAGTTTTACTGACATTGAAAAAAAAAAAAAAAATAGTTTATACTTTAAAATATGAGAAAAATAGTTTATTTTATAGTTTTCTCTGGGCTGTTTGATTTTTTTTCAAGGAACCTTATATCTGAAGAGCATAATTCTAAAACAGAGTTTTCTATTATAAGTATCTCTGCTGTTGGTGATATTATGATGGGTTCTGATTTCCCTGAACCTATTTTGCCTCCAGATGATGGAAAAGAACTTTTTAAGGAAGTGAAATCTCAATTAAATAATTCTGATATTACTATTGGAAATCTGGAAGGAACTCTTTGTGATAATGGAAAGCCAACTAAAAATATAGATAAAGGATGTTTTTTTGCTTTTAGAACTCCAACCAATTATGTGTCTAATTTAGTTGATGCAGGATTTGATGTTCTTAATTTAGCAAATAATCACATAAATGATTTTGGACATAGAGGTATAGTTTCTACACGCAAAACATTAAAGAATGCAGGATTGAAATATACAGGATTACTCGGCGATATTGCTTATTTAACTGTTAAAAATAAAAGTATTGCCATAATTGGATTTTCACCTTTTAAAGGCTCATATAATATGTTAGATATAAAATCTGCGGAATCCTTGGTTGCCAGGTTAAAAAGGGAAAGGGATATTGTGATTGTTACATTTCATGGGGGTGCTGAGGGAAAAAGAGCCCTTCATACTAAGGATACTTTTGAATTTTTTTTAGGGGAACCGAGAGGGAATGTGGTCAGATTTGCTCGTTCTGTAATTGATGCAGGAGCAGATTTAGTTCTTGGACATGGTCCACATGTGCCTCGTGCTATAGAAATTTATAGAGAACGTCTTATAGCATATAGTTTGGGAAATTTCTGCACTTACGGTAGGTTTAATCTGAAAGGGGAGTGTGGTATTTCTCTGATTCTACAGGTAAATCTTGATACAACCGGGAAATTTATTGATGGAAGAATTGTGCCTGTTGTTTTAAAGCCTCCTGGAATATCTGTTCCTGATTCTTTAAATCGTTCAATAGAATTGATTAAAAAACTATGTAAGGAAGATTTTCCTTTAAGCGCACCTTATATTGATGAAAAAGGGTTTATCAGAACATTTTCTTTATCTGATTCTCCATAGTACTTTCACTCATATTTCCTTTACCCTGTTTCCAAAAATTAAATACCCAGTATGAGTAATATGATACTCTTTTGGTCTTGTTCCTTCTTCCCTTACAAGTATTTCTCTTAGAATTATTTCATAAACCCTGATTCTTACGAATCCCTCTTCTATCATTTTCTCTTTTGTTTTTTTTATCTGCTCAATGTGTGGTGATAAACTTCCAACAATATGACCGGGCTTTAAAACCTTTTTAACATTCGGGATTAACTTCCATGGTTCCGGAACATCTATAAATGCAGAATCAACCTCTAAATCAGGACTTTTTTTCTCCAAATCCATATAATGAAATAAAACATTTTTAAATTTACAAAGATTTTCAAAATTCTTTTTTGCATTTTCAAGGAATTCTTTTCTCTTTTCAAAGGAGTAAACCTTACCATTTTCACCAACTGCATTTGAAAGAATTATTGTAAAAGCACCTGAACCTGTCCCAACTTCAAGAACTTTATCACCTGATTTTACTCCCAGATTAAGGAGTATAAAACCAGCATCCTTGGGATAAACAATTGTTGTTTTCCTTTTAACTTTGGTCGAAAGATAAGCAATATCAGGATAAAGAACATAAAAAGGAACATCCTTGCTGGAATAAACCACATCTCCGTATGATAATTTTGCAGGTAAAATTATTTTACCTCTATGAGTATGAACTTCTTTATTTTTTTTATAAGCCACAAGATAATTTGCTTTTTCATCATTGTATAATAGTATAAGTTCATCTTTTTTCATTTCTTTTTTTATAGATAAAGTTGCTTATAAAGGCAAAATCTTCTGCAGATAAATTCTCACCTCTTTCTTTAAGATTGTAAAAATTTTCAAGTTCAATAAGTTTTTCTCTGTCGAGAAATTCTTTTAAAACATTTATGAGCTGTTTTCTTCTTTTTGAAAATGTTTTTCTGGTGATTTCAAAAAATAGCTTTTCATCTTTTAATTCAAAAGGTGGTTTTCCTTTTGGTTTTAATTTTATAAAAACTGAACTTACTCCTGGAACAGGTCTGAAGAAGAATCTTGGAACAGTAAAAAGAACCTTAACATCCATAAAATAGTTTACAAAAATAGTCAATGAGCCATAAATTTTGTTTCCAGGCTTTGCAGCGATTCTATCAACAACTTCTTTTTGAAGTGTAAGATATATCTCACTGAATAAACTTCTTTCCTCTATTATTTTTTCAATAAAAGGAGATGTGACATGATAAGGAAGATTTGAAACAAGTTTTATTTTATCGATGTTGTACTTTCTTAACAACTCTCTGAAATTTACTTTCAGAACATCAGCCGGCTCAAGAAAAAAATCAAGGTCTACCACATTTTCTTTTAGATATTGATACAGTTTCCTATCAATTTCTATTGCCAGGACTTTAACATTTTCGGCAAGTAATTTCTTTGTTAAAAAGCCTCTTCCAGGTCCCACTTCAATTACCCATTCCCCCTTTTTAAGATTCATTGAATTTACAATATTCTCAGCGACCTTATGTTTTATAAGAAATATTTGAGAAAGTTTCTTTTTCATTTAGCAAAAAATATTTTAAACCAAAAAGCAGTAAATTAACAAAATAATTGTCACATTTCACCTGTCACTTTCCACCGCTCCATCTCTTAATTTAACTGCCCTTTTTGCAGATTTTATAACTCTGGAGTCATGAGAGGAAAATATAAAGGTGACTTTTAATTTCTCATTCATCTCCCTCATTATATCCATTATCTTCATACCTGTTTTTGAATCAAGGTTCGCAGTTGGTTCATCCGCAAGGATAAGTTTCGGCTCTGTAACAAGTGCTCTCGCTATTGCAACCCTCTGTTGCTCTCCCCCGGAAAGTTCAGGTGGTCTTCTGTGAAACATATCAGAAAGTCCAACCATTTCTAAAAGATTCTCTGCTCTTTTTCTTCTTTCTTCTTTTGGCACTTTTAAAAGTAAAAGAGGAAATTCAACATTTTCAAGGGCTGTTAAAACTTCTATTAAGTTGTATGTCTGAAATATAAAACCTATGTTTTTAAGTCTGAACTCTGCAAGTTGTGCTTCTTTCCATTCATATATATTCTGCCTTTCAATCAAAACACTACCTTCTGTTGGAAAATCAAGACCACCTATAAGATTGAGAAGAGTTGTTTTACCTGAACCTGAAGGACCTTCAACACAGATAAATTCTCCTTTTTCAATTTCAAGATTAACTCCTCTTAATGCATGAACCTCTGTTTTTTTATCCTTATAAATTTTGTGCAGGTTTATAATTTCTAAAAATTTCATCTTATTTCTCTCAACACCTCAACAGGTTTAACCTTTCCTGCTTTAAAAGCAGGATATATTGCTGATATAATCCCGAAAAAGTAAGCCATAAGTAAACTGCTTATTATTCCATAAATATCCATTGAAGGATAGACTTTTGTCTCAAGTCCCATGAATTCCATACCCCGAGCAAATGCTGATAAATCAAGCCCATAAACCTGCCATAAATGGTAAACTATTAGGCTGAAAATTACTCCTGCAATTATTGAAATAGTGACAAGAATAAAGGTTTCAAGAAACACTAAATTTAAAATGTCCTTTCCATTCATTCCTATTGCTCTCATAATTCCTATCTCCCTTTTTCTTTCAGAAATATTCATATAAATAATGTTTAAAATTCCTATTGCTGCTGTTAAAAATATAAAACCTAAATAAAATATCGCGACAATCCTTGTGAGTTTATACAGGCTTTTAATATAGGGCACTCTTTCCTCCCATGTTTTAACAGAATAATTTTCATCAAATACATTTAAAAGTCCTTTTTTAATTTCATTTATCTTTTCCTTTTCTTTGACACTTATAAAATAGGCAGTAAATTTATCTTTAAGTTTTGTCATTTCTTGAAGTTTTTTAATATCAAGCATAACAAAGTTTTTAAAACCCGCTATATTTAAAATCCCCTTTACATAAAAATTCTTTGATTCTATATTATTTTCTCTATCCTGAAGCATAAGAACAAGCCTTGAACCTACTTTAGCATTCAATTTTTCAGCAGTTTCCTTATCAATTAAAACATAATCCCCTGAATTATTTAAATATTCGCCCTTATAAACTCCCTTATACCAGTTTGAAATGTTTTTTTCCCTTTCAGGTTCCATTCCTATTACAAGGTAATTTTGCCAGTTCTCAGCAGTGGACAAAATACCGTATAAAAGGAGTCTTTTAGAAAAATAAATATCTTTAATTTTAGAAATTTTTTCATCAAAATCTCTTTCCATAATATTTTTATAGGGTTTTAATTCAATATATCCCTTTTTCTGAACTCTTATGTCACTCATAAAATTAAGAACAATATTTTTTATAAACTGATTCATATAACCAAGAAAAAATGCATAGTATAAAAACACAAAGGAAAATCCAAAAAGAATTAAAAGAAAGGATATAAAGTTTCTTCTTTTATTCTTTAAAATATTTCTTATTGCTAACTTAAACATGCCTTAAAGCTTCTGCAGGTTTCAATTTAGATATTCTCCTTGCGGGGAAAAAGGATGCAATAAAGGAAAAAATTGATAAAGCGAGAAAGGTATAAACAAAGTGGGAAAAGAGTATTCTTGACATTATCCTGAATTCAGAATACCCAAGATATTCAGCATACATCTCTACTTTAAATACAAGTGGTTTAAGGTAAAAAGGAAATGAAAGGGCAAAACCAAGTATAACACCGATGATTCCCCCAAGAACGCCTATTATTATTCCCTCAACAATTATAATAAGTCTTATATGAAAAGATTTTGCACCCACAGACATCATAACTCCGTATTCCTTTGTCCTTTCTGTTGCATTCATAAATATTGTGGTAAAAATTATGAGAATTACAAGGAAGCCGAGCATGTAGATTACAATCCAAGCTCCCCCTGAATCAAGTTCAAGAAGTTGTTTTAACTCGGGCATGTCCTCTTTCCATGAGAGAACATGAGCATTATCAAAAATTGCTTCTATATCTTTTATTAAATCCTCACCTATATAAAGATTCTCCGTAAAAATTCCTATTTCACTTACCATATCATGAGCAAGGATAAAATTCTGTAGGGTTTTTAAATCCATTATCAAAGTGAATTTTTCAAGTTGAGGAGAGGATGATACAAATATCCCTCCCACTTTAAAGAAATCAACGGACAAAGAACCATAATAATCCTGAGTCAAAATTAAAACAGTATCATCTGTTTTAACTCCCATAAGTTCTGAAAGTTTTTTACCTATAAGAACCCAAAAACTGTCTTTAAAAGGATAGTTATTTTCTATTATCTTAATTCTGCCCATTTCCAGGATCTCAGGAATGTTCACTCCTTCTATTCCCACTCCAAGCGTGTTTTCACCCTTTGAAACAAGTCCCGCAGTAACAAGTCTTAAAACAACTTTTTCAACTCTTTTTATTCTTTTTAACTCTTCTATTTTCTCTCTATCAAGAATAATTGTATTTCTTATTCCTGGGTTTTCCTTGTAATCCTTATAATAGACATTTATAACTCCTTTTCCAAAACTCTTTAAACCATCCTCAAGCATCGTATAATGAGAACCTTCTATTATTGTAAGATTTGTAAAGAAAAACATACCACATAGAGATACTGCAATGAGTGTAAATATAAATCTTGCTCTGTGCTTTAAAAGATTTCTAAAGGCAAGGGAAAAAAGTAGTTTCATCTTATCTCTTTAATCAGATTCTCAAGATTTTCAAGAGTAAAAATTTTATCGAGCAAAAGCACATCAAACCTTACATCATCAAGGATTAAAATTGTTTTGTTCCCCTTTTTATTTAAAGATATGGCAGAGAGCTTTGAAGGCAATTTCCTGTTGCCAAATTTTTTAACATCAGAAAAAATAACTTTTTTCACAGGTTCACCCTTTTCATTGTAATAAATTCCTTCTAAAGGAAGGTTCGGAAGTAGAACCTTAAATATAATTTTATCCCAGACCACTGCTTTACCCTTTTTTGGTTTTAATTCCAGAGTTACCGTATCTTTTTTCTGCTCAACAATTTCAGCAGTATAATCCTCTGAGATTGAACTTTCCCTTGTTATATCATCATTTGTGAAATCAGAACCCATCCATGAATTAAGCATCATTGAAGGAGGTATCTTTATTGTTTTTTTAACTCTTGGAATATACATCCACAAACTGTTTTCAATTTTTAAATAACTGATTCCTCTGTCTTTTTTTGGAGAAAGAATAAATATAAGCGATTTATCGCCTTTTCTTTTATCCCAGAATTTAAATTTAACTTCTCTTTCAAAATCAGGTCTTTCAAGAATCATCGTGTAGGTTCCCTGAGAAGTATTCCCCCTCAAAAGCTCTTCAACATTCTTTATTATTTCGTCTGCTGAAAGGGAAATTAGAATTATCAGAAAAAAAATCATATTTTTAATTATACGGGAAATTCCCTTAAAAATTAAAGGTAAAAGAAAAGTAAAGAATTAAATCCCATGTTTTTGAATTTTTATAATAATCGTAAAAAAAACCAACTCTTAAATTTATATCCCCTCTTATATCATAAAGGGTTTCATATAAAATTCCGTAAAAATCGCTTTTAAAAAAGTAAAACCCGGATAAGGAAAATGTCCAGAAATCTACATTTTTATCAATTTTAAAGGAAAAAACATCATCATCTATCCCCTGAAATTCATAATTTTTTGAAAGTTCAAAAAGGATATAAAAATTTTTCGGTAAAAACCTGTCATAGGAAAATCCGTATTTAAACTTATTTTTCTTTAAAAGACCTTCGGCCCTTAAAACTCCATCAAATAAATTAAAGGATACTCCCCCACCCTGATTTTTATTTTTAAATACAAATAGAAAATCAATATTTTTTAAAGTTGTTTTTAATCTTACTCCCCATCTTAATGTATCATTTTTTAAAGGGAGCCAGTAAATTTCAGCCTTTGAAAAATTCTTTTGAAGTATAATCCCTGCACCGTCAATCCCGTTAAATTCAGAAAAAAAAGGAGAAAATCTATCAAGATATGTCCAGAAATTAAAATGGGAAAAAAAATAATTTAACTGCCAGGGTAAAAGAAATCTTCCTGAACGAAATGTTACAAAATCATAATTTAAATCAAAATAAACTTCTTGCGGCATAAATAAGATGTACCTGTCATTTTCAAGATTTAAATCGTATTTTGATGAAAACCAGGAAATATTCTCAGGGAAGTAAATATCCTTAAAGTATTTTGCATTTTTTATTGAATAACCTATTAAAAAAAAATCTGTTTCAAAGTAAAAAAAATCTCTTGCAAATGTGTATTCTGTTGAAAGGTAAGAATACATAAAAGGCGTTTTAAAATCTCTGTTTAAATAAACGCAGGGAATAAAATTAAGTTCATTTGCTAAATAAGTAAATAAATAAAGAATTAATTTCATTTTTTAATTTTAAAGCATCCTTGACAAAATAATAAAGTTTCCAGTATTATTATAATCTAAAACAATTTTTATTTAGGAATTATTTTAAACAAGGAGGTTAAAAATGATAGAAATAGGTAAAAAGGCACCTGAATTTGAAGCAAGGGCGTATTTCCCTGACAAAAAGAGGATAAACACGATAAAGCTCTCAGATTACAAAGGGAAATGGTTAATCCTTACATTCCATCCTGCTGATTTCACATTTGTATGTGCAACAGACCTTGATGCATTCGCACACTATCATGATAAATTTAAAAATGAAGGTGGTGAAATTGTTGCAATAAGCGTTGATTCAGTATTTTCTCACAAGGTATGGGTTGAAACATCACCAAGAGCAAAAAAGGTTAAATATCCTCTAATTGAAGATATAAAAAGGGAAATATCAATAAAATATGGTTTTCTGAATGAGGAGACCGGACTTACAAAAAGAGGAACAGTTATAATAAATCCTGATGGAATTGTGGAATACATATCAGTGTTCAATGACAGGCTGGGAAAAGATGTAAACCACATATACAATGCATTTCTGGCTTTGAAACACCTTTACAAAAACCCGCCAAAACCCGAAGGATTTGATATAATCCCTGCTGGATGGAAAGAAGGAGAAGAACCTTTAAAGGTAAGTCTGCCCAATGATATTGGAAGATTCTAAAAAGCAGAGAGAAGTAAGACAAGTTCGGGGAGGGAATCTATTCCCTCCCCTTTTTATATTTAATTTCTGTTTCATCTTTACGCCATAGGTCTTCTATCTTTTGTGGAAAGATTGAAAAATATAAAAGCCGGGATCTAAAACTAAACTCATAAACAGCCAGAGGAATTATTAATATTTACTTTTTACTGGAGATTAAATGATTCTCATGAGTTTAATCTTAAATTTCTCTGTATGGACAGGAATAGGAGAAAACTTGCTCCCTGAAAACATTAATTTAAACTTCGAAAAAATAATATTCATTACGGCATAAAAGCTTCTTTCCATACAATTTTGAAAGACAAATATAAAACCCTAATGTCAGGGTCTGACCCTAAATTTGTTATTCAACAACTTCAATATCCGGAAGATATATTTTTATTGCCTCTATAAACTTCTCAGGACTCTGGGGTGAAATTATGACCATAGATTTCTTAAACCGAAGAAAAATCAAATTTTTTATATCAGTATAAAATTTTAAACTCACTCTAAAACTTCCCAGAGGTTTCATTGGCTTAAAGGTTTTCATAAAGTATATTTTTTCAAGTTTTTTCAAGTCAAAATTTAATGAAAAAATACCAATTTTGATGGTAAAATGCCTTGAATCAACAAGATATTTCATAAAAGAAAGTATATAAAATAAAATGAGTCCAACACCTGCAATAATCGCAATTGTTATAAGGATTTCCTTATTTTTACTGACAAGATAATATACAAACATAAATATAATAAGCATGAAAAAGGAAAACAGGAATATATAAACAAAAAAACCTCTTGAAGCTTTAAATTCTCTTTTCATATGAAAAACTATTATAATAAAAATATTAAAGGAAATTCAAACGGATATAGTTATGTTTAAACTGAAAACAGATTTGAAACCAAAAGGAGACCAGCCAAAAGCAATAAGGGAACTTTTAGAGGGTCTCAAAGAAGACTTAAAATTTCAGACTCTCCTTGGTGTAACAGGAAGTGGGAAAACTTTTACTATTGCAAATGTTATAAAAGAGGCTAAAAAGCCAACTTTAATAATTTCTCACAACAAGACGCTTGCAGCTCAACTGTACGGAGAATTAAAACAGCTTTTTCCAGAAAATGCTGTTGAGTATTTTATAAGTTACTATGATTATTATCAACCAGAAGCATATATTCCTGAAACCGATACTTATATAGAAAAAGATGCTTCAATAAATGAGGATATAGAAAGGCTCAGATTAAGAACAACATCTTCATTGCTTGAAAGAGATGATGTAATAGTGGTTGCCTCTGTATCATGCATCTATGGACTTGGAAATGTTGAGGAAGTTAAAAAACTTTATCTTATTTTAAGAGAAGGTGATGTTATAGAAAGAGATGCTGCAATAGAAAGACTTGTTGACTTAGCTTATACAAGAAATGATTTTGAACTTGACAGAGGAAATTTCAGGGTAAGAGGTGGAGAGGTTATAGAAGTTGTCCCTGCCTATGAAGATTATGTCTTAAAGATTCAATTCTATGGAAACACTGTAGAAAAAATATTAAAAGTTGAAAAAATTACTGGAAATATTATAGAAAAAAAGAAAAAATGTGCAATTCATCCGGCTACTCACTATGTTACAACAAGACCCAGACTTGAAGAAGCATTAAAATCAATTGAACAGGAACTTGAAGAGTGGGTTCCAAAACTGGAAAAACAGGGAAAATATTTAGAAGCCCAGAGACTTTTAACAAGAACAAGATTTGACCTAGAAATGCTTAGAGAAATTGGTTATTGTCCCGGAATAGAAAATTACTCAAGGCACTTAGATGGCAGGAAACCTGGCGAAAGACCCTGCTGTTTAATAGATTATTTTCCCGATGAATTCTTACTTGTTATAGATGAATCCCATGTTACTGTTCCCCAGTTAAAAGCAATGTATAGAGGTGATAGAAAAAGGAAAGAGATACTTGTTGAACATGGATTTAGATTACCTTCTGCTCTCGATAATAGACCGCTCAGATATGAAGAAACTGAGTCTTTAATAGACCAGTGTATATTTATGTCAGCGACTCCCTCTGCCTTTGAAATAGAAAAAAGTGGTGGAAGGATAGTGGAACAAATTATAAGACCTACAGGACTCGTTGACCCTGAAATTATAGTCAAACCTACAAAAAATCAGGTAGATGACCTTATGGAAGAAGTGAAAAAAAGGATTCAGAAAAAAGAAAGGGTGCTTGTAACAACTTTAACTAAAAGAATGGCAGAGGACCTTGCGGAATATTTGAAAATAACAGGATTTAGAGTAGAATATCTACATTCAGAGGTGGAACCGTTATTCAGAGTAGAAATACTGAGAAAGTTAAGGCTCGGAGAATTTGATATACTTGTAGGTGTCAATCTTTTAAGAGAAGGACTTGACCTGCCCGAAGTCTCACTTGTCGCTATAATGGACGCAGATAAAACAGGTTTTTTAAGGTCTGAAACTGCACTAATACAGACAGCGGGAAGAACAGCGAGGAACGCATGTGGACAGGTCATACTTTATGCTAACAATATCACCGATGCTATAAAAAAGGCTATAAAGGAAACTGAAAGGAGGAGAAAACTTCAGAGAGAGCATAACAAAAAACATGGTATAATACCAAAAACAATTGTAAAATCAAAAGAAGAGATTTTAAAAACAACATCTGTTGCAGATGAGAAATTGTCTGAAAAAGAGCAATTTGAAGATATAGAACAGGAGATAAAAGAGGTGCAGAAAAAAATGACAAAGATTGAATTAATTTACTATCTTGAAAGGAGAATGAGAGAATCTTCAGAAATATATGAATTTGAGAGAGCTGCAAAATACAGAGATTTATGGCTTGCAATAAAAAAAGAGATTGAACAATTTAAAGGATTAAAAAAAAGAAAAGGAAAAAGTTTTATAAAAAGGCTTAAGACAACGAGAAAAAAGTTCCTATAGGTTAGATTCTCGTGTTTTAATCTTTAAATCTCTCGGAAGAATAAGCCTGAAAATTGACCCCTCTCCAGGGTAACTTTCAACCTCAATTTTTGCAGCTATAAATTTTGACAAACCTTTAACCATTGCAAGACCCAGTCCAAAACCCCTGCTAAACCTTTCACTGTGTTGAGTAAAGGGAAGGAAAATCTCATCTTTATAATGTTTTTCCAATCCCACTCCTGAGTCACTTATCTCTATATAAATATTATAATTATCTCTTTTAAATGTTATGTTTACCTTACCCTGATTTTTACATGCCCATATTGAGTTTCTGATAATTTCAGTGAATATGAATTTAAGAATTTCAGGGTCTGAAATAAAATTAAAATCTTCATCAAAACTAATTTCAAAATCTATTGAACCAGTATCCTCAAGGTTTTCTATCTCGGATATAATATTCTCAACAAAAAACTTTGGTTCTATTTCTTTGAAATCTGTAACTACCTTACCGTTTAAAATATCAGTCAGTATCTCAAGTCTTCTTAAAAGCAATTTTAATTTTTTCTCTTTACTATCAGGATCAAGTAAATATATCCTCTTTAAAATTCTTAAAATGGGTTTAATAAAATAGTTTAAATCCAATGCTTTTTGATTTTCTACATTCAAGTTGTCTTCCAGTTTACGAAAAAACTTCATACAGATATCCTTATTTTATTACCTATACCTCTTTCCACATCAATATTCAATTCAAAGTTATGAGTTTTAAATATCTCACCCACAATTGAAAAAACATTATCCTTATCTTTGTGTTCACAGTTGAGCATATCAACCTGGTTTTTTGAAAGTCCTATACCTGTATCTTCTATATAAATTTGACCTCTTTCTTTATCAATTTTTATGGTTATTTTCCCTCTTATTCTGTTATATTCTATCAGTTCCTTTATTAAATTTGAAAAGGCATATTCCAAAAGAGGTTTATACCCCTTTATAAATATTTTTTCTTTTTCTGAGAAATCCATCTGGATATTTTTTTTCTTTATATATATACTGTGTTTGTTTAGAATTCCCTTGATCAGTTCATTCAACTCTAAATTGTTTTTCTCACTGGAAAGAACATATTCAGACTTCTCAGGTAGAGAAAACATATTTCTCATTACTTTTATTTTCACTGGGAAATCCTGATGAAAGTCTCTAATTTCTTTTAACTGTGAGCGATAATTTTTAAAATTAACCACAAAGTACAAAAATAAATTAAAAGTTTTTATCATATTAATATATTCAGTTGAATCTACATCCTGTTCAAAAATAAAACATAAATTGTATTGATCTGATTTATAAAAAAAACGATCTTTTATAACAAAGTAGTTTTTCCATTCTAAGCAATTATTATTATCCTCAATGATTTTTGTAAATTCCTCTTCGCGTATGAAACGGGTGGTTGAGACAAAATACTTTACAAGGTTTTGCTCTTTTTTGCACCAGACAATTTCAGAAATCTCCTCATAAGTTTCTTTAATGAATCTGAAAAGAAGAATTAAGGTGCGGGATAATTCAGATTCTTTTAAAAGTATATCCCAGACAGATTCCTGAACCCCGAACAATTTTGAATAGTTCTTCAATTTCCTTTGGTATTCTTCTATTAAACGGGTTGATTTGTTGAGAATATTCAATAAATTTGTCACAGAATTTTTAAGTTTGGGGAGAGTTTTAAACTCATTCATTTCTCTCAGGAAATTATCAATTTCATCAAATTTGCCTTTCTTTACAAAATTAAAAAGGGACATTACCTGTTTTTCACAATTTTCCTGAAATATAGTCATTGATATTTCTTTTAATTTGGAATTAATTATGTTTATTAAATGTGGGTGTGGGTTTTTAAAAGGCAAATAATAAGATATTTTTCCATGAGAGACTTCTAAATGGTTTAAATTCTCTATCTCTTCTGTTTTTGCACGAAACACACCTCTTTCATCAAGATAAAATTCGTCATCCAGAAAATCAGTGGATATTCTGAAATAAACGAAAAATCTACCTTCTATATCTGAGAAAATTTGTTGCAAGTCTTTGGCAAAGTTGCGAAAACTATTATACTTTTTAAAAAAGACCTTTTTCATAAATATTTCAAAAAGGTCCATAAATGAAAAATTATCAGGATAAAATCTTTGGATAAGATTATCTACATCTTCTTTTACCTGTGGGAAATTATGGAAGCCCCATAAAAAAATACTGTCAGAAGTATTTATAATTTTAATATAATTAACATCGTTATTTTCCAAAAAATCTTTTAATTCATAGTTTAACACAGTGTTTATACTTATTATACCGGTAGAGATAATCTCTGAAAAAGCGAGATGTTTCTGTTTTATCTGTGGATAAGAATACACTATCTTATAAAAGTTTGAAAACTTTTTTCTAAACCATAAAAAAACATCTGAATCTGGCAAAAAACTCTTTAAAACACTACCAAGACTATTGAAGGAAATATAAGGTATTTCTATTTCAGGCAGTTTGTCTGCCACTTTTTTAAAATAGTATCGGTAAATGTAGCTTTCTATACATTGTCGGGCAAATTGGATTTTTGTATTTATATCATCAGACAGAGTTGTTCCTGGGGTGAATAATAATACAAAATTACTGTTTATATTAACCAGGGTATATCCCTGCCAGTCGGAGTTCATTATAAATGGAGGGAATTCCGAAGAAGTGGAACTCAACATAAAATATTTATCTTTAAAGTATCTGTAATAAAGGGCACATTTTAGATCACGGAAGAGGTTATCCAGGACTTCTTTTCCAAAATCAGTCAATCCTTTCATTTTGTGATATGTTTAACCTCTTTATAAAACTTTGAAAAATCAATTTCAAAGTTCAACAATTTCGCAACCTTGGGATTATAATAATAATTGAAATCATCAGGATATTGCAAAGGGATAGTAAGAGGATTTCTGCCTCGTTCTATACTTTTCAGGAAATAATCCACTTTATCCCCGTAAGCATTTTCGTCCACTTCAACTGCAAGAACAAAACCTTGTTCTACCATTGAGCGAGAATACCCTATAAGAGGTCTTTTTTTATTGAGGGAAAACCTGATAATGTATCTTAAAAAACCTGGATTTATGGTAATTTCATTTGGGAAAATCCATACTAACTCTCCTTTTTCCATATCTTCTGAAACTTCAAGTATGCCCCCTGTTTTTACTTCTATAATTTCTAAATGAATATTAAAGTTTTTCGCTACTCTTATAGCATTTTCTATATAAGAAGTGCTGGTACTACCTTCTGGAATAATAGTAACAACCTTCCTACCACTTAAGCCAATTGAATTCATCATAGAGAAAAAAATTGAAGGAGGCGGAGTATATAAGACCCCTGTCATGTTCAATCCCATAGACATAAGTGGGTCCTTTATATAAAATAAGACCACAGGAATATTTGAAAAATTATCAGGAAATTTACCTATTGCATCCTGTTCAAAGCAAAACACTATTCTAGGAGTCAAATTAACCTGTTGAAACCTATTTACAGGAGCAACTACCATCTTTTCATTCTTAAATAGAGAAGAAAATTTCTTTACCACGCTGGAATAAGCATCCTTGTTATTCATTATTATCAAAATATCCCCCTTTGTAATAGATATTGATAATACAAAAAGCAATAACATTCTTTTCATAAGTTATTATATCATAAACCTTTTTAATAAAAATGTCAAGTAAAAATTTAAATTTTTTAGTTAGTATAAAACATTATCCTAAGAAATATCTATATGTTTTGAAGGACATCAGGGTTTGAGTATCGTCAAGATCCTTAATTTTATGAATTTTGTCAACAATTACCTCTCCCAATTCTTCATATTTATCTGCTTCTATGATTGCAAGAAGGTCAAAAGGACCTGTTACCATGTAAAGTTCCTTGATCTCTTCTATGGCAAGGAGTTCTTTTGCAACATCAGGAAGTTTACCTACTTTTACCTTGATAAGCACAAAAGCTGTATATTTGTTCATATCTTATTTCCTCCTTTTAATAATTAATAATATGAGAATAATAGATTATAAGAAATTTGATATTTTTTTGTCAATAAGTTCTCCAATACCTTATAATTTTTAACCAAAAAGAGGTTAAAAGTATGGATACAAGAGAAAAAATTAAAGAATTAAATAAATTAAGGGAAAAAGCAAGAGAAGGTGGAGGTAAAGAAAAAATTGAGAAACAGCACGAAAAAGGTAAATTAACAGCAAGAGAAAGAATTGAACTTTTACTTGACCCTGGAAGTTTTGACGAATTTGATAGATTTGTAACCCACACTTGTTATGATTTTGGAATGGAAAAGAAAAAAATTCTGGGAGATGGGGTTATAACAGGATATGGTAAGATAAAGGGAAGACCGGTTTTAGTTTTTTCACAGGATTTTACGATTTTTGGAGGAAGTCTTTCCTATGCTTATGCTGAAAAAATATGCAAGATACTTGACCTCGCAATGCAAAATGGAATTCCTGTGATAGGACTTAATGATTCAGGAGGAGCAAGAATACAGGAAGGAGTTGTATCCCTTGCAGGATATGCAGAGATATTCTGGAGAAATGTTATGGCATCTGGGGTTATTCCCCAGATTTCAGCTATAATGGGACCCTGCGCAGGAGGAGCGGTTTACTCCCCTGCTCTTACTGACTTTATATTCATGGTTGAAAAAACAAGCTATATGTTTATAACAGGTCCTGAGGTCGTAAAAACGGTAACCGGTGAAATAGTAAGTTTTGAAAAACTTGGAGGGGCAAAGGTTCACGCAGAAAAATCAGGAATTGCCCATTTTACTGCAAAAGATGACTATGAATGTATTGAAAAGATAAAAGACCTGTTTGAATATTTACCCTTAAACAATCTGGAAGACCCTCCCTACATGAAAATTGACGACCCAGAAGACAGAATATGTGAAGAACTTGATGGTATTATTCCTGATGATCCAAATATCCCTTATGATATGAAAAAGGTTATTGAAAGTGTAACAGATAGAGGAACATTTTTAGAAGTTCATGAAGAATTTGCCCAGAACATAATAGTCGGATTTGCAAGAATGGCAGGAAGAGTTATTGGTATAGTCGCTCAGCAACCAATGGTTCTTGCCGGGACCCTTGATATAGATGCTTCAATAAAAGGAGCAAGATTTATACGATTTTGTGATGCCTTTAATATCCCTCTTATAATCCTTGAAGATGTCCCTGGGTTTCTACCAGGAGTGGAACAAGAACACAGGGGAATAATTAAAAATGGTGCAAAACTTCTGTACGCATTCTCAGAGGCAACGGTTCCAAGAATAACGGTTATCACAAGAAAGTCTTACGGAGGCGCTTACTGTGTCATGTCTTCAAAACAGATAAGAGGAGATATAAATTTCGCATGGCCAACTGCTGAAATTGCTGTTATGGGACCAGAGGGAGCGGTCAATATAATTTTCAGAAAAGAGATAGAAAAAAGTAATGAGCCTGATAAATTGCGAGAAAGACTTTTAAAGGAATACAGGGAAAAATTTGCGAATCCTTTTGTTGCTGCATCTCGTGGATATATTGATGATGTTATAGAACCAAGAGAAACAAGGAAAAAGATAATAAATTCTTTGAAGATGCTTGAAAACAAGAGCATGAAGCTACCTCCCAAAAAACATGGAAATATACCTCTATGATTAAAAAGGTTCTAATTGCGAACAGAGGAGAAATCGCTATAAGAATAGCAAGAACTCTGAAAGAGATGGGAATAAAAACAGTTTCGGCTTTTTCTGATGTTGACAGAGAATCCCTTCATGTAAGAAAAACAGACGAGGCATACTACTTAGGCAGGTCAAAACCTTCTGAAAGTTATCTTAATATTGAAAGAATTATAGAAGTAGCTCTTAAATCAAATGTAGATGCAATCCATCCGGGATACGGGTTTCTTGCTGAAAACTCTAAATTTGCAGAGGAATGTGAGAAAAAAGGAATAATATTTATAGGACCTTCTTCAGATGCTCTTGAAAAAAGCGGTGATAAAATATATGCAAGGAAAATTGCCCGGAAATGTGGTGTACCTGTTATTCCCGGAAGTCTCTCCGGAACTAAAAAATATGAGGAATTTGAAAAGCTCGTAGAGAAAATAGGATTTCCTGTTCTTATAAAAGCTGCACTTGGTGGTGGTGGAAAAGGTATGAGAATAGTAGAAAGTAAAAAAGAGTTGAAAAGTGCCTTTGAACTTGCTGGCAAGGAAGCAAAAGAAGCTTTTGGTGACGGAACATTATATGTGGAAAAATATTTACACAATCCCAGGCATATTGAAGTCCAGATACTCGGTGATAAAAAAGGCAATTACATCCACCTCTTTGAAAGGGAATGCTCTATTCAGAGAAGACATCAAAAGATAATTGAAGAATCTCCTTCCCCTTTTATGGATGAAAATTTGAGAAAAGACATAACAGAATCTGCAGTAGAAATAGCAAAAAGCATAGAATATTACAATGCAGGCACAATTGAATTTCTGGTTGATGAAAATAAAAACTTTTATTTTCTTGAAATAAATGCAAGACTTCAGGTTGAACATCCTGTAACAGAATTTATCACAGGTAAGGACCTTGTAAGGGCACAGATCATAATAGCAAATGGTGGAAAGATTCCATGGAAAGGTGAAGAAATAGTTATGAGAGGACACGCAATTGAAGCAAGAATTTATGCTGAAGACCCTTTTAATGATTTTGCACCTTCCCCGGGTGAAATAAAATTCCTATCAGAACCATCAGGACCCGGTATAAGAATAGACTCAGGAATATACAAGGGCTGGAGAATTCCTGTATATTATGACCCTCTGATATCAAAATTGATTGTATGGGCTGAGAAAAGAGAATATGCAATTGAGAGAATGTTATATGCATTGAAGGAATACAATGTAATAGGTATCCAGACGGTTATTCCATTTTTAATTAAGATAATGAAAGATAAAGATTTTCAAAAAGGAGATTATCACACAGGTTTTTTAAAAGAATTTAAATTTGACGAGATAGAAAAAAACGAAAAAAGTTACCTAAAAGCAGCCATTTTATCCGTGCTTGTGGAAGATATGCCTTTTCAGGAAGAAGAAAAAAAGAAAACTGATTATAATATGTGGAAAATTATAAATAGACTGAGGAACCTGTCTTGAAAAAACATGTTTTTGTAAACGGTAAAGAGTTTGAATTTGAGATAAAAAACAAAGGAGATAAAAAAATAATAATTTATAAGAACAAGGAGTTTGAAGTAGAAATTATAAATAAAAAAATCCAGGGCAGGATGTTTGCAATAATAAATGGTGAAGGAGTTGAATTTTCTATATTCAAAGGTGGAAAGGATAAATACACAATTTTAATGGATGGAAATGAATATGAAATTGAAACAGGTAAAAGGAAAGAGAAAAGAGAGGATGAAAAGGGAAGCCTTGTTTATGCTCCGATGCCTGGAATAATTACAGAAATCAAAGGTAAAAAGGGTGAGAAGGTAAAAAAAGGCACACCTCTTTTAGCAATGGAATCAATGAAAATGCAAATAGAAGTTTCCTCACCAACAAACGGAGAAATTGAGGAAATATTTGTAAAAGAAGGCTCTTCGGTTAAAAAAGGTGATAAACTTTTAAAGATTAAAAATGGATGAAAAAAATTTTTTTACACCCGAAGATATAAAAGAAATTAATTACGAAAAGCATATTGCCGACCCGGGCAAATTCCCATTCACAAGGGGAATTCACAAAACAATGTATAAAGGTAGACTCTGGACAATGAGACAGTATGCAGGATACGGAACCGCAAAAGAAACAAATGAGAGGTTTAAATATCTTCTTGATAAAGGACAAACAGGACTTTCAGTTGCTTTTGACCTTCCGACACAGCTGGGAATGGATTCTGATGACCCTATGGCAAAAGGCGAGGTTGGAAAAGTAGGCGTGGCTGTGAGCACCCTTAATGACATGGAAGAAATATTTAATAGAATTCCTCTTAAAGAAGTATCAACATCCATGACAATAAATGCAACTGCAAATATAATTCTTGCAATGTATATACTAACTGCTGAAAAACAAGGAGCAGAAGAAAAGGAATTAAGGGGAACCGTTCAGAATGACATCCTAAAAGAATTTCTTGCAAGGGGAAATTATATTTATCCACCAAAAGAATCAGTAAAACTTGGTATTGATATATGGGAATACTGCACCCGGTATGTTCCGAAATGGTATTTTGTATCAATTTCAGGGTACCATATAAGAGAAAAAGGAGCAACTGCGGAACAAGAAATTGCGTTCACTTTTGCAAATGCAATTGAATACATAGAGAATGTTTTGTCAAGAGGGCTTGATGTAAATAAGATTGGTGAAAGAATTTCATTTTTTTTTGGCGTTCATAACAACTTTTTTGAAGAAATAGCAAAATTCCGTGCAGCAAGAAAGGTCTGGGCGAGAATAATGAAAGAAAGATTCAAGGCAGAGAGCGAAAAGGCAATGAAAATGCGATTTCATACCCAGACCTGTGGTTCTACCCTGACCTATCAGGAACCTTATAACAACACAATTAGAGTAGCTCTTCAGGCACTTGCTGCAATATTCGGAGGAACACAAAGCCTCCATACAAATTCCTTTGATGAAGCAATAGGTCTTCCTTCAAAAGAAGCTGTAAAAATTGCTTTGAGAACACAACAGATAATAGCCTATGAGAGTAAAGTGTCTGAATACGCAGACCCGCTTGGAGGTTCCTGGTTATTAGAAAAACTTACAAAAGATAAAGAGGAAGAAATAACAGGGATACTTAAAGATATAGAAAAAAGGGGTGGAGCCTTAAAATGTATTGAGACTGGCTATACGAAAAAATTAATTGAAGAGAGTGCATATAAATATCAAAAGAATATAGAAAAACAGAAAGAACATATTGTTGGAGTCAATATTTTTAAAGATGAAGAGATAAAAATACCCTCTCCTGAAATAAAAGTCTCAGAAAAACTATTTGAAGAGAGAACAAAATTCTTAAAAGATTTTCGAAAGGGAAGAAATAGAGATAAAATTTTAAAGTGGATGGATATTTTAAAAGAAAAAGCTGAAAAAGGGGAAAATCTTATGCCCTACATCAAATCTGCAGTTAAAAATAATCTTACACTTGGTGAAATCTGTAATTCATTAAAGGAGGTTTATGGTGAATATGATAGAAGGGATTGAACATATAGGAATAGCAGTAAAATCAATCAAATCCGCGAAGGTATTTTTCAAAAAAATAGGACTTGAATTTTGCGGGGAAGAAATTGTTGAAGCAGAAAAGGTAAAAGTATCAGTATGTAATTTAGGAAACATAAAAATAGAGCTACTGGAACCTCTATCAGAAGATTCACCTATATATAAGTTTGTTCAGAAAGGCGGAGGTATACACCATATCGGATTCAAAATAAAAGATATTGATGATTTTTTAAAATTCGCTTCAAATAAAGGAATAAACTTTTTATATGAAAAATCTAGGGAAACAAGAAAAGGAAGAAAGATCAACTTTTGTTTTATACAAGAATTTACAAAGGTTCTTCTTGAATTCATCGAAGATAAAAATTTATAATTAACCGCTATGCCTTTTTTTGCAGTTATAGGTCTTGGATGGGGTGATGAAGGAAAGGGTAAAATAATAAGTGCTCTTTCTAATGAATTTGATATTGTTGCAAGATTTCAAGGCGGTTCTAATGCAGGACATACCGTTTATATAAAAGATAAAAAGGTGGTGTTTCACCAGGTTCCTTCAGGTCTTATTCATCCGGATAAAACAGGGGTTATGGGGCCTAATGAACTAATAGACATGGAACTTTTAATCAAAGAGATAGAAGAAATAGAAAGAGAGGGAATTAATATAAAAGATAGACTTTATATGGATGGAAGATGCCCTCTTGTCCTGCCTTATCACAAATTCATTGATGAACTTGAAGAAGAAAAAAAGGGGCTTTTGGGAACAACAAAAAGAGGCATAGGGCCTGCATACTCTGACTTCGTTGCAAGAACAGGTTTGAGAATATGTGATTTAAAAAGTGAGAGAGATTTAAATGAAAGGTTTAAAATTTCATGGGAATGGAACTCAATATTACTTGGAGGTAGATACGGGCAACCACCTCCTGATAAAAAAAGTATTATTGAAAAATTAAAAAATAATTTTGAGGTAATAAAAGACAAGGTAATTGACACTGTAGAATTTATAAACAAAACTGACAAAGAGGGTAAAAATATTTTGATAGAGGGTGCACAGGGAACACTTCTTGATGTTGCTCTTGGAACCTATCCTTATGTAACATCTTCTCATACAACTTCAGGTGGGGCATCTTCAGTTCTCGGAATACCTCCTTATAAAATAAAAAAAATAATAGGTGTATTAAAAGCCTATGAAACAAGAGTTGGTAAAGGTCCTTTTCCCACAGAATGCAAGGACGAATTTGGCAAAGTATTGCGGGAAAAAGGTGAAGAATATGGGGCAACCACGACAAGACCCAGAAGATGCGGATGGTTGGACCTAGTTGCTTCAAAATACTCCTGCATGATAAATGGTATAACAGAAATAGCGTTGACAAAGATAGATGTACTATCAGACATCAAAAAAATAAAAGTCTGCACCGCTTATGAAATTGATGGTAAAAAAACAGAAGTTCCTCCTATCAGTATATCAGACTGGTTTAAGGCAAAGCCCCTTTATGAAATTTTAGATGGTTTTGAAATAAAAAAAGATTATAAAAGCTTTGACGATTTACCTGAAAATTTAAAGAAAATTATTAAATTTGTGGAAGAATATCTTAATACGCCGGTTAAAATAATATCCCTTGGTAAAGAAAAATCTCAGATTCTTTTTAAATGAAAATATTGCCTCATGAAAAATTACTTTTTGCAATAGAAAGATTTGATATTGTCAGGGAAAAAGATAAAATACTGGTCGCCCTTTCAGGGGGTCCCGATTCAATTTCCTGTCTTTTAAACCTTAAAGCAATAGAAAAAGAAAAAAAATTAAAAATTCATGCTATATATATTGATCATGGAGTAAGAAAAAATATTCAGGAAGAAAAGAGGTTTATAAGAGAACTGTGTAAAAAATTGAATATAACAATACACTTTGAGAAAATTAATATATCAAAGAAAAAAAGTATTGAAGAAGAAGCAAGGATAAAAAGAAGGAAAATTTTTGAAAAATATGTTAAAAAGTATAAATTTGATAAGATAGCAACAGGACACACTTTAAAGGACATTATGGAAACACTGCTTTTCAGAGTATTGAGAGGTGGCTTTGGTGAAAAAGTAATAGGTATAATGCCATCTGAAAGTTTTTACATAAGACCCTGTGTGTTAATGACAAAAAAGGAAAACATAGAATTTCTGGAAAATTTAAAAGCGATGTACAGAATTGACATCACAAACTTTGATTTAAAAATCACACGAAACTACATAAGACATAAAATAATACCTCATTTTTACGAAATTTTCCCTGAATGGGAAAAAGGATTTTTAAAAACATACATCTCTTTTGTTGAAGAAAAAGAATTTTTACAAAAACATATCCAGCAAATATATGATAAAAATTTATTTATGAAAGGCAAGTTTTTCTTTATCCTTAAATACCCTTTAAAAATTTCTGATTATGAACTAA
>FWPU01006628.1_pt1 | contig 22825 bp, 21 predicted proteins | sample 2228361 | NCBI WGS metagenome assembly FWPU01 (sample SAMEA103939777, study PRJEB20133) | metagenome
CTCGGTTGTCTTGGCATGTGGTTTAGCATACGAGAGATTGTATTGGAAAGGAAGAGTTAGTTTAGAAAGTTAAGAACGTCCCCTTTTCCTTTTCCGCAAAAAAGGCCCGGTAAAAGGGCCTTTTTTGGTGCGTGGGCGATGTTGGATTTGAACCAACGACCTCCGCCGTGTGAAGGCGGCGCTCTCCCCCTGAGCCAATCGCCCCCAAGATCTCTCGCTTCTCCAGCCCTTTAGGGATCATATCGCCCTACCCGGATTCGCTTCGCTAGCGCCACTCGGTGGGCGAGAACCCGTCGAGCTCGTCTCGTCAAGTGTAAATTATCGCAAATTGTTCCCCCATGATCAACGGCAATCGCGACGATGTTGAACTCGCCCCGCCTGGGTTGCCCTTTCTGCGGTCCGACCGGCCGCGCTAGCGGGGGCCTCAAAAAATCGCGCCCTCCGGGCAGGCCTTCCTGCAGGCGCCATCTCCGTTGCAAAGCTCAGGATGGGCGGCGACGGCGACGTCGTCTACCAACTCGATGGCCCCGGTTTCGCAGACCGCGGCGCAAGCGCCGCAGCCGGTGCAGCTCACCGGATCGATGTATCTGATATAGGTGCACGAATTCCCTCGTTCGATTTTCATCGCATCTCTTCGGGCGAAATGCTCCGATCAACCGCGTGAGCCCATTTCGACGCCAAAGTCGCCACGAGTCGCAAATCGAGCAAACCGATAACGGCGGCGCCGACTCATTCATAACCCAATTATAAACATGGCCGAAGAAAAGCCAAGAAAAGAAACCATGCATCGCCCTCTTTCTCCCTCGCCGCGGCGGTCGTCCCGCTTTTGGGATCCTCCATCGAAAGCGATATACCCGCGAGTGGCATCGGTCACCGAGGCGGCGAGGTCCCCGGTTCTGGGGGTCTTTACCCCCGCCTGAAGACGCGGTATAAAGTAACGAATTCAACGCCAACGAAATGGATGCTGCAGCGCATGAAGGGAAACTCAAGACCGATAAAGATCGCCATGGCCTCGGTCAGCCTGGCCGTCGTTTTGCTCATTCTCGCGCCGATGGCGGCGATATTTTTCTTTTACTACCTGCCGACGACGAGCGACGCGTTCGCCAATGCGGTCTTGAGGACCGTCACGATCGTCGCGCCCGCGCCGAACCAGTCGGCGGCGGCAAAAGGGCGACTGGCGGTATCCGGCGATAAACTGGCGCAGTTGAAGCGCGGCGAATATTCGGCGGTCGACGGCCGCGAATTGATCGCCCTCAGAAAGCGGCCCCGCGGCTTCCTCTTCTTGACGATCAGTCCGGACGACCTCCAGGGAATGCAGCTGGACGACCAATTCTTCCTCATGAGGAAGTTCATCGATGCCGCCATCCGGCTTAAAGTCGACGCGGTGGTCGACGCGAGCATGGGCGACCACCTGCATACATATCCCGAAGGACTGAAAATGGCCGAGGATCTGCGCGAGCGCGGAATCAAGAGGCTGGTCGTATTCGATGGAGGCCACCACATCTCGAGCTTGCCGCTTGAACCGGAGGGACTGCTCATACCCGTAACCAACTGGAGAGATTCTCAGTACTTGGATCACACGTTCACGAGGGATGCCGTGAAGATTCCCACCCTGCGGGCGATCATCTCCAAAGAGCGAATAGAAACTTTCATAGCCCAGTTTCCGAGGATCAGCGTCACGGCGAAAACGCCGCGCGCGATGGCCGGCCTCGCGGCTCAGGCCATCATCGCGGCGAGCTCCGAAAAAGTGAAACCCGTCAACAAACCGATCGCCTCGGTCAAGGCCGCGGGAAGGTCCGTCGAGCGGAATGGTGCGGTCTTCGCTTCCGCCGAGGTACCCACGGGCACGCCGCCTGCGATAGCGGCCGAAAGGGCGAGAAGCTTGATCGCCCGCGCCGCCGGTCAATCCAAGCCCCGCAGGGTGTACCTCGGGGTGACCTACGGAACCAGCGGTCTGATCACCTCGGACCCGCCGCCGGTCCTGATCGAATCGGAAATGGCGAAAGACCTCAACAGAACCGTAGGAAATCTTCAGATACTCACAGTACCGTTCAGCGGCCGCGACATCTACGCTCGCAAGCTGCTCGGCGCGGATCGATAGGCGCTTGAAGCCCGGAGCGCTCGCCCCGCGATCCAGCGTCGTCCGGATGGAGACTCAGGAGCGCGAGAAGGCAGGCGCATCCATCGCCTTGCAGCCCGCTTCATGGGAGATCGCGGCTCGGGCGCGGCGCAAAAAGCCAGCGGCTCGACCGCCCAAGGCCCGCATCACTCGATACCTATGCCCTTCAAAAAGGAAATTCCGTCTTTTGCTTCCTCAACGCTCGTTCCAGGAGCGAACTCCAGGACCTTTACGACATCCCGGTTCAGATAGCGCTTGACGATGGACCAATCCACGGAGCCCTTCCCCGGAGGCGCGTGATCCCGATAGCCCTCGACGACGTCGTGCAGGTGCATCCCGACCAATCGATCCTCGTAAGCGCCCAAGAACGCGGCTGGATCTCCGTAGCCCAGGTTGCGGTTCGCCTCGGCATGCCCGGTGTCGTGCCAATACCCAACCGCGGTGTCGGGCGAGAATTCGCGAAATATCAAGGCGAACTCCTCGAAGTTTGGAACCTCGACGAAACCGTACCGATTCTCGATTCCAAGCAGGATGCCCAAATCCGACGCCATCTCGTTCACCTCGGATAGGCAAGAAACGGCGGCCTCGAGGGCGCGCTCGCTCAAAGCCCTGCGCCGGACGAGCGCGCCCTCGATGAAGTCCCGCGCTTCTTCTCCGCCGATTTTCCCCCGGTCGTAAAGGGCTTTTAACTCCGGGGTGGGATCGGGCATTCGGACCCTTCCGAGATGAAGGACGACGGCTTTGGCTTTCATCTCCGCGGCGATCTTCAAGGCCCGCTCCGTTCGCTTTACCGCCAGCCCGCGCTCCTCCGGGCTCTCCGACGTGAACAAATGCAGCTCTCCGCTTCCCTCTCCCTGCGGAAGGTGATCGGGAGCGGGGAAGAAATTGTGAACGCTCGTCACCCGAATTCCCCTGCGCGCGATGAGCGGGCGCATTTCGAGAAAGGTCGATTCTTTGACCTGGTATCCCAGCTCTATCGCGTCGGCTCCGACCTCCAGCAAAACTTCGAGCAGATCCGCGCCGCTCATGACGGTCGTAGCCCGCATGCCCGTCGAAACGCTTAGCAAACCTCACCTGCCCGCAACGATACGCGCCAGCCCCTCCGAAATCGAGAATTCTCTACAAAAATCATCATCCGGTAACCCCCTTGCCTGTTTAGTATGCATCCCCTGCCCGCGGCGGGAGCGCAGCTACCGGCGCTAAAGCCGCGAGCGAAGATCGAACCAGATCTCGCTTGCGCGGAATCGCGATCGCCGCGCTGGCACCATCGAACCTTCGCTAAAGCGGCGCTCGAAAAGGCGGAACCCGTCCGGAAACCTCGACGCCTGCGACCTGCGATCCGCCGCTCCGGATTCCGCCGCGCCCCGAATTTCGACCTTTGGCGAACCGCCTTCCTCCGCTTCATTCCCCGAAAGAAAGGCGGTCGATGAGGTACCGCGGCAACCCGACCTCGGCCATTTTCGCCTGCGTCTCCGAGATCGGATAATCCACCCTCATATATTCCAGCTCGAGCCTTTCCGGGTCGAAGATCATAAAGCTCGCCCGCGGATCGCCATCCCTCGGCTGCCCGACGCTCCCGGGATTGATGAGAAATCTGGCGTCGTCCGCCAGCGAAATCTTCCCCTCTTCAAGCGGAGCTATCTCGGCGCTGCCGTCTTGCCAGCGAAAGATGAACGGGAGATGGGAGTGCCCCACGAAAATGAATCGTTCGACAGTAGAGAGGAAGATGTCCGCGGCTTGGCGAAGCGTCAAAACGTACTCCCATATCGGATCCCGCGGACTGCCGTGAACCAAGAAAGCGCCTTTCACCCGAACGCCGTTTCTGGGCAGAGACCTGATGTAGGCCTCGTCTTCCTCTTCGAGAACCTCCTTCGTCCAGCGGCAGGCTTCTGCCGCATAGATGTTGAAGAGATCGAGCGGGACCTCGCCGATGGCCCCGAGATCGTGATTTCCGGCGACAACCTCGCTCGCCAACTTCGACATCCGCTCGAGGCATTCTTTCGGTTCGGGCCCGTAGCCCACGATATCGCCGAGGCACCACATTTCGTCGACCTCGCCCATCCGAGAGAGGACTTCTTCCAGCGCGTCTAGATTGCCGTGTATATCCGCGACGATCCCGTACCTCAATCGCCCCACCCGCTCCGCCGCGCGTATCCCCGCGAACGGCAGCCGTACCGATTTTTACCGCTCTGACCCGCTGTCATTTGCCTTCCTCCGCGATGCCCATTTCCGATGCCCATTTATCCAGCAAGGCGTACGCCTCCTCTTTCGTCTCGATCTCACCTTCAAGTTTAGCTTCAAGGAGCATTTCGAGGGCCCTTCCGACGAGCGGACCGGGCGATATCCCCAGGTGCTCCATGACTTCGTGGCCGTCGATGGGCGGTCTGATCTTGGCCGACTCCTCTTTCGCCTCGAGCTCCGCAATGCGGTTCTCCAGGTCGTCCAAAACGGCGAGAGACTCCCTGACCTTCTTGATATTCTTGCTCGTGCAGTCTGCCCTCAGAAGGGAGAACAGCTTGGGAAGGGTCGGACCCGCATCGCGCGCGAACCTCCTGACGGCGCTATCCGTCCAACCCAACCGATATGTGTAGGCTCGCATGTGCATCAAAATCAGCTTATTGACTTCTTCGATCAAGGCCTTCGGGTATTTGAGCTCTCGCAATCGCTTTCTGGCGATCCGGGCGCTTTGAACGTCGTGATTGTAGAAAACGACCTTGCCCTCTATGATCTGCTTCGTTTGGCTCTTCGCTATGTCGTGGAAGAGAGCCGCCAATCTCAAAGAGAGGTCGCGCTCGACGTTTTCTAGGACGACAAGGGTGTGCTCGAATACGTCTTTGTGATGAAAGTCCGGGTCTCGCGCGAGCTTGAGCATCGAAAGCTCCGGAATGCATTCCTCGAACAGGCCGGTTTCCACCAAAAGCCTGATGGCTTCAGCCGGATGGTCGCCCGTGAGCGCCTTCGATATCTCCTCCCTGATTCGCTCGGTGGACACGATGGCCAAAGTCCGCCTCATCTTCTCTATCGCCGCTTTGACTTCGTCGACGACGGCGAAGCCGTGGGTTGAAGTGAACCTAACCGCCCGCAGCATTCTGAGAGGATCATCCGCGAAGCTCTCCTCCGGCGCTATGGGGGTTCTCAAAACGCCGCTTTTCAGGTCTTCTTCGCCGCCATAGGGATCCACCACCGTTCCCTCGGGCACCTTGATGGCCATCGCGTTCACCGTGAAATCCCGGCGAGAGAGGTCGGTCAACACGTCCGACGCGAACTCGACTTCCGGATGTCTCGACTCCACTTCGTAAACTTCGGTCCTAAACGTGGTTATCTCTATCTTGAGGTCCTCTTTCGCCAAGCTTACGGTCCCGAATTTGACCCCCACAAGCCAGAGCGCATCCGCCCATCCTCCGACGATCTTGACGATTTCGTCCGGAGAAGCGTCCGTGGTGAAGTCCAGATCTTCGTGATACCTCGCTAGAAACGCGTCCCTCACGGTTCCTCCGACCAGGTAAAGATCCTTCCCGGCGGCCTCGAAGCGCTTTCCGAGTTCCTGGACCGTGGGATGCTTAAGCACCCTCTCGATGTTCTTCTCTTTGAAAGCCGAAACGCTTATTCCCAACACCCCCAAAAAACTCGGCCGTCTTTTTCGCAGCGACGGCCCTTAATTAGTAAATAATTAAATCGCCATCAAAGCAAGGGGACGCAAATCGGCATCCAAAGGCGCCCGCTCCGGTCCGCTTCGGTTAAGCCACCGGTTACTTAGCCGGCGGTTGAATCTTGCGCGAGCGATGTTTTGAGCTATCATCGTAATCGGCATGAACGGTGAACCTCTGGTAAACGTGCAGCCATTCGACATTCCCCATTCGCCTGGCGTTTATTTGATGCTGGACCGCAAAGGGAGCGTCCTCTACGTGGGAAAGGCCAAGAACTTGAGGCGCAGGATTCGCTCGTATTTCCACAAGAGCAAGAAACCGGCAAAGGTCGAGCGATTGCTGAAGCGCGTTTACAAGGTGGAATTCATCCAAACCGAAAGCGAGCGCGCGGCGCTCGTTCTCGAAAGCCGACTCATCAGGGAGCTCTGGCCTCCGTACAACTCCCTCGGGAAAGAAACGCCGCGCTATCCGTTCGTGATGCTCGATCGATCGGATTTCCCGGCTCCGACCGTCGTCAGCAGCATCTCCAAACCGGGCTCTTATTACGGGCCTTTCGCCTCGGCCGGAGCGCTCGAAGCGCTTCTCGAGCTCGCGCGCGATGAGTTCGGCTTGAGGCGATGCAAAACCATCGAGAGCAAGCCCTGCTTTTATTACGAAATCAAGCGCTGTGTCGGCCCGTGCACCGGACTCGTCGATCGGGAAGACTATTCGGAGAGATTGTCTCCCCTTATAGAAGCGCTGGAGGGAAACCCGAGCCGCCTGAAGGCCGCGATCGAAAAGCGCATGGCCATCGCCTCGGAAAACCTCGATTTCGAGCGGGCGGCGCGCTGCCGAAACGCCGTCCATGCCCTTTCTACGCCGCCCTTCGCGAGAATATCCTCTCCATCATCCTTCTCGCCTCCCTTTCCACCGCCTTCTTGAGATCGTCCGGGAGCGCGTCTTCGGTGATTTCGCACGAAGCGGCGTAAGAGAGAAGAGCCAAAAATCGCGCGGGGATCCGGCCGGACCTCCGCATGAGATAGCTCCAGTCCAGGTCGGGTTTGCTGCGTATGATCATGAGAACGTGCTGCCAGTCGTGCTGGCGCAGCTCCTTCCACGAGGTGACCATTTTTGTGAAAATGATGTCTTCCGGGGATGCCAGCGGAAAGATCGTCCCTCCGAGCTTTCCGGGGTGGGCCCTGGAAAGCATTTCGGCATCCAGCAGCACGCCCCTTTCGGTCAGGAATCCCTTTCCGATCTCGAAAATCAAGTCTATCGACTCTTTATCCTTAAAGGCGTGATATATCCAAAGCTCGTCCGTCCTTCTGGTGGTGAACCCAAGCTCTGTGAGCACCGGCAGCACCGCGCGGGCTCCCTCTTTGGTGACGAAGAAGTCGATATCCTTCGTGATATCCTTTCGACCGTATTCGAGCATAGCGATGCCGCCGATCACCAAAAACGGCACGCCGGTCCGCTGAAGCGCCCTCACGGCCTCCTCGTATACCGGAAGGCGGGCTTTCATCTCTTCGGGCAGCAGCGGCGTCAGGTCTATCACGTCTCTCTTTCCCAAAGCATCCTCCGAAAGCGCTCTCAACCGAACTTGAAGGGCAAACCCCGCAGATCGGTTATACCCATAAAGCCGAACCTCTCCATGTCCAAAGCGGGGGTTTCAAGAGGAACCGCCCCGTCTTTCTTGGCATCGCCAGTCGCTTGCTCCCGAGCCGTGCCCACGCCTCCACCTCTCGCTTCTCGCAAGAGAACTTCGACGACCCCGGCCGCTCGGCTACGCGGCGCGCGCTCCGGAAGCCTCGAGGACTTTTTTGACCATTTCTTTTTCGGGAGGTGCTCCCACCAGAGAAACCGCTTCGTTCATCACGATTTTCGGCACGGCGGTGATGCCGTAAGCCTCGATCAGCTCCGGGAACTCGGCCACCTCGATGACTTCGGCGGAAACGAAATCGGAGGCCAGAGCCAGCTGATAAGCCAAGCCGGCGGCGCTCGGGCAGTATGGGCAGGTGGTCGTCACGAACACTTTGATGTCGACGGGCTTGGACGCCGCAGAAATCTCGTCCAGGGATTCGTCGGATAGCCGAGCTTTTCCGCTCGATATCCCCAAAAGCGCCTGTATAAAGGGCGTAAATTGGTACCCGGAGGGCATGCCGTAATACCTGATCCCGCGATCCTCTCTTCCGAGGGGAACCAATGCGGGAACCCGCTTGACGCCAAACCTATCGGCCGCATCTCGATCGGCGTCGAAGTCCAGAACTTCGAGGGATAGAACGTCGGACAACTCGACTAGCTCGCCCAAGAGTTCCTCGACTTCCTCGCAGTACTCGCAAACGGGCAGCGGCGGCTTTTCCGCGCGAGCTCCCGGCGCCCGCGTGAAAAGCAGTATCGCCACGGGGTCGACCAACCCCCGATTCAAGACGCTCGATATCTCCAGTCGCTGCTCTTCGTTTATTTTTGGCATGTCAGCCCGCCGCCTTAGCTTACTCGCTCAAGGGATATCGCATGCCCATTATCCCGCTGCGGCCGGCGAAATACTCGGGATGCTCCTCGAACTCCCTTTTCTCTTCCTCGCTGTGAAAATAGTAAACTGTGCGCTCGTACTCGGTTTTCGCCTTCGCCTCTTTCTCGTCTAACGGCATCTGACAAACCGGGCAAACCGGCATCAGCGACCACCTCCGCGGCGATCTGCGTCGCTCCCGCCAGCGACGAGATCGCGGAATTTGCTTCGATCTTTTGCTACCCCCGTTCTTCTGCGCGAAACAAAGGCGCGCAGAATCGCATCGATGTGCCGCAAACGCCGCAATCCAATGTAGGGCCCGATCCCCGATCGGGCCGCTGGCGCGCGCGTCATCGAAACATTATTCGTAATGTAAACGCAAACGCGTACGCCGAACCCCCGATGCGGTTTATCGGCGCGCACCAGCTACGAAGGGCAAACGTCATTCCGGCGCGTTTGCGAAACGCAATCCGCATTTGGGAGGTATCGCGCGAACGGGCGTTTGCGGACGCGTCCCCGCGGGGGAAACTACACGGTCCGTTCGGGGAACGGACCCTGCAGATCGTCAACAACGCCGTTTTTGATTCATCGGACGTTTGTGCATTTTGCGCATGCGTGTGGTTAAAACGGCGTTCGGTCCGTTCGGGGAACGGACCGTGCAAATCGCGGGCAAAGCGCGGATATCGCGCATATGCGGGGATAACACTTCTTTGGACGTTCAAATGGCGCATCCGCGAGGCTCATATCGCAAAACGCGCTGCCTCAGGCGAGCGCCGGCAACCAGGCGATGCCGATCACGCCCAGCACCAACGTCGCGGCTATAACCAGCGCGAGCGTGAGCGAAAGGGCGCCCTTTACGGCTACCTTGGGGACGGTCGTGCCCAGGGCGACCTCTCCGCCGACCGCTTCGGCCTCGGGCTCGGCCACGTACATCTGCTGGGTGACCTTGAGATAATAGCCGAGCGAGATCACCGTGTTGATGAGGCCGGCCAACGCCAGATATGCAAAACCTCGCTCTACGGCCGCCTTGAAAAGGGCAAACTTTCCGAAGAACCCGGCGAGGGGCGGCGTTCCCGCGAGCGAAAACATGAAAATCGCCATCGACATCGCCAGATATGGACTTCGCTTGCCGAGGCCGGCGAAATCCTTCATCGTCGCGGGTTCCTGGCCGGTAAGCCCCAGCACCACGAAAAAGGCGCCGATGTTTCCGAATATGTAAACCAGAAGGAAGAACATGAGCGCCGCGTAGGCGTCTTTCCCGCCTATGACCAGCGCTATCATGGCGTAACCGGTATTCGCGATGCCGGAGTACGCCAGCATTCGCTTCACATCGTCTTGCATGAGGGCGACGAGATTCCCGTAGGTCATCGAAAGCACGGCCAATATGCCCAGGAACAGCTGCGCTGATGGATAGTTGGTGGCGAAATCCGGACCGAGTATCCTAAATAGGGCCAGGATGATTGCGACTTTCGGCATCGTCGATATGTAGGCGACGACGGGCGTGGAGCCCCCCGCGTAAACGTCCGGGCTCCAAAAGTGGAACGGAAAAGCCACTATCTTGTACCCCAATCCCATGAAGATGAAGAAAAACGCGAAGAGAAGAAGGTCGAGCTTGGCCGAGGAAAGGCCGATGGGAGCGGTGAATATCGGCTTTACGTAGGAGATCGTGCCGAGAGACCCGTACAACAGGGCGATTCCGTACAGCATGACTATCGAAGCGAAGGTGCCCAAGAGGAAGTACTTCAGCCCCGCCTCTACCGCCTGCTCCTGCTTTTTAAGAATCGCCGTCATCGCGTAGGTCGGTATCGCCAAGAGCTCGATCCCGAGGAAAAGCATGAGAAAAGTCTGCGCCGAGACGATCACCATTCCGCCCAATAGCGAAAAAAGAAGGAGGCAATAGTACTCTGAGCGGCTCTCTTCCCCGTAGAAATGCCACGAAGCCAGCACGACCAGCATTCCCGCGAAGGCGAAGACCAGCCTGCCGTACGTCGTGAGCGTATCCACCCTCAAGGCGCCCTCGAAGTAAACGCCGTAGATGGAGCGCCAGTCGAAGGCCACCCAAACGGATAAGCCCATCAAGACCGCCAGCGTCGCCAGGGCCAGGTGTCGAACATATCCCCTCTTAGCGGGGACCAAAAGATCGAAAGTGAGAAGGGCGGTCGCGGCCAACGTCAGGAAAATTTCCGGCAACAGTGCGATATATGCTTTCAAGCCGCTACCCCCCTACGATCCTCGCCAACATCTCGGTGGCCGGACGCACGATTTCTATAAATGGATGCGGGTAAACGCCGAGGAAAAGAGCGAAAGACATGAGCGGTATCAAGGCGACGAACTCTCCGGGCATCAAGTCGTAAATATGACCGCTCAGCCCATGCCCTCCATCCGAAGGCGAAAACACAACCTGCTGGAGCATCCGCAAGAAGTAACCGGCCGTGAGCACGATGCCCAACACCGACAAGGCCGTGATGTTCGCGTAAGCCTGGAACCCGCCGAGAAGGGCCATGAACTCCCCGACGAATCCCGCCAGGCCCGGCAAGCCCAAAGAAGCGAACGAGGCGAATGCGAGGACCACGGCGAGAGATGGAACCGCGGTCGCCAAGCCCGAGAGTTTCGCGATTTCTTTCGTGTGATAGCGCTCGTATACCATACCCACGAGGAAGAAGAGCATTCCAGTGATTATACCGTGGGTGAACATTTGGATGTTCGCCCCGACGAAGCCCGCCGTAACGCCCGAAGCGATCCCAAGAACGACAAAGCCCATATGGCCGATGGATGAATAGGCCACCATCTTCTTCAGGTCTTTCTGCGCCAGGGCGAGCGCCGCCCCGTAGATGATGTTGATCACCCCTAAAACAGCTAGCCAAAAGGCATATTTCTTAAATGCCATAGGCAAGGTCGGAAGCGAGATCCTGAGAAAGCCGTATCCTCCCATCTTCAGCAGGACCCCCGCCAGGATCACGCTTCCCACCGTCGGGGCCTCCACGTGAGCGTCCGGAAGCCAGGTGTGGAACGGAAAGATCGGAACCTTAACCGCGAAGCCGAGGAAAAGCGCCCAGAATATCAAATCCTGCAAGTGAGCGGCGTACTTCCCCGCCTGCCCCCACTTGGCGACCTCGATCATATCGAAGGTGTGGGGGCCGTAGAAATAAAGCAGCAGTATGCCGAGGAGCATCACGACGCTTCCGGCAAGCGTGTATATGAAGAACTTGATGCTCGCGTACTTGCGCCTTTCCCCGCCCCAAATTCCGATGAAGAAGAACATCGGCAATAGAACGACTTCCCAGAATATGTAGAAAACGACGTAATCGAGGGCCACGAAAACGCCCAGCATTCCCACTTCGAGCAAGGCGAGCAGGAAGAAATAGCTCTTGACCTGCTGATCGATCCTCCACGAGTAAATAGCGCAGAGGAAGGTAAGAAGGGCCGTCAGGAAAATTATGGGCATCGACAGGCCGTCTACTCCGAGGTAGTACTTCATGCCGATGACGGGCACCCAGTCGAACTTCTCCACGAACTGCAGGCCGCTCTCCCCGAGCCGGAAGTTGGCCAGGAGCAAAACCGACCACGCGAAGATGATGCCCGTCCCGACGATCGACGTCGCCTTTATCGCCTTCTCGTGCCGCGAAGGGATGAGAAGGGTAACGATCGTCAGAACGACGGGCAAGCCGACCAGGATGCTGAGTACCGGAATTCCGTTCATCGCACTAACCACCTCGTCAAATAGAAGATGGCTACGCCGAAGAGGAGCATGAATAGCGCGTAATTTGCCACTATGCCGGTCTGGAGCTTTCTGAAAGTCCTGCCGAGAACGTATGTGGCCCCTCCAACGGCGTTAACCGTACCGTCTACCCCCCTTAAATCGATAAGTCCCGATGCGGCCGCCGCTTTCATGCCGAGATAGCCGACGTAGTTGACCAAGCCGTCGACGACGTACACGTCAAACAGCCTGGCGATCTCGCTCAATGCGAACGTCGTCTTCACGAACAGAACTTCGTAGAGCAGGTCGATGTCCGCCCGCCGCAGCAGCTCGCTGATCCTGAATATAGGCGTAACGATGAGCATCTCGCCTATTTGATCTATGTTTAACCGCCTCAACAGCTCGCTCAGAGCGAACACCGGCTTTATGAAGATATAGCCGTAGATCTGCTCCAAGTAATACCTGTTTCTCGTCAAGGCGGTGAATTTTTCCAGCCTTTCGATCGAGTCTATCCTGGATCGATTCTGTTCCCAGGCCAAATAGATTCCCGACAGGGCGACTACCGCCGATAGCATCATGAGCCACCAGATGGGGCTCTCGTGCTCCTCGGGCGCGACGAGATGGGACAGCGCCGCGTAACCAACCGGGAAGTTTATGAGGCCCCCGAGCACGGTCGCTCCCGAGAGTATTCCCTGGGGGATCGTCATCACCTTCGGCGATTCGTGAGCGTGTCCTTTCTCCTCCCCCATGAACACCATGAAATAGACCCTGAACATGTAGAAGGCCGTGAGCAGCGCGGTGGCGACCCCGACCGCGAAGAGAGCTTTCGTCGAGATCGGAGAGAGCATCTTGCCGTGCCAAAGCGAGAGAAGTATCTCATCCTTGCTGAAGAACCCGGCCAACGGGGGAATTCCCGCTAGTGCCAATCCGCCGATCAAAAATGTGGCGGAAGTTACCCGCATCCTCTTGCCCAATCCGCCCATCTCTCTTATATCCTGCGTGCCCGAACCGTGGATCACCGAGCCCGCGGACAGGAAGAGGAGGCTCTTGAAAAAGCCGTGGGTGATGAGGTGAAATACGGCGGCCACGAGCCCCCCGGCTCCCAGAGAGCCCATCATGTAACCGAGCTGGCTCATCGTGGAGTAGGCCAAAACCCTTTTTATATCGGTCTCCGTCAGGGCGAGCGATGCCGCGAATATGGCCGAGAACATCCCGACCGCGGCCACGACCGGCAGGCTTCCCCCCGCCAGCTCGAAAAGCGGATAAGTCCTGGCGATCAGAAAGACCCCAGCGGCGACCATCGTCGCCGAATGGAGCAGGCCCGATACCGGCGTGGGGCCGGCCATGGCGTCGGGCAACCAAATGTGGAGCGGAAACTGGGCACTCTTCCCAACCGCCCCCCAGAAAAGCAGGAGCGTCGCCAGGGTTAGGAACCCCTTATCGGTCCCTTCGGCGGCCTTGAAGAGCGCCGGGAGGTCCAGCGTCCCGAACTTGATGAAGAGAAGGATCGTTCCGGCTAGAAAGCCCATATCGCCTATCCTCGTGGTGATGAACGCCTTGATCGAGGCGACCCTCGCTTCCTCCCGCTCGAACCAGAACCCTATCAAAAGGTAGGAACAGAGGCCCATAACCTCCCAAAAAATGAGCATCCCGAGCAGGTTCGAGCTGGTAACCAACCCGAGCATCGACATGGTGAACAGCGAGATGACCGCGAAAAACCAGGAAAACCTGCTGTCGCCGTGCATATAGCCGACGGCGTAGGCTATGACCATCGTGGCGACGATCGCCACCATGGCGAGGACCGATGCGGAAAGCCCGTCGACCAGAAAGCCGAAGTTCAGGACCCTGTTTCCCAGATTAGCCCAGGTGAATGTGGCATGGAGCAGGGGTTCCTCTCTCCCTTCGGCCGCCACCCTGGACAGCAAGTAAAGGGAAAGGACCAGCGATCCGGATATCGCCGACACCGATACCCAGCCCGCTTTATCTTTAAAAATCTTCCCGAAAAAAGCCAGCACCGCAAAAGCGAGCGCCGGAAGCGCGACCACAAGCGCCGTTATAACCGAGAGCGGCATAAAGCCTCCTTCCGCGATCCGCTATCCGCTCAGAAGATTCAGCTTGTCGACATCCGCGCGTCCGTGCTTGCGGAAAAACAGCAGCACGAGCGCAAGACCGACGCCGATTTCGGCGGCGGCTATCACCATGCTGAACAACGTGAAAATCATGCCCGTCAGCTCCGCGTCGTTCGCGACGTTTCCGATCGTCAAAAAGGTCAGATTCACCGAATTCAACATCAGCTCGAGGCACATGAGCGCCTGGATCAAGCTCCTCCTGGTCAAAAACCCGAGGAGCGCTATCAAGAACACTATCGCCGCTAGAACCAAAAAGTACTCCGTCGGTATCATCACTCGGCCTCCTTGGCCAGATATATCGCTCCCACGAGGGCGACGAGCAACACGACGGAAGCCAGCTCGAACGGAATGAGGTGCTTCTTGAAAAGGATCTCGGCCAGGGCCGTCGTCGTGTTGATGCCCACTTTCGGCTTGGCGAACAATTTGGAAACGGCAGTAACCGTGTTTATCAATCCGATCGTCAGGACGGAAACGATCACGGCCGCGAACCAGCTCTGCTCCTGCAGAAGCTCATCCCAAGCCCCCACGCCCACCCGGGTCATCATGATTACGAAAATGACGACGATCGTTATCGCGCCGGCGTAAATGAAGAGCTGAAGAAGCGCGATGAAAGTGGCGTTCAAGAGGGCGTAGAGGCCGGCAAAAGAAAGAAGCGACGCCGCCAAATAAACCGCGCTGTGGACGAAATTGCGGCTGAGCAGCATGAGAAGGCTGAACAATATGGCGACGAAGCTCAAGAAAAAGAACAGAACGTAGGCCCCGGTTTGGTAACTGCCCATCAGATATCGGCCCCCCTGATTTCGCCGTTTTCGATAAGCTTGAAAATCAGCCCGCGGCGCGAGTAATCGGCCAACTCGAAATCCTGCGTGAAAAACAGGGCGTTGTAAGGGCACGCCTCGACGCAGAGGCCGCAGAAAGTGCAGCGCCCGGCGAACCACTCGAAATCCTTCGGCTTCCTCTTCTCGTTCGGATCCGGCGTGACCCTCAATACCCTGTCCGGGCACTGGTTCACGCAGATGCCGCAGGCCTGGCAAACCGGGCTGCCGTCCTCTTTCCTCGACGGAGCCAGATAGATGCGCGATCTTTCCGGCAGCTTTTTCTTCTCATACGGGTAGAGCTCCGTTTTGGGCTTCGTCAAAAGCCTCTTGAACGTTATGCTCATTCCCTTCGCTATACCGGCTCCGAGCATTCGCATCTTCCCCCGCTAAGAACTTCCCCCGTTAAAAATACTTCGGCCAGATCGCAGAAAGCATTCCCGCCAGCAGCAAGTTGGCCAGAGCCAGCGGAATCAGGTACTTCCAACCGAGCTCCATCATCATGTCCACGCGGATCCTCGGCAAAGTCCCGCGCACCCAGATGACCACCGCCGCGACCAGATAAGTCTTGAGCAGAAGCCAAACGAACGAGGCGGGAAGGAACGGCATGTTCCACCCCCCGAGGAATAAAAGCGAAGTGATCATGCCCGCGACGAACAGCGCGGAATACTCCGCCACCATGAAGAGCCCGAACTTCATTCCGGAGTACTCGGTGTGGTAACCCGCGACCAGCTCCGACTCGGCCTCGGGCATGTCGAAGGGGGTCCTGTTCATCTCCGCCAGCAGCGTGATGAAAAGTATGAAGAATCCGATGGGCTGCTTGAACATGTACCAGACGTACTTTTGCTGCTCGACGATTTCCGTGAACTTCAGCGATCCGGCCATGACCACCACACCCAGCACCGACAGAAGCATCGGCACTTCATAGCTGATCTGCTGCGCGGCAGATCGCAGAGCGCCCAGCAATGAGTACTTATTGTGGGACGCCCATCCGGCCAGCGTGAAGCCAATCGGCATGACCGCGACTACCGCGAATACGAAGAAAACCCCGAGGCCCAACTCCGCCATCGCAAATCCGGGCTGAAATGGAAGCGTTATGTACGACAAGTAGGCCGGAACGAGGACTATGGCCGGCGCTATCCAGAAGAACAGCCGATTGGTTCGGCCGGGGATAACGTCCTCTTTAATCATCATCTTCAGGCCGTCCGCTGCGGTCTGGAGGATGCCGTGCCAGCCCGTATGAAGAGGACCCGGCCTCAGGTGGATGTGGCCCAAGACCTTGCGTTCGTAATATATCAAGAAAAGAGCGTTAAAGGACATCAGAAGGAGCAGGCCGACGGCCCAGGCGATCGCCCTTGCGAGCACGATTCCGGTCATCGGTCCACCTCCCCCAGAACGATGTCTATGCTGCCTATTATCGCGATCATATCCGCTACCTTCCAGCCGATCGCCATCCTGGGAAGCGCCGACAAGTTCACGTACGCCGGTGACCTGAAGTGAACCCTGTGCGGCTTGTTGGTTCCGTCGGAAACCACGTACACGCCGAGTTCCCCCCTGGGAGACTCGGTCCGCACGTACGCTTCCCCTTCCGCGGGCTTCAGCACTTTGGGGACCTTAGAACGAATTTCCCCCTCCGGCATCTTTTCGATTATTTGGAGAATCATTTTGGCCGATTCCCGCATTTCGTCCATGCGCACGCGATAGCGGGCAAAGCAATCTCCACCTTCCGCGACGCACACCTGAAAGTCCAGCTTGTCGTAAATGGAATAAGGATCGTCTTTGCGAAGATCCCTGGGGACACCGGTCGCCCTGAGTAGCGGCCCTGTCAGGCCCCACTCTATCGCCTGCTCGGTCGTTATTGGATTTATTCCCCTGGTTCTCGAGACGAAGATCTCATTTCCGGTGACCAGGCCCTCGTAATCGTCAAGCTGCTTAAAAAAGTAATCGTCGATGTATTTATGGATTTTCTCCAAAAGGCCATCCGGAAGGTCCTCCCTGACTCCGCCGAAGCGGAAATAATTGGGCATCATCCGGCTTCCGGCCGTCTCTTCGAAAAAGTCCAGGATGTATTCCCTGTCGAGCATGGCGTAGAGGAGCGGAGTCCAGGCCCCCAGGTCGTTCGCGTACGTTCCGAACCAAACCAAGTGGCTCGCGATCCTCACCAGTTCGGCGAAAAGGACGCGGATGTATTCGGCGCGCTCGGGCACCTCTATTCCCGCCAGCTTCTCGACCGCCCGACAGTAAGCCATTTCGGTTGCGAACGCAGACAGGTAGTCCATCCTGTCGCAGAGCACCTGAACCTGCTGATAGGTGCGATTCTCCGCGAGCTTTTCGATCCCCCTGTGGAGGTATCCCACGATCGGTTTGAGCGCGACCACCTGCTCGCCGCTTATTTCGGCCATGACGTGGAGGACGCCGTGCGTCGACGGATGCTGCGGACCGAAGTTCACGATTATCGTTTCCGTCCCGCCGACCGTTCCGATGCGCCGGAATTCTACCATTCCGCTTCCTCCAACTCGAAAGACTTCCTCAAAGGATATCCCTCGAAATCGTCGACGATCAGAACCCTAGTGAGGTCGGGGTGATCGGCGAATTCGATGCCGAACATGTCGTAAACCTCGCGCTCCTGCCACTCGGCGCCTTCCCACACCGGGTACAGCGAATCGACCTTGAGGTCGCCATCCGGCAATATGGCCTTCACGGTGATCTGGGAAGATGGCGACTCCAGCAGGTGCGCGACGACTTCGACGGTTTCTCCCCTATCGACAGCCGTTATGCTCGAAAGCTCGCATCCCTCAAGCTTGAGCGCCTCGCAAATCGCTCGATAGCTCTCCCTCGGGGCGATGACGATCGGGCCCAACTGCGTTTCCCGCACCTCGGTTCCCTCAAAGCGCGCCGAGAGCGCGGCCAGATCAACGTTGGCCATCTTGACCCGCCTCTTCTTCCTCGGTTTGCCGCTCGTCTTTCACGAGCAACTCCTCTTTGACGGCGCGCTCTACCTCCTCGGTGAGCGTTTCCGGAACGTAGAGCTCGGCGCTCTTCCTGGCGCCGCCGACGAAAGTGTCGTTCTTGATTTTCTCACGAAGCTTGAGGAAGCCGTAAATGAGCGCTTCCGGCCTCGGAGGGCAGCCCGGAACGTAAACATCGACCGGCAAGATCGTATCTACTCCCTTGAGCACGTGATACGAGTCGGCGAAGGCCCCTCCGCTTATCGCGCAGCTTCCCATCGCGATGATCCATCTGGGCTCCGCCATCTGGTCGTAAAGCCTTTTTATGACCGGCTCCATCTTCTTCGTGACGGGGCCGGCAACCACCATGACGTCGGACTGCCTCGGAGACGAGCGGGGGATGATGCCGAACCTGTCGAAGTCATAGCGGGGCATGCTCGTCGCCATCATCTCGATGGCGCAGCAGGCGATGCCGTAGCCGAGCCACCAGAGCGATTTCGCCCTCGCCCAGTTGAAGACCGAATCGAGCGAGGTGGTTAAAATGTTGGGCGTCTCTATGTGATGAATCAAACCCATTTCAGAACACCCCTGCGCCAGGCGTAAAGGAGGCCGACCAGCAGAATGACGATAAACACGAACATCTCGACGAACCCGAACCAAGCCAGCTTCTTGTAGATGAGCGCCCACGGATAGAGGAAGATCGTCTCTATGTCGAAAATCAGGAAAAGCAGGGCGAAAGCGTAGTATTGGATTCGAAAAGGAACCCAGGGTTCCCCAATCGGTAGGCTCCCGCACTCGTACGTGACTTCTTTTTCGGGATATGAGTTCTTGGGCGCCACCAAAGCGACCGCAAAGTATACGAAAATGACGAAAGCCACTCCGACTATTCCAGCCAGAACGACCGACGCCAGTATCTGGAGATGTTCGTTCATAAGAACCCCCGTGCGATAGCGCGCTTCATAAAAGTTTACTTCAAGAAAAGACGTTTGCAAGCACAAGCGCACAATGATAGAAGCGCGAAGCGCTACGCGGCCAAAATGCCTTGTGAAAATCATAACGGAAAAGATGCCCTGATTTGTCGACTCGTCGGTAAACGGTCGGTTTTTATGGCTAAAAAGTTAAACTCTCGGCGCGAACGGTTGCGAGTTGCTCGCTTCTCGCCGGGCAGCGAGCGTTAGTTATCGGGTTCTCACCGATCCGACCTCAGGGCGTCGTTAAAAATTTATTTCACGCCTCCCTGGGCCCCGCGCGGAACGCCGGCGGAACTTCAGCACCCCGGTCGAGGCGCGATATCGCGCCTCGACCGGCTTGCCTTCTATCTGGCCAGCTCGGAAGCGCTCGGACCGCGCGATCGCCGTCAGCCGTGCTCTCGTTAAAATCCTTGATCGCAACTCCGAGCGATACTACAATCGAAATGCGGCATCATGTTCACAAAAGGGCACTGGGATGGCCGATACCAAAGCAAGCGCGCATTCCAAAAAATCCCTTCACCCGGCATACGGTAAAGCGATCGCCGCAGACGGCTCAAAAAGATCGCTTTGCGATTTGCGCCATTTGAACGCTATGCAAAGGAGGTGAGAAAAGTGAAGCGCTCGATCGGGAAGATTCTCCTGTTGCTCGCGATCGTGGCCCTCGCCGCGAGCGCAGCCGCCGGGATCATCGCAGCTCGAGAAAAAGCGGCGCGAGGCGGTCCGGAGATAGCCAAGCTGACCTTCATCCATTACGGAAAGTCGGGGGGTCAGCGAGAAGCCACCGACACGATAACCGATTACAAATACAACGGCGTGAGATGGCCCGACGCGGCCCCGGTAATTCGCTTCACGATCGATCCGACCAACAAGTGGGGCCTTCAATCTTTTGACATAAAGACGGCGGTCGATTCGGCGGCAGCGGCGTGGCACGATGCGGATAACAAGGTGACCTTCGTCGATGACGGAATCGCCGCGGCGACCGCCGATCCGGGCGCGGCGCCCGATGGCCGCAACACGGTCTCCTTCAGGTCCATAAGCTCCAAGTTCCCGAACGCCATAGCGGTCACCTACAGCTGGTACTACGTGAACACCAAGCGCGTATTCGAAGTGGACACGATCTTCAACGACGACCTTCCTTGGTCCGTGAATCCTTACGGGGCTTCCTTTACCGGCTCATACGATGTCCAAAACATCGCCACCCACGAGATAGGGCACTGGCTGGTACTCGGCGATTTGTACAAGCCGCGCGATGCGGAGCTCACCATGTACGGCTACGGCGCGATGGGAGAGACGAAAAAGGACACCCTGGGCGTCGGGGACATTTTGGGAATCAACAGGATTTATCCGTAGCGAATAGGGGTGACGGATTTCAGGTAAACTCCCCGAGCATCTTGATTTCGGGCTCGAGGACGATGCCGCTCGTCTCCTCGACGCGGCGCTGGACCTCCATCATCAACTTGAAGACGTCCGAGGCGGTTGCCCCGCCGGCGTTAACGATGAAATTGGCGTGCCGATCGGATACCACCGCGCCTCCGATGGAAAGGCCCTTGCAACCGGCCTCTTCTATCAGTCGACCGGCCGAATCGCCCGGAGGGTTCTTGAACGCGCTGCCCGCGCTCGGAAAATGAAGCGGCTGGGTTTGTTTTCTCTTGCGGAAAAACCTCTCCATATCCATCTCGATAAGCTCGCCGTCTTCCCGATGAAGACCCAGCGACACCTCGAGGATCACCTCATCCGCGCCCAAGGAGCTTCTCCTGTAGTCGAAAGACATGTCCGACTTGTCCAAATGGAAGAGACCTTTTCCGGGCCGGAAAACGGTGGCGCTCCGCACTACGTCTCCCAGACAATGGCCATGGGCTCCGGCGTTTCCCGCGGCTCCGCCGCCGAGCGTCCCCGGTATGCCGACGGCGAAGGCGAGGCCCCCCAGAGAATTCTTGAAAGCGGTTTGTACGAGCATCGCCAGTGGAGCCGCAGCGCCCGCTTTCACGGTGGAGCCCGAGACTTCGATCAGCCTGAATTCCCTTCCCAGGCGAAGGACCACGCCGTCGAAGCCGGCATCGGAAACCAACAGGTTGGATCCCTTCCCGATCACGAACCAGGGAAGATCGCAATCCAGGATCGCGTCAAACGCGATCCTGAGGTGGTCGTACGTATCCGCCGTGACGAAAATGGCCGCTGGCCCTCCCACGCCGAGGGTCGTCTCTTTTGACAGGGGCCGGCCGGCCGCGACGTTTTCTCTCAAGCGGCGCTCGAGGATGGAATAGGCCCTTTTCAGCCAGTGGTCGGCCATGTCTTCACCGCTCCCTCGCCCACGATCGCGGAGCTTTTCTTCCCTCTAAGGCGGCAGTGCTCGGCCAACTCTTCCCCGACCATCCAGATGTCGCCCGCGCCCATGGTTATGACGAGGTCTCCCTCTTCGACGATCCCCTCGAGAAACCTCTTGAGGTCGGCCCTCTTCGGGAAGTACGCCGCGTTTTTCCTTGGATCGTCCGCGAGGATGGCGTCGAGGATAACCTTACCGGTCGCGCCCGGAACGGGCTGTTCTCCGGCTGGGTAGACGTCGGTCAGGACCACCATATCTGCGAATTCGAACGCGCGGCCGAACTGCCGGCCCAAGAGCAGCGTTCTCGAGTAGCGATGGGGCTGAAACACGCAGATCACGCGGTTCCAATCGCCGGCCCTAGCGGCCTCCAGGGTCGCCTGCACCTCCGTCGGATGATGGGCGTAATCGTCCACGATGGTCACGCCATCGGGGTCGTCTATGAGTTCGAAGCGGCGCTTCACGCCCGTGAAAGCGGCAAGGGCCTCCGCGATCCGCTCGAAATCGAGGCCTACCGCAGTACCCACCGCGAAGGCCGCCAGCGCGTTATACGCGTTGTGCTTGCCCGGTACTCTCAGCGCGGCCCTGCCCAAGAAATCTCGGCCCCGGAAGACCTCGAACGAGCTCTCAAGCCTTCCCGAACGGGATCTCAGGGTCAAGCTATCCGCCCTTATGTCGCAATCCGACCCGAAACCGAAGGTGACAAACCTCCTATGCGATTTGGAGATGAGAGATTTCACTCCCGGATGGTCGCCGCACGCAAAAACTATTCCGTCCTCGGGAACCGCCTCGACGAACTTCAAAAAGGTTTCCTCAATCTTGTGGAAGGACCCATAAAAGTCCAGGTGATCCGGCTCGATGTTGGTGATGACCACCATCTCCGGCGATAGGCAGAGCAGCGATCCATCGCTCTCGTCGGCCTCCGCCACCATGAATTCGCCCCGTCCGTATTTGGCGTTGCTGCCGATGTCGTTCAGCTCTCCTCCGATGAGAAACGTCGGATCCAAACCGCACTTTTCGAAGACGAGCGATATCATGGAAGTCGTGGTCGTCTTGCCGTGCGTCCCGGCCACGGCGATGCTCCTGTACCGCCGGGCGATCTGACTCAGCATCTGAGCCCTGGAAACGACGGGTATCATCCTCTCTCTGGCGCGAACCAGCTCGGGGTTGCTGGGCGGAATGGCCGACGAGATCACGACGACGTCGGGGTCGCGGATGTTCTCGGGATCGTGCCCCACTATCACTTCGACCCCCTCGTCCCGCAGAGCCAGGGTGTTCCTCGATTCTTTGAGGTCCGAGCCGGACACCGAGTATCCCATGGCCAATAGCACTCGGGCAATGCCGCTCATTCCCGCCCCGCCTATGCCTATGAAGTGGACTTTCGCAAAGTTGTTCAAATTATCCATCCGTTCTCCGCTCTCGACGCGACCGTCCGCCCCAGCACCGCCGCCGAAAGTCGCCGCCGTCACCGGTGCGGGCCGGTCGGGCCGTTCGCTTTTTGCGGCCTTCCTCTTGCGGCCCGATCTTTCGACCGGGCCCTCGTATCTTGATTCTCTGCTAAAGTTATAATCGGTTAGAGCAACAGCGCTTTGCTGGAAGGGCGCGACAGGCCGTCGGGCCATTGGTCTTAAAAGACCGCGCTGTAGCTCGGGTCGTCGCGCCCACTTCCCGCAAAAGCCCGAACAGTTGCCTGG
>FWPU01006629.1_pt1 | contig 22824 bp, 21 predicted proteins | sample 2228361 | NCBI WGS metagenome assembly FWPU01 (sample SAMEA103939777, study PRJEB20133) | metagenome
AATCAGAGTGTCTAATCAACAAGACTGCAGGGGTAAGAGGTGTGGGGTAGTTAAGAGGACGAGATCGCCTCCATCCCGTATCCATCCATCTCTCTCCACAGGCGTGTATCTCTTTTGCCGTCCCTTTCTTTGTGGTCTGGGAGCGAATGGATGTGGATGAATGTGCGTGTGTAGATAGACAACAAAAAGCTAGGTAGAGCCACCACATATCTAAAAGATCTTAATCTACTGCTCAGCACGGAGAGTAGCCAACGCTTATCAATGGCTATCTACACAAGACATAGCAAAGAATGAGCAGCAAAGACGAATCGATCTTTTCAATGGAGGCGCTTCGGAGCACGCAGGCCGGAAAGGATATCATGAAACAGGGACTGCTAAGGAGCAAGGGCTACAAACAGTTCAACCAGTACAAAGAAAGAACCGAGCAAGAATTTTCCGGATTCGCCCAGAGGTTTGTCATGTCACTGCACGAGGCAATAACCGCAGATGGAAACCCTGCAGGCACCATCCGCAAGTTTGCGGAGGATGTTGGCTCCCAAGAGCTAGCCTTGCCTGACGCAAGTGTGGCTGACATCAAGGCCAGATTGTCAAACCCGGACGTCCTGGCCGACAGAGTCAAACGCATATTGAATTCCAATTTTGTGAAGATGACTTTTCCTGTTTTCAATGCACTGTACGATGGCGCTTCAGAATATTTCGACGACGAACCTTCCGAAGAAAAGAGAAATGCGGTAATCGATGGACACATTATTGCTATTGACCTATCAGAGCCGATGGACAGGATCGTAGACAAGGACGAGGATTTGGAATACCTGGACGACTACCGGTTAATGAACCCCTATATCCTCGGAATTGCGCGAAGCAAGATCGCTCAAGGAGGCGACGCGGTGCTCAAGGCATTTGAAGAGGGGTTCAAAGACGCGCGCATCGGTCAATACATAGACGTGAATCTAAAGATGAATCCAGCATCAATAAATGACGAAAATATGACCGAGTGCTACAAGAAATACAGGGCAGTAATGGGCACTGCGGGCAGAAACATGGCGCTCAACCGCAGGCCATTATCCGACATTTTCCACCTTGGTATGGCCAAGGCCGGCGAGTGCGTCGGCTGTGGCAATGAGATTGAAGATGCGATTAAGAACAATGCAGTCAAGGTGCCGTCGTGGCCGCTCTACTATGCTCTCAATACTGGAGATGTCAAACGTGGTTTTGAGCTCACGATGGCAAAGAGCGAGCTGTACCTTGACGAGGCAAAGATTGCGTTGGACATGCTTCCAGAAGGATTTCGGTTAAAGCCGTTCTTGGAGTTCCTGTTCCTGACCGTAAGGCACTACAATCAATACTGGTACAATGATCTTCTGAAGCGGGCGCCCTTTTCAGAGTTCCAGCGGAAAATACAAGAAGCTGTTGCCAAATGATGTGGTCTGAAAAGTACAGGCCAAAGACTGTGCAGGAAATGGTTGGCAATGAACGCGCCAGACTTGCAGCCCTTAAGTGGCTGACGGGCTGGGTAAGCGGAAGCAAGCCGCTCTTGCTCGTTGGTCCTCCGGGGACTGGCAAGACCACACTCGCTCACGTCCTTGCAAGTCATTTTGACTTTGACCTAGTGGAGATGAATGCAAGTGATGCTCGCAACAAGGAAACCCTGCTGGCTAGGATAACGCCTGTCTTTCAAAACACCGCAAACCTCCTTGGGAGAAAGATAATGCTATTCCTTGATGAGGTGGATGGCATCTCGGGCAGGGAAGACTCGGGAGGCCTGGATGTGCTCGTCAACCTCATGAAGGAGCCCACTGTGCCGGTAATAATGGCTGCAAATGCCAAGTCTACCAGGATAAAGGATCTCGCAAAGGTATGCAAGACTGAAGAGTTTTCACCAGTTCCACCGCGCCTTTTGATGTTGTTTCTTGACCATGTGCTCCAGAGTGAAAATGTAAAACTCGGTCCGGGTGATAAGATATCAATAGTCAACAATAGCCGCGGCGATATCCGCTCTATGCTCAACAGTGCCCAATCCCGAGTTTCAGGCTATGCCACAATATCAAACAAGGATATCGTGGACATTGACATCGCCGATGCGGTCAACGGCTACTTTAACGCCGGAACCATAGATCAGGCGACGCAATTTATCGCAAATGCAGACGCATCGTATCCCGATCCAAGGTATGGTGCCTCGCCGGAGGACCGGCGCAAGGATATGATCTCCGCCCTATTTTCAAGCATCGTTTCTTCTAAAGTAGGACAAGAAGATCTTGCCTACATGCTCGATGTTCTTTCAAAGGCTGACATGGTGGTGGGCAGGGCAAATGCAAGGAGGGAATGGCGTCTGCTGAAATATGTGAGCAGCATAATATCGGCAGGATTGTACGAAAGGTCACGCAAGAAGGGGATCAAGTACACTCAATACGCGATGCCCTGGCCTGTCATGGGCCCAATATTTGCCCGCTCGCAGTCGACAAGAAAGATTCTGGCAGAGCTTGCTCCTGCACTCCACACTTCGAAGAGCACCGCTGGATCATCTGCACTGCCTTGTTTCATAAGGCTGATGATCGAAGAAAAGATAGATCCGATCGAATTTGCAGTGGACAACTTTGGCGATGAATCAGTTGGTGAGTCAATAGCAAAAGAGATCGAGAAGGTGAAAAAGAAATGAGTGACTGGATAAGGCTGATGGTAAAGTTCAAGGGGAAATGTATCGGGTGCGGTAAGGAGATACCACCAGGCGAGTATGCACTGTGGTCAAAGAGCAGCAAGGCGATCAAGCACGAAAAGTGCGAAGCAGCGCAAGAAAAAATGAAAGAGCAGGAGGAGAAAGGAGAAAAACCACTACTACAACAACAAGTTCCAGAGCTTGAATGCTTTATCTGCGGCAGGTCAGCCGGTTGTGCCGAGTGTGGCTTTGAAACAGACTGCGACAGGCAGACAGTGTCACAGGCATGCATATGCAACCAGTGCCTTGAGGACCGGCAGGCATATGCAAACTACCAGCAGGCGTTCATCGAAAAAGCACGCAAGGCAAAAGTTAGGATTTGAATGATTTATGCATCTTATTAGAGAAGCCGTCTGAATTAACTGTTGTCCGAGTGTAGCTGAGATATCATCTCAACTGAAAGTCTGTGTATAGTTTAGTCACGAAATAAGCCAGCGCATACGTCTTTGCTGAATAAGAAACAAAAAACGGCAAGGGACTAGCCACTCAAGCTGACCCTTGCGAACTTCGCCTCGCTTCTGTCCTTCCATGCCACATATGCAGAATCTCCACCCGCAGAAATGTCCACAAACTCATGTATGGCGCCAGACGCAATTGAATCGTTGAACAACACATTTTGGCTCTTGTCAATGACGACGAGGTGCACTTTGCCGGCATGTCCCTCTTCGATTGCAGAATACCTGACAACATCAGGACTCCTCTGATCTGCAAATGCGATCCAGACGTTGTCGGACGAGTCTATTGAAAGGCTTACCATCGTAGGCGGGATAAACTCTCTGTCAGTAAGAAGCGGCATTGCTTTGCTGAATGACTGTCCGCGGTCGTCAGAGAATGCGTAGTAGTAGCCAACGCCATCAGGAGCGGTTGTACTTCCCGTGAACCATGCAACATGTAGCCTGCCACTGCTGTCAAATGCCATGCCGGGGCCGGCATCGGGGCAGCCGTTCAGATACCACTTATCATCACTAACCTTTGAAGGTGTACTGAACTCATTGCCCTCTGCGTTGTCTGTGGTACGCATTACCACGATGTCCCTGATTGTTTCAAAGGTAGTAGGACTGATTCCTTCAGGAAGGGTTCCATCTGCATTGCCATAATTGTACGGGTTGTCTGCAGTGTTGGTTGTCCTGACATCGCTTTCATATTGTAGGTCACGCCAAGCGAAATACACTTCACCATCAGGTCCCACTACAGATGCAGTCTGACAGCAGACACAGTTCTGGTTGTCAAGGGTGACGATCGCGCCAAAGGTTTTGCCACCATCTGTTGACTTGACCATCTTGTAGCTTGAAGGGTAGTCCACTACCACGACTTTTCCCTCCTCATACTGGTTGGTCATGCTGTCTAGATAAGAAAGGAACAGTGTTCCGCTGCTGGACACGGCAAGATCAAAGAACGCCTTCTCGCTAGGGGCACCAGTAACCGGGTTGACTGCAGGAGAAAATGTCCTGCCTCCATCTGTCGAGCTTGCGATTCTCATCTCGGTTATGCCCCAAGGAAAATCTGGGTGGTCTTTCATCACCATCCATGCAACGTAAACCTCGCCGTTGGGCCCGAACTTGACGGGTATGGTATTCCACATGGCAGACGCGTTGCCCGGAATATGATTGACTCTTACCGGCTCTGAAAATGTCTGGCCTCCATCTGTCGAGCTTATCAAAAAGATGTCTGTGGTTTCACCTTCTGTTTTCGCAAAGGCTGCGTACACCGTCCCTGTATCCGGATTCACGGAAATTGAAGGGTTGCTAGCGTTTGGAACGCTCTGTATCGAAAGAATCTGGGGTGTGTATTGAATTAGTGAGAGGTAACTAAGCGAAACAACTGCCAGTACTGCAATTGCAACGGCTCCACCTCCAACAATTCCGTAGAGTAACGTCTTGTTCATGGCTCACATTTGAAAACTGACTGAAAAAATATGCAGGTTTATTCGACGAATGAACCATCAAACTTAATGTTCTCCAACAAACATTTTACAGTGAAAATTGAAAAGATCAATCACCATATTGGCCTCGGCCGTAGCGGTGGCCGTGGCATTAGGAGTTGCAGCCATTTTGCCTACACTCTCAAACCCTGATTCAGAGACGGGAGCACCGACCAATAATGTGAAATCCCTGGTTGAACAATTCTCGACGCCAATACAGGTGGCGTCTGCGAGCAGCGAACTGTCTTCGCATGCGCCCGCTGTCGCAGTAGATGCTGACAAAGACATAATGTATGTGGCGTATGTCGTGAACGCAGGCGGTGCAGCTTCAACACAACACGGTGGAATAGGAATAGGGGATCTTTACATAAGGAGCTCGACAGACGGAGGAAAGACCTTCTCCGATCCTGTCCGCGTAAACGTCGAGGAGGGTGATGTCTATCCTGATCACAGAGTACCGCCCAGAATCGACGTGGGACCAAACGGTGAGGTTTATGCATTGTGGGTCAATACCGAGTATTCGTCAAATCTCATGCATGGCATGAGGAATCTACAATTTGCCGTCTCCACAGACGGGGCAAAGTCCTTCTCGCCTCCTGTGGCCATAGTGGACGAAAATCAGTTGGCTGGCAGGTCGTTTTATGGACTTGACGTGTCTGCTGATGGAAAGATCTATGTTGGCTGGCTTGACAGTCCCGTCAAGAGACTTGAAAATGGGACTTTGGTAGGCGACGACTCTCGCCAGAGTACGGTTCGTCTTGCACGCTCGCTTGATGGTGGAAAGACATTCGAGCCTTCTGTAGAATTGGAAGGAAGTGCCAATCCCTGCCCCTGCTGCAACGTCTACGTGCTTGCCGGGCCTGATGATAATGTATTCGTTTCATGGAGGAAGGTTTACGAGCCAACCGCAATGGGCGAACCAACCATCAGAGACATGGTCGTTGCACGTTCGACTGACGGAGGCCAGACATTTACGGAACCTACCAAAATTAGCAACGATAATTTCAAGTATGACGGATGTGCCCACGTTGGGGCCCCGATGGCCATGGACAGCGAGGGCCGCCTCCACGTCGCATGGTACACCGGCAAGGAAGGGGCACCCGGAATCTATTACGCCACATCGTCTGACAGGGGCCAGAGCTTTAGCAAACCTGTCCCTATAGTGGTAGGTGACTGGGTGCCGCCGTCAAGGGTAGAGATGACAATTGACGACAAAGATAACGTGTGGCTGGCGTATGAGTATCCTGCAGAGCTGCTTTCAGGAGACGGAAGTTATCCCTCCCAGCCGAATGAGATCGACGCTTGGAACTATGCAAAGGCGAGCGCACTGATCCAAGTCGCCAAGATCACGCCGGAAGGAGAAGTATTCAAAACAGAACAGCAGCTGAATCAGGTAGACGGCAGAGTGCCGGTCATTGCTACGGGAAGAGATGCTGTGACAGTGATCTGGGGAAGTACCAGCAACGAAGTGCTCTGCTCATCTACCCGGATTTCCGCATAGACTGACGATGGAGCTGATGTGGAAAATGAGTTCATCTGGAAGCAGGCGGCGTACGATCAAGGTGGCGGTGATAATTGCTGTAGGAATTGCCCTTCTTTTTCCGGGGGTTTTCCCTATGGAATACGATGCTGCAGATGCTCAGAATCTAAAACCAGCTCCAGAATATGGTGCAACTACCCTTGATGGTGAACCGGTAACATTGGATGAGCTCAAAGGCGACGTTGTAATGCTCAACGTCTGGGCTACGTGGTGCATCCCATGCAGGGAAGAGATGCCGGGTCTCCAGGCTCTGCATGAAGAATTCCAGAGTGAGGGTCTCAAGGTGGTCGGCGTGACCATAGATGACAGGAGCGTAACAGTTCCCCGTCTCAACGACTTTATGCGGTCAGTAGGAGTTGGCTATACCATCTGGCGCGACCCTGACGACCGTTTTGCTAGGACATTTAGGACCATAGGGGTGCCTGAGACATTCCTGATCAGCAAGGATGGCTACATTGTATACCAGTGGAAGGGTGCTTTCGACCCGACTTCTGAACAGACAAGAGAGATAGTCCAGACTGCCTTGACGATGGGTCCAGTTGTCAATTCTGAAGGTGAGCAGATTCGGAACCCAATTGCGGCAGAGATATTCGAGACTCCACCGGTTAGCGCAGGTGTCGCCTTTTCAGCAGGATTGCTGAGCTTCTTGTCGCCCTGCGTCCTGCCTCTAATACCAAGCTATGCCGCCTTCATAACTGGCATGAGCATGAACCAGATGACGTCTGGATCAGCGTCTGCTGGCGGCCAACAGACAAAGACCATATCGCGCAGCACTATACTTACAAGGGGTGGGCTGTTTGTCGTAGGCTTTTCGACAGTCTTCATAGCTCTTGGCGCTACAATATCTGCCGCTGGATTTTTCTTTGGAGACTATACTGTCTGGATAAGCAGGATAGGTGGAGCGATGCTTATCGGCTTTGGACTTCACTTGATTGGACTCCTGCGCATCCCGGGGATAGAAAGGGATTACCTTAAGATGAAGTTTGGCAAAAAGCCAGTCGGCCATGCCGGCGCGTTTCTGGTGGGGATGGGTTTTGGAGCAGGATGGACCCCGTGCATAGGTCCGATCCTTGCCAGCATACTCACTTTAGCTGCTACCACAAGCTCGCTCTCACAAGGAACAATGCTTCTAATGATATATTCTGCAGGCCTTGCGATCCCGTTCATGATCTCGACGCTTGCGTTAGAGAAGTTCCTCAAAGGCTTCCAAAAATTCCGCAGGTGGCTGCCGTGGGTCAACCGCATAAGCGGGATATTGCTGATTGCGCTCGGGGTAATCCTGATCACGGGTGCACTTGCGTTGTTATCGGGAACATTTGGCAGCATCGGTGTCGAAATACCAATACCGGGAACGTGAGCATTAAGTTAAAGTGCTGGCTGACTTGAATTAACGAAGTCTATCTAGTGAATTATGGGATTCAATCCTTAAAACCAATGCTTACAATGCTGGAAATTTATGGAAAAGACGATTGATAGTGTCGACCTGGTGGTTATTGGCGGAGGGCTTGCAGGTCTGATGACAGCAACAATAGTTGCTCGTTCTGGAAAATCTGTAGCATTGTTTGAACAATCGTCAAGTGAAATAGGAGGTCGTGCAAGAACTTTAGTCCATGACGGATATTTTTTTAATCAAGGACCACATGCATTATTTCTCGCAGATGCAGGGGCCAAGCTCTTGCAAGAATTGGGGGTCTCGTATACCGGCGGAATACCTACAGCTACAGGCTTTGAGATAAGAGATGCCAAGAAACATCGGCTATTGGTGAACGGCAGCTCTGACTCTATGACTCAAGCGAGCGAATCTATCCCCGGGAAGGTCTTTGCTCAGCTCGCCGATCTACTAAACAAGTCTGATTTTTCAGAACTAGAGAGCGTCAGCGTGCAGGAATGGATTGACAGGAATTTTCATGATCCCGATTCAGTCGAATTGATGAAGGCGCTTGTTAGGCTGACAACATACGCCAATGATCCCGAAATCCAAAGCGCCGGTTCCGCGCTGCATCAGTTCCACGTTTACAACCAAGGTGGGGTAATGTATCTGGATAGAGGCTGGCAGACTCTGGTGGCCGGACTTGTCGCAGTTGCAAAGAATGCCAAAGCAAGAATTCACATGGGAAAGAAGGCGACCAAGTTGCAGAGAAGCGGTTCGGGTTGGCTAGTTACTTTATCCGACAAAAGCCAGATATCTGCAAAGGTTCTTGTAATAGCAGTAGGCCCTCATGATGCAGAAGCTCTATTTCATGAGGATGAAAAGCCTGAAGCTCTGTCTAAGGCAGTCAAGGAATCCAAGCCTGTACGCATGGTATGCTTGGACGTAGCACTTAGTAGCCTTCCACAAAAGGATATGGTGTTTGCCCTTGGGATCGATTCTCCCCTATACTTTTCGGTACATTCAGCAAGTGCAGAACTCGCTCCTCCAAATGGGGCGCTGATCCACGTGGCAAAATACCTGGGTACATCGATCGGACCAAATCCAAGAGAAGATGGAAAGGAACTGGAAGAACTGCTTGATTTGCTGCAGCCCGGCTGGAGGGAAGTAGTTGTAAAGAAGAGACCTTTGCCCAGCATGGTGGTTTCAAACGCCTTACCTATTGCAGCAAGTGGCGGACTGTCAGGGCGGCCCGCCCCAAGAATCGATGATAGGCTGTATATTGTGGGAGACTGGGTCGGTTCAGAGGGATTGTTATCAAATGCCTCTCTTGCTAGTGCAAAACGTGCAGCTGAGGAAATACAAAACGAACTTGCCCTAGATTATAGAGCCCCTCGAGAAAAACCGCATATTTCTGACTCGCTGCCGTCATAGTGTTAACATACCTAATCCAATAGTCTTGCAGAAAGATCGTCGAATTAACTCCCAGAACTGGGTGTTTGTCGGTTCTACCGTGAGCGTTCAAGAAGGAGAGGTAGATGTGGTGAGACTATCAACACTAGGAGTTGGCGAAGGCTTGCCACCTCCTCGCCAATACACGTACCCGTATTTCATGTAGGTTCGGGCCATTTCTATACCATCCTTGGTCGGACCCGGACGTACGACTAGACTTCATCAATGAGCTGCTGCGGATTTCGGTTCTGACATTGAGGATGTCGAAGGCAACAAGACCCTTTTCAGCATATCAGAAGCTTGATCTATGGCCCCGCGGACGGGTGTTGTATCAGATACAGGATTCAACATCATAAAGTCATGTATAGTCCCAAGAATCCGAATTGCCGTGACTTGTACCCCTGCCTGCATCAGCTTGTGGGCATAAGCCTCGCCCTCATCACGTAGTACGTCGTGTTCGTCCACAATGACAAGCACCTGGGGAAGTCCTTCTAACTGTTCGATAGAGGCCTGCAATGGCGATGCGGTTGGTTCTTTCCTGGTAGCATTATCTGGTGCATAGTTACTCCAGAACCATTTCATGGCCTCGCGTGTAAGCCAGTAGTCATCTTGAAACTCTTTGTACGATGCGGTGTCGAAATTAGCATCAGTTACTGGATAAAAGAGCTCTTGAAAAGCGATCTTGGGCCCGCCACGCTCTTTTGCAAGTAAGGTAACTGAAGCGGCCATGTTGCCCCCAACGCTATCACCAACAACGGCCAAACGCGACGGATCAACGTTAATAGACCTGCCGTTTTCCACAACCCATTTCAATGCAGCATAGGCTTGTTCTATTTGGACTGGATACTGGGCCTCGGGAGCAGGAGTGTAATTGACAAAGACTATGGCCACACTTGCCTTGTTTGCAAGCTCTCTAACCAGCCTTTCGTGTGTATCAAAGCCCCCGAGCACCCATCCCCCGCCGTGAATGTACACGACGACAGGGAGTATCTTGTCGCCACTGCCTTGAGGTCTGACAATACTTATCGATACACGACCATTTGGACCTCCGGGAATCGTACGGTTTTCGATTTGGGCAGGAAGCGTTCTAACCGGAACGGATGCCTGAAGATTGGAAAGGACGGTGCGAGCCTCTCTTGGTAACAAGGTATAGATTGGCGGACTTGCCTGCTTTTGGAGGTCCTCCAAGAAGGCTTTGGTCTTTAGCTCCAAAGTGTCGCAAGCACGCGATCGCTGAGTCACACGTCATCCTCTCAAAGTCTCTTCCGCAGCATCCCGGATAAGTCTAGCAATCTCGTTTGGATGAGATACCAGTGAGGCATGGCTCGAGTTAAGCGAGATGGTGTTAGCGTTCATTCGTTCTGCGAATTGACGCTGGGCATCAGGAGGAATAATGCGGTCGCCCTCGGACACCTCAAACCATGTGGGTAATTGCTTCCAAGCAGGAGGGCCAGACGGTTCAGTAAAAAGCGATTGATGAGCTGGCTTCTGGACATCGGCCATGATTTCAGCCTCCTCCCGGTTGACATCTTGAACAAACGCCTCGTGGAACATCGCCGGGTTCAAGTACGCAAATCCTCCGCTATCAGAGATCAATAATCCTGGAGGCAGTGAAGAGACAGGGACGAAATCTACGGCAGTCTCACCTTCGTCAGGAGCGAAGGCTGAAACGTATACGAGCCCTGTTACGTTTTCATTTTCATAACCGGCATTCGTGATTACGAACCCGCCGAATGAGTGCCCTACAAGTATTGTTGGTCCACCGACCAGTGAAACCGCACGCCTTACTGTAGCTACATCTTCTTCTAGTGAATGCAAAGGAAGTTGCACGGCAATAACCCTGTGTCCCGCCTTCTCTAGAATTGGAATTACTCTACTCCAGGAAGATCCATCTGCCCACAAGCCATGGACAAGCACAATGTTCTGCGATCCGTCCTTGCCGGCATTTGTTTGCTCAGAATTCTGATCCCTGGACGCTTGCGCTATGTTGCTAGTCGTAAAAAGAAACCTCCCAATCAGAATTGTTCCAGAGAATGTCGCAGTGAGCATTGTAAATTTGTTCAACTTGTTGATATTCCGTATTTTCATACATGTATGGTCGAGAAATCGAAACTTGATTATTTACGGGTTGAGTGTCATAAAGCGGATAACTGCGTTCTGAAGTATGGAGTTAGCGATTAGACGTTAGAGTGAATTAAGTTTATTGTCTGATAACAAGAGATACAGCCGGAGAAAGCGAGGGGAACAAAAATTCATCCCGCTTTTTCCTGGTTTCCATTCCATGGAGAAAAAAGTGCGGTTAGATAATGAAGGACATCCTCCAAATGAACGATACACCGATGAGGTGATGTCGATGATTGAATCTGAAGTGAGATTCTCAATATCTTTACAGACTTTGACCTGAAGAGGCAAGGAATTATTTGCATCATCTAGATCCATTCCTTACAAATACTGAAAAATCATAGTTTCCTAGAATCCCCTGTCTACAGAACACAAATCCTGCCCCGAACATCTCGATAAGGCCCTTCACAAGCGACCATAGGCCAATAGGACCCTGTCCTAGAGACGCCACCAGCACAAAGCTATGCTGCATATGTGCAGTCCTGTTGCTGAAGCTCATCTGCATGGCCTATGCAGGCTAAACGTTAAAATTTGAATGTCTGACAGCATCCTACGTGTCAAGCGAATACGAGCACAATGTGGGCAAGCTTTTGGCCGAAAAGAAGGCAAGGCTTGAAGAGCTCATGAAAAGACCTGAAGAAAATAGGAGCGAGATTGCGATGCTCTCTACCGAGCTGGAAACCCTGCAGTCGCTCTTTGAAAATTATAATCTTGGCATGAATGTGTTTCGCAGGGCACAAGGCGGACGGTCGGGGCTCAGAGAATAATCTGTAGTCAGCTACCCTCCGCTACACAAAAGGTTCAAGAATTCTTCTGATGATATCGAGATTCTCCCAAGCTTTCTGCTGTCGATGTTCAAATCTACACACATACATTCATGCAAAAAATTCCTTCGCTCCCAGACCACATAAAAGGCGGCAAAAGAGATACACGCCTGTGGAGAGCGATGGATGGATACGGGATGGAGGCGATCTCGTCCTCTTAACTACCCCACACCTCTTACCCCTGCAGTCTTGTTGATTAGACACTCTGATTAGCGAAATTACATTCAGAAACATAGAGAGTGCTCTGGCGCCCTGTCATTGACAAAATTTTGTTCTACGGTAGAGAGCATGTGAACTTTCTTGTTCCATATGGTGACGAAGACGAACCGGGTTGAACTCGTGTATGGTGTGCTCTTGACTGCAAGAAGATCTATTTCGCAACTGACTCGTACACAAAAGACTTTACAAATTTCTGCTTTGATGCAAGTTCTTTTGTTCTCCTTTTGGATATAGGAGTGGATTTTGTAGTTGAGCGTCACGAGAATGACGATAATGATCATTCCATAGCGGTGGCATTGCGAATCCTTTTTCACACCGATCTTATTCAAAAAAGGCGCTCCAGCGACTCATTCCCCGGACAAGTGGTCTTATCACCACTTTTCCATCAAAAGAACCGTAAAAAGTTTAAGGTATAATCTTCTTGAATTTCGCCAAAACTCTCAACAGGGGAGAAGAATATGCATCGCCTGCAAGCTTGTTCAGGAAAAAATATCTTGAATATGACGAGTAGTTATGGGAAAAAAGCGAAAGACCGATAATTGTCGTTGTCTCAAAGGGGTATGTCGGTGGCACCATAGATATGACACGAGATGAAGGGACTACTTTGATAACCAAACAAGGAAAATTCCGACTTCCCCGATCAAATGATCATCCGGAGTACGGGGAAAACAAACACGCGTGCGTATGACTTAGCTCTTTTCGCTAATAATGAATTTATATGACGACCTGCTCGCTTTAACTACATCTCGATGCACGAAGAGAAAATCAAGCGCCTGTCTACAATGAAAAAGTCTGCCGAGAGCGGCGGCGGCAATGACAAGATTGAAGCGCAGCATTCAAAGGGCAAATTAACCGCTCGTGAAAGGATTGCACTTTTGCTCGACGAAGGTACCTTTGTAGAGCTGGACAAGTATGTGACTCACAGGAGCGACGACCCGACTCTGCCAAAGTATTATGGCGATGGGGCTGTCACCGGTTTTGGTACGATTGCCGGCAGACAGGTTTTCGTATTTTCTTATGACTTCACGGTCCTAGGGGGCTCGCTTGGCGAGATGACTGGCAAGAAAATCGTCAAAGCAATGGACCACGCCTTGAAGGTCGGCTGCCCAATAATCGGAATAATCGACTCTGGCGGAGCCCGTATTCAAGAAGGCGTCATGAGTCTGGATGGCTACGGAGACGTCTTTTTCCGCAACACTATGGCTTCTGGTGTGATACCACAGATCACCGCAAGCATCGGTCCGTGCGCCGGCGGCGCGGTATACTCCCCGGCAATGACTGACTTTGTGGTGATGGTGGAGAACATTGGGCAGATGTTTGTAACAGGTCCGGAAGTGGTAAAGGAAGTGCTCAGCCAGGAAGTGTCATTTGAGGAGCTGGGTGGAGCACGTGCTCACGCCACCAAGTCCGGGGTTGCGCACTTTATAGCCAAGAATGAGTACGAATGCTTTGACAAGATAAAGAAGCTTCTCTCATTCCTGCCGCAGAATAATACTGAAGAGCCGTCAATAGTCGAGACAAACGACGATCCAAATAGGATTGACCCCAACCTCATCAACAAGCTGCCAGAGAACCCATACCAGCAGTATGACATGAAAGAGATTATCAAGTCCATTGTCGACAACGGCGACTTTTTCGAAGTCCACGAGCTCTGGGCGGAGAACATTGTGGTAGGCTTTGCTAGGATGGGTGGGAGGTCTGTTGGCATTGTGGCAAACCAGCCGCAATACCTTGCAGGAGCGCTTGACATCAATTCCTCCAACAAGGCTGCGCGCTTTATCAGGTTCTGCGACGCGTTCAACATCCCAATTGTCACACTGGTGGATACGCCTGGCTATCTGCCTGGGACTGACCAGGAGCACAATGGTATTATCCGCAATGGAAGTAAGCTGCTCTTTGCATACTGTGAAGCTACCGTTCCAAAAATAACATGCATCATAGGTAAGGCATATGGGGGAGCGTATATCGCCATGGGCAGCAAGAACCTGCGGGCAGACATCAACTATGCCTGGCCAAGCGCAGAGATCGCCGTACTTGGTCCAGAAGCAGCAGTTACGATCATACACCGCAGGGAATTAAAGAACAATCCAAATGCCGCTGAAACAAAGAAAAAGCTTGCTAAGGAATACCGCGACAAGTTTGCAAACCCTTACATCGCAGCGGAAAAGGGAATTATTGATGTTGTAATAGACCCGATGGAGACAAGGCCGATGATAATACAGGCACTGAACGCCCTTGCAAACAAGAAGGAGTCGAGGCCGTGGAAGAAGCACGGAAACATCAACCTCTGATGATGGTACCATGACGAAGAAAATATCCAGCATTCTGATTGCAAACAGGGGCGAAATCGCATTACGTGTGATCCGCGCCTGTAAAGAACTCGGCATAAGATCAATAGCGGTCTATTCTGACGAAGACGCACGTGCTGTGCACGTCAAGAGAGCCGATGAGGCCTACCACATTGGCCCAGCCCAGCCCGCTCAAAGCTATCTCGACATGGCCAAGATCGTCGAGACTGCCAAAACAGCGGGCGCCGATGCAATCCATCCCGGCTATGGTTTTCTTTCCGAGAACGAGAACTTTCCAGAAATGTGCGAAAAGAATGGCATAATATTCATCGGGCCAACTGCCAAGTCGATGGAAATAACAGGAGACAAGATGAAATGCAAGGCAGTCATGAAAAAGGCCAAGGTTCCAACGGTGCCAGGAAGCGACGGCATTGTTGAGGACGTTGAAAAGGCTGCAAATATTGCACATGAAGCCGGCTATCCTGTCCTGCTCAAATCAGCATTTGGCGGAGGAGGACGCGGCATCAGGCTAGCAAACGATGAAAAGCAGTTAAGGCAGGAATTTGAAATGGCATCAGCCGAATCACGTGCAGCTTTTGGCAAGGCAGCGCTATTTGTGGAAAAGTACCTTCAAAAGATCAGGCACATCGAGTTCCAGCTTATCCGCGATTCGCATGGAAACGGCAGGCACCTCTTTGAGCGTGAATGCTCTATCCAGAGGCGCCACCAAAAGCTTATCGAAATATCTCCCTCACCTGTAGTGGATCAAAAGACACGGGAGAGAGTTGGCGAAATTGCAGTCAGGGCTGCAGATGCCGTCGATTATCTGAACGCCGGCACTGCCGAGTTCCTGCGTGATCCTGAAGGCAACTTTTACTTTATCGAGATAAACTCTCGTCTTCAGGTGGAGCATCCAGTAACCGAGCTTGTGACCGGGCTTGATCTAGTAAAGCTGCAGATTGCGGTGGCACAAGGCGAAGAGATCCCATTCAAGCAGGAAGACCTAAAGATTCACGGTTGCGCAATCGAGTGCAGAATCAATGCCGAAGATCCGTTCTATGAATTTGCGCCATCGACAGGAATAGTGCCAAACTGCAATATTCCGTATGGACCTGGAATCAGAGTAGACACTTACCTGTACTCTGGATGCAACGTATCTGGGTACTATGACTCACTCACGGCCAAGCTGCTTGCATGGGGAAGGGACTTTAACGAAGCAAGAATCAGGATGAAGAACGCACTGGATGAATTTATGATTGAGGGCATTAATACCACGATCCCGCTTTACAAGGCAATAATGGACGAGCCTAACTTTATCAAGGGCGATCTGTCGACCGATTACATTGAACGCTTCAAGATATTTGACAGGATGATCGAGGAGTCAAAAGAAGAGTCCAAGAAGAGAGCTCACGCTGCCGTTGCTGCAGCGCTCCTCCAGTCAGAGTTTGTGAAAAAGGCCAATTCTGTCCAAACACCGACTACAACAAAATCAAAGTGGAAGATGATGGTCTAGTAAAATGGAATACAAAGTCGACGACCTCGCAGAGATGTTGGATGCAGAAGTGCTGCGTACCACCGACAAAAACTCGGTGCTCGTCAAGATCGGAGACAAGCAGCACAACCTGCGTCTGCTCAAGACTGGTACAAACGAATTTGAATTTATACTTGACAACACTTTTCACCATGCCAAGATCCTCGAGTCTGGCAGTGCTGAAGTAAAACTGGTACTCGACGGCCAGCCGTTGACCGTGAAGAAGCACAGCAAGCTTACAGAGGTGCTTGAAAAGGCTTCAGCAATTGGTGGCGGTGGCGGAGGCGACAGGAACCTGACGAGCCAGATCCCTGGCAGGGTCGTCAACATTGTTGCAAAGGCAGGAACTGAAGTCAAGAAGGGCGACGTAATTGTCGTTCTTGAGTCCATGAAGATGCAGGTCGCAATGAAGGCTCACAAGGATGGCATTTTGAAGGAGATAAGAGTAAACCAAGGGGCCAGCGTAGCAAGAAACGATGTGCTGGCCGTTATTGAATAGCTGACTTACGCCTTTGCCTTTTTTAGAACGTCTTTGATCTCGTCGTAATTGGGTTCTACCATGGGGTCGTCAGAGATCCACCTGTAGATCACCTTGCCGCTCTCGTCGAGAATGAATACCGACCTCTTTGCAGCATCATAGCCCTCGAGAGATGCGAGCTTGTTCAGTACGATTCCATATTTTCTAATGACTTCGCGCCTATAGTCTGATAGCACTGGAAAGTTAAGGTGGCGATTCTGTACAAAGAACTTGTTTGCAAAAGGCCCGTCAACTGAAATGCCGACCACATTTGCGCCCAAGTCGCGCAGGGAATCAAGCGAGTCGCGGAGAGCACACATTTCTGCTGTGCATACTGGGGACTCGGCCGCTGGGAAGAACGCAAGAATTGTCTTCTTTCCAAGGAATTCGGAGAGCTTACGCATTTTCATATCTGGATCTGGCAGTTCAAAGTGTGGTGCTGTGTCTCCTATGTTTGGTGGTGCTGAAGAAAGAGATGCGCTAGACATGAAAGTACATCTGCGAATCTGACAATAAAAACATTTCAGGCGTGACGAGAATATTTGCTCTTGAATGGCGAAAGCTCACGGAGCTCCTTTACCACGGCAGACAGCACAGTGACCGTCCTGTCGATCTCATCTCTGGTATTGTGCATCCCGAGGCTGAGTCGCAGCGAACCCGTTATCTCTTCATAGGAAAAGCCCATCGCCTTGAGCACGTGGGATGGCTTTTGCTTTTTGACAGAGCACGCCGACCCCGTAGAGGCAGCCACACCATTTTCATCCAGCTTTATTATCAGATCCTCGCCGTTCACCCCAAAGAAGGTGAAATGCGCATTGTTTGGAATCCTGTCAGCACTTGATCCGTTGAGCCTCGAATGTGGTATTTCTTTCAATACCCTTTGAACTAGATAATCGCGCAATCCTGAAACCTGCTCTGTGTACTGGTCAAGCCGTTTTGTCGCAAGCTCGCAGGCCTTGCCAAAGCCGACAATCCCAGGCACATTTTCGGTGCCCGACCGCAATTCTGACTCTTGTCCACCGCCATGGATTATTGGAGATATTTCTAGCCCTGATCTGATGTAAAGAGCGCCTATGCCCTTGGGCCCGTTTATCTTGTGTGAAGACATGGACATCATGTCCACCTTTAGATCCTTGACGTTTATCGGGATCTTGCCTGCAGCCTGTACTGCATCAGTATGAAACAGCGCGCCAGCCTGATGCGCTATCTGTACAAGTTCCTTTATTGGCTGTATCGTGCCGACTTCGTTGTTTGCGTACATGATGCTGACAAGCGAAACATCGTCTGAAATCGCAGCCTTCAGGTCAGCCGGCCTGACCAATCCTTCTCCCGTCACCGGCAGGTATGTGACCTCAAAACCCCTTCTCTCAAGGTCTTTGCATGGTTCCAGCACCGCGTCGTGCTCGATGCTGCTCGTGATTATCCTGTTTCTTGCAGGTGATTTGTTCTTGACGTGAACAGCAGTACCCTTGATTGCAAGGTTGTCTGCTTCTGTGCCACCAGAGGTGAACGTTATCTCGCGCATCGATGCACCGATCATTTCCGCCACCCGCTTACGTGCAAGCTGTATTGCACGGGTAGTTTCCCTGCCAAACTTGTGTATAGACGAAGGGTTACCATACTGCAGCTTCATGTATGGAAGCATTTCTGAGATAACTTCGTCAGCAACCGGTGTTGACGCCGCGCTGTCAAGGTAGATGTGATGATCATCTGTCATTTCTAATCATCACCATCTTGCCCGTCTTGTATCCGCCTGCATCTAATGTGACAAACTTGTACCCGATCTCCTTCAGCTTGCGATCCAGCAAAGCCAGCCTGTCTGTGTCAAACATTTCGTGCAGTTCGTCTCTGCCAACTTCGATCCTTGCAAGCTCGCCATGGTCTCTGACGCGTACCTGGCGAACAGTGAATATTGTCTTTACAATGATCTCGGCGCTTTCAATCCTCTGCAACTTTTCGTATGTGACCCTGTCTCCTGTTGGGATTCTTGAAGCAAGGCAAGCATTTGATGGCTTGTCATAGACCGAGAGGCCAAAGCGTCTGGCAATCTCGCGTATCTCTGGCTTTGTCAGGCCAATCTCGACCATTGGGCTCCTCACTCCGTTCTCTCTGAGCGCTCTGATCCCAGGTCTGTAATCGGTCAGATCGTCAGCATTTGTGCCGTCAACCACGAGGGTAATTCCTGCCTTCCTTGCTTCCTCTGCAAGGTGCAGCCCAAGCTCCGTCCTGCAATGGTAGCATCGCAAGTTGTCATTCTTCACAAACTCTGGGTTTTCCAGCTCATCATATTCTATAATTCTGTGTTGAATGCCTATCTCCTTTGCGACCTTTCGGGCCGTGTCAAGCTCTCCTTCTGCCAGCGTCTTGTAGTCTGCTGTTATAGCTACTGCATTTTCGCCGAGTGCTTTTTTTGCCGCAAGGGCTACGACAGCGCTGTCAACGCCCCCTGAGAGTGCTACTATTGCGCTACTGCCATTCTTGGAAAACCAGTCCAACAGCTTGTTGAATAATACGTCATTCTCATTCATTTACATAGCACCATTGTCTACAACTTTTTTCATAACCTGTGCATTGACCAGCTCCAAGACCCTTTTGACAGGGATCTGACATCTCGCTGCGATTATCTTGATGTCCTCGAATTCGGGCTTTGCATAGGTCACCTCGCCTGCAGAATCCTTGACAACCTTGACATGCACGCTAAATGTGGTTCCTTTTACATCTACCGGGACCGTCAGCATCGTACGTGGAAGGATGTAGCGCTCCACTTCCTGCACCCTTGCCCCAAGAGTCCCTGATTCGCTGAACAGTACCTCAAGCACATTGTTTAGATGTGCGTTTTCTGATATAATCCTAATGAGGTAAGCCGGTCTGTTCTTCTTGGTGATGCAAGGTAGGACAGTCACGTCCCTGGCAATTTCTGACAATCGTTCAACCAGGTTGCCGACAAGCTCGCCAGACGCGTCATCGATGTTTGTTTCTATCATACAAACACTATCTTTGGTTGTTTCGGTGCCGACGTGTGACGTACCCACAAGGACGCGCACGACATTGGCAAAGCCTTCAAATTCCTTCGTGCCAGCGCCATATCCAATCTGTTCAGGAGAAATACTTGGGTAGTAGTTGACGCTGCCTTGGGCGAGGTTGACAAGCATGGCAGCGCCTGTTGGCGTTGTGAGCTCGTCCTCTACAAGTCCTCCGGTGAGCACAAATTGTCTGTTCTTGAAAATTTCAAGGATCGCACCCGCAGGGTTGGGGACCGTACCGTGCGAAAATCCCAGCAGACCTCCGCCGACTGCCACCTTGGTAGAATAAATCTTGCCATCAAACAACTTCAGATCCTGCAGCGCAGTGGCGCACCCGACCAAGTCCACGAGTGTGTCGATGCTTGAAGCTTCATGCAGGTGGACTGTATCAAAGCTCTCTCCATGGATCCTGGCCTCTGCAGAAATCATCGTCCTGAGCGATTCGAGTGCAAACGTCTTGGCCCTTTCTTCAAGCCCAAGCGAGTCGCAACAGCGCTCAAGGGAGCGTTGCATCTCTGTGCCCATCCGTTCACGTAGGGTGTCACTATATTCCATCTGGAGTTGCATTGCGGCGAAGCCGTGTGATACTACTCTTGCAAAGTCTGCCTTGGATATCTTGCTTCCTTCCAGAAAATCCTGACAAGCAAAGATTGCATCAATCACCTTGGTCTTGCTGGCCCCTGCGTCCACCAAGCTCGACATCAACATGTCGCCAGCAATGCCGGCTACCTGCGAATCAATGACCGCAATCCGCTTCGCCATTTATTCCGGAAGTGTATATCCTGCGTTGCTTTATATCGCTTTATACCTGAATTTCCATGTTGTCTAGTCGTTCGAATTCTGCCTGCAGCTCTTCCTCGTCCTCGTCTCCGTAAATGACCAGAATCCTGTCATCGTCTTGCAGGACATAGTCCATTATGGAACTTACCTCTTCACCGTTGACAAAGAACCTGAGCGTCTTGCCGCTGCTGGGATCGTCGCAGTACTGGTTTCCGTTGTTATGGACAAAACAGCCATCGCGGATGTCCATGCCCACACTGCGCAGGTATTCTCCAATAGGTACCCTGGTAGAATGCTTGTGGATGGTAGTCCCTTCGCCTCCTTCAAAGTGAATGAACTGGTTGCCCGTAGCGCCAATCTGGTACTGCCGCTGGCTAAAGTCAACATATTGGCCGTCAAGCTTTACCACAAAGATTGCATGTTCGTGAGCGGATCCGAGTGGTCCAAAGTCTGGGCCAGGCGGAGCCAAGACAGCTGCCGCCGCGCCTGCAACGACAACTGCGGCTATTATCGGTATGATTATCATCATATATTTTCTGTTCTTGCGCCGGCTTGCAGCAAAGTAACTGTCATCGCGCTTTTTCTTTGACAATCTGCTAGTAGATTCATGTTTCGGTCAATTTAAAGTTGCTCCAGCCCTTGGTCACAATTTATATAAGCAGTCTCGGTTGCACCTTCTCAAGTATGACAATTACAATAATTGGATCCGGCAAAGTGGGCGCATCGGCCGCGCTCAACTGCGGCCTTCGAGAGCTTGACAGGGACATATTGCTTCTTGATATCGTGCAGGGACTTCCACAAGGAGAGGCAATGGATATCAACCATCAGCTGTCAGAGAGGGGATCTGACTCTGTGGCAAGAGGCTCAAACAACTATGAAGACATGAGAGGTTCTGATTATATCGTGCTCGTGGCAGGAGTGGGCAGAAAGCCGGGCATGACCAGAATGGACCTGCTCAAGACGAATGCCGGCATTGTCAAGGACGTCGCTTCAAAAATTGCGTCTTATGCAAAAGACGCCACTATTGTTGTAGTCACAAATCCGCTCGATCCAATGACCTATCTTGCGCTCAAGACCGTTGGAGTGAAAAAGAACAAGGTCATGGGGATGGGTGGTATGCTGGATCTTTCAAGGTTCAAGAGCTTCATTCAAGATGCAACCAAGATTTCCAGAGATTCTATCCAGGCGATGGTGATAAGCGAGCACGGGGAAAACATGCTGCCTCTGACAAGGTTTTCCTCGATTGGGGGAATTCCGCTGCACGAGTTTATTTCAAAGGACAAGGCAATGGAGATCTTTGAAAAGACTAGAAAAGTTGCGGCAGAGGTGATCGCTCTAAAAGGCGCAACCGTGTACGCGCCGGGCAACGCCGTGGCAACGATGCTTGAATCTGTAGTCAAGGACAAAAAACTGGTGATACCGGTTTCTGCACTGCTTGAAGGAGAATATGGTGTCTCTGACCTCTGCATCGGCGTACCTGCAGTGATTGGTGCGGATGGTGTGGAGCGCATAATCGAGCTAAAGCTCGACAGCTTTGAACAGGACATCTTTAACAAGGGCGTGGCAAGCGTAAAGGATGCCATTAAGGCCCTCCCGCTTTAAGCAAACAATCCTTTTATTCTCTTTTTGTTGAATAGCTAGCTGGCCAATAGATATGGCGGACCTGCACTCGATACTTGACAGGTTTGCAAACGGCACCCTGAGCCTCTCAGACGCTGAGAAAGAGATCTCTCTTCATGCTATCGAAAAGATTGGAGACATTGCCAAGCTGGACATCAATCGAGAGATGCGTAAGGGCATGCCAGAGATTATCTTTACCGGGAACAAGGAGTTCAAGGACATCATCAGAATCGCGCTTGCGGCAATCCGGAACAACGGGCAAGTAGTAGTGAGCAGGATAAGAAAGAACGAAGTATCAAAGGTGGCAACCGCGCTGCGGAGAAAGAACATGATTGTGGAGCTTGGCAGAAACAGCACAACGCTTCTTGCTTCTGATAAGTCTTTTGGCAGAAAGATGATAACCGGCGCCAGTATTGGAATCATGGCAGCAGGCACGTCCGACATCGGGGTCGCAGAAGAAGCACGCCTTGTGGCAAAGGCCATGGGTTGCGCCGCGGTAGCCAGCTACGACATCGGGATCGCAGGTATGCACAGGTTGTTCCCTGCGCTCAAGGAAATGATGTCACAGCAAGTTGGAGCCATAGTCGTTGTGGCAGGGATGGAAGGCGCTCTTGCATCTGTAGTAGCATCGATGGTTGATGTGCCTGTAATAGGGGTTCCGACTTCGGTTGGTTATGGCTTTGGTGGAAACGGCATTGCAGCACTGGCGTCAATGCTCCAGAGTTGCACGCTCGGGCTTGCAGTGATGAACATTGACAATGGTGTTGGGGCCGGCGCGTATGCAGCAACAATTGCAAGGAGAACCGCGAAGAGGAATTGAGTGAAGGCGCTGTTAACTTAGCCTCCATCCCTAGCCAGAAATAATGTGAACCGCATCCTGTCTGTCCCCATGTCCAGATATAGCAA
>FWPU01005590.1_pt1 | contig 22819 bp, 20 predicted proteins | sample 2228361 | NCBI WGS metagenome assembly FWPU01 (sample SAMEA103939777, study PRJEB20133) | metagenome
TAAGGCAAGGAAATAGATTTTTTGCACTGGGCGGCGAAGCCGCCCAGTGCAAAAATCTGCTTTTCACCCTTCCCTTGTCGGAGGCGAAAAACCTACCCTTGTCAAGGGCAGGAGGAGGGGCAATGATTAGGGATATCTTCTAATATGACACATCCAAACGCAATTGATATTACTCAAGGAGGTGTTGATTGGGCAGGACTCGTCCTTCTCTGCCTTCCAATCCCCGCTGGGGCGAATTCTTCATAGAATCCCTGATCCGCGTGCTGGCCTTCTCCAGCATCGGCCTTGTCGTCCTCATTTTCATCTTCCTGCTTCGCGAAGGAGTCCCCATCTTCTGGGAGACCTCTCCGGAAAACCTCTTCGGGACGCGCTGGTATCCGACGTTCGGCCTGTTCGGCACCTTCCCGCTCATCCTGGGTTCCCTGCTTGTCACCATCACAGCCATCCTGATCGCTCTTCCTCTGGGTGTGGCGACGGCGGTCTTCGTCCGGGAGGTCGCTCCCAACTGGGCGCGGGAAATCCTCAAGCCGATGATTGAGATTCTGGCCGGCATCCCCTCCGTGGTGCTGGGCTTCTTCGGGATGACGATGGTTGCTCCACTGGTGCGGGAATTCCTGGGCACCCCGACCGGGCTGACGGCCTTCACGGGCGCCATCATTCTGGCCTATATGGCGTTGCCCACCATCATCAGTGTGGCCGAAGACGCCCTGGACGCGGTGCCCAAAAGTTACCGGGACGCGGGACTGGCGATGGGCGCCACCCAGTGGCAGACCATCTGGCGGGTGGTCGTCCCGGCGGCCCGCTCCGGTATCGTCACTGCGGTGATGCTGGGGCTGGGGCGCGCCATCGGCGAGACAATGGCGGTGATGATGATGACCGGCAACGCCGCCCGGATGCCGCTGACCCTGGACTCCCTCTTCCGCCCCGTCCGTACGATGACCGCCACCATCGCTGCCGAAATGGGTGAGGTCGCCCAGGGGAGCGTCCACTATCATGCCCTCTTCGGCATCGGGATCATCCTCTTCGTCATCACCTTCATCATCAACGCCGCAGCGGCGGTCACCATCTTCAAGAAACCCCGTCGGGGAGGCCTGCGATGATGAACCGACATCTGGTCCAGCGGCTGGGCTTCATTCTCCTGGGACTGATCTCCCTGATCGTGGTGGCGCCCATCCTTTTCGTCGTGGGGAGCATTGTGGTCCGGGGGATCGGGGCCGTCAACGGGGAGTTCCTCACCGCGATGCCCCGCAACGGGATGAAGGAAGGGGGCATCTTTCCGGCCATCGTCGGGACGGTGCTCCTGGTGCTGGGGACGGCAGTCGTGGCGATCCCGGTAGGAGTGGGCGGGGCGATCTACCTGGCCGAGTACGCGCGGGATACCCGCCTGACCCGCCTTCTGCGGCTGGCCATCATCAACCTGGCCGGAGTCCCCTCGGTGGTGTACGGGCTCTTCGGCCTGGGGCTCTTCGTCATCTTCCTGCAGTTCGGCACCTCCGTCCTGGCCGGTTCGCTGACACTGGCGATTATGACGTTGCCGGTCATCATCAGCACGGCAGAGGAAGCACTGCGGGCGGTGCCGGGGGAGTTTCGGCTGGTGAGCGCCAGTCTGGGCGGCACCCGCTGGCAGGGGATTCGTTATATCGTGCTCCCGCAGGCCCTGCCGGGCATTATCACCGGCATTATTCTGGGGCTGCTGCGCGCGGCCGGGGAGACGGCGCCCATCCTCTTCACCGCGGCCGCCTTCTACCTCCCCCGCCTCCCCCGTTCGCTGATGGATCCGACGATGGCGCTCCCGTACCACCTCTACGTCATCAGCACCCAGGTCCCGGGAATGCCGGCCAGAATCCAGTACGGGACGGCGCTGGTCCTGCTGGCCTTTGTCCTCTCCATGAACGCCGTGGCCGCGGTCATCCGGAGTTACTTCCGGCGGCGAAGGGAGTGGTAAAGTTATGGAACCCAAGATCCGGGTGGAGCGGGTGAGTTACTTCTACGGCGACCGTCCGGCCCTGAAGGATGTGACGCTGGACGTGCCAGCCAACGCCATCACCGTCTTCTTCGGCCCCGCCGGTGGTGGCAAGACGACGCTCCTGCGCCTGATCAACCGTCTGAACGACGAAGTGGAAGGGACGCGAATGACGGGGCGGATTCTGCTGGACGGTCAGGACATCTACCGGCCCGGGGTGGATATCCCGACGCTGCGGCGGCGGATCGGGATGGTTTTTGCTCTCCCTCTGCCCCTGCCAGGGACCGTCCGGGAAAACGTCCTTTATGGCCCCAAAGTGGCGGGGATTCGGGATCGGAGTCGGCTGGAGGAGATTCTGGAGCGGAGTTTGCGGCAGGCCGCCCTGTGGGATGAGGTGAAGGACCGGCTGGACGACCCGGCCAGTCGCCTTTCTGGGGGGCAGCAACAGCGGTTGTGCATCGCCCGCAGTCTGGCGATGGAGCCGGAAGTGCTCCTGCTGGACGAGCCGACCTCGGGCCTGGACCCCATCTCCACCGGCAAAGTGGAGGAGACACTGCAGGAACTGAAGGAGCGGTACACCATTGTCATTGTTCCCCACAGCATCCAGCAGGCTGCCCGTCTGGCCGACTATGCGGCCTTTTTCCTGATGGGGGAACTGGTGGAGTTCCAGCCCGGCCGGCAGTTGTTCACGACCCCGCGGGATCGCCGCACGGAGGACTACATCACCGGGCGTTTCGGATAGGAGGGCCGGATGGCTTCGCCGGGGCTGTGCAGACTCCGCCCGATGTTAAACCGTTGCTGTAACATGAGCTTACGCCCGTGTTGCACCTGCTCCGCTCCGGAGCGCACTATGAGCGACGTGGCGTTGGGGGTGGGTTGTGGGGTTTGCGGGGGCGGCTTCGCCGCCCCCGCAAACCCCACTTCTTCCTAAGGGCGTGCTGCTCCCCCGGAAAGATTTGCTGCACAAGCCCCAGAATGTGGGTGCATTTCAGTTTTATGGTAGATTGCGGAATGCGCCGTTTTCCCAAGCCCCGCCAGTTCACGGCGGGGCGGAAAGGGCTGTTTCCCCAGCCCCGCCGTAAACAGACGGGGCTGGGAGGAAGCAAACTTGCCATAGAACTGAAATACACCCCCAGAATGTAGACAGGTTGACAGAACATACGGATAGACACATAATGTGACTACAAGTAGAGTACAGATCGGTGGGATGAAATGATGGTCAAAGTTTCTGTCGCAGAGGCAAGGAAAGACCTCTCTCGTTTGCTGAAGCGGGCCCGGGAGGATTTACTGGTTATCACCCGGCGGGGAGAGCCGGATGTGGTTATCCTGCCTTTTGAGGAATACGAGCGTTTGCGCCGGTTGCGGGCCTATTCCCGCCTGGTTCGCTTGTCTGATCAATTGGCGGGGACAGGGATAAAGGCAACGGAGTTGTACGAGGAGTCCCGGCGAGAACTGGAGGAAAGGCCGTGGTCATAGATGCCAATGCGCTGTTGAAGGCTTTCTTCCCCGATGAGGAGGGTCACCTCTCCGCTCAAGCGATTATCAGCGCATACGCTCAGGGTAGGGTAAACCTCTGGGCTCTTGCGCTCCTCTCTTATGAAGTTACGAATGCGGTGCTGAAAGCAATCCGTCGGGAACGGCTGAGCCTGGAAAATGGCCGGGAACTGCTGGATATTTTCCGGGAACTCGGAATCCCAGCGGCAGAGCCTTCCTGGCAACGAACGCTGGAACTGGCGCACACTTTCCAGCTATCCGCTTATGATGGTTCTTACCTGGCCCTGGCTGAGGAGACGGGAGAGGAATTGGTCACGGGCGACCGTCGCCTGTACGATGCGGTGAAAGAGCATTTGCCGTGGGTGCGCTGGGTGGATGACGTCGCTTTCTGATTCGCCGATTTCCGATGATCGGGTTGGGGAACGCACCGGGGCTTCTCCCGTCGCCGACCGGCGCGCCCGGCGCGGCGTCCCCTCCCTGGCCTGGCGGGCTGGCCAGGAGCGCCGGTTCCGGATGGTCTGCCGCCACGCCGACCCCACCGGGAAGCGGGTTCTGGATGTGGGCTGCGGGGTGGGGATGTACCTGGCAGCCTTTCGTCAGTGCACCCCCCGCGTCTTCGGGGTGGAGGTGGAGCGGGAGTGGGCCTGCGAGGCCCAGTGCCACGCGACGGGAATCGTGCAGGCGGTGGGGGAATCCCTTCCCTTCGCCGACGGTTCCTTTGACCTGACCTTCTCCCACGAAGTGCTGGAGCATGTGGCCGATGACCGCGCCGTCCTGGCCGAAATGGTCCGGGTGACCCGGCCCGGCGGGCGGATTGTGCTCTTCGTCCCCAACCGGCTGTATCCCTTTGAGACCCACGGGATTTTCTGGCGCGGCCGCTACCGGTTCGGGAACATCCCCCTGGTGAACTACCTGCCCGACCCGCTGCGCGACCGCCTGGCACCCCATGTGCGGGCATACACTGCCGGTTCCCTGCACCGCCTGCTCCGGGGGCTACCGGTGCGGGTCGGTTTCCGCACGGTCGTTTTCCCCGGCTACGACCGTCTTGCCCGGCGCGCCCCTTTCCTGGCGCGCCTTTTGCAGGGGCTCACCTACGCCCTGGAGCGTACCCCGCTGCGCGCCTTCGGCCTTTCCCACTTCTGGGTGCTGGAGCGGGTGTGACCGGTTGCCCGCAAAACGATTTTCTGGTAAGATTATACCGGTTCATCCCCGGCCCCCTACCATCAACCCTATCCCGAAGGAGAAAGCACGATGAAGGTCCTCTCCTACAATCCGGAACTCTGCGTTGGCTGCCATATCTGCGAAGAAACCTGTGCGGAGACCTGGTTTAAGACCCCCGACGCGGCAAAGTCCAGCATTGTCATCCGAAACGAGGGGACTGGCCCACTGCAGGCCACCTTCTGCGTCCAGTGTGGCGAGTGCATCCCGGTCTGCCCGACGGAGGCGCTGTACCGGGATAAGCAGGGAATCGTCCGGCTGCGCAAGCCGTTGTGCGTGGGATGTCTCTCCTGTGTCGGCTTCTGCCCATACCTGGCGATGTTCTACCATCCGGACCTGCTGGAGCCCTTCAAGTGCGTCGCCTGCGGGCAGTGTGTCAAGGAGTGCCCGGCCGACGCGCTGGCAATTGTGGAGATGCCCACGCCGACGCCGTGAATCCCGCGGGAAGAGGGGAGGGATTGCGGCGGGCGGGGCACTACCCTGTCCCCTGGACATCCCATTGAGCAAAGCCGCAGGCCCGGTAAAGGCCCTCCCGGCCAGAGGCCCGGGTAGTCCTGGTTTCCTGGAGGTTCTGATGGCCCTGGATGCAACTAAACGGGAGCAAATCCGGCAAATTTTCCAGACATTCCTGGAGGAACGTGTCCGAACGATTCGCCGGTTGGAAATAGACGACCTTCATATCAACCCTTTTCTGATCCGGCTGCTGGCGAGGGAACTGGAATTGAACGACGCGCGCGCGATTGTGAACTGGCTGGTCTGGCAGCGGGCCTTTACCGGAGCCAATACATCCTTCGGTTTTCGTCTGCAAGATATTGCGACGTTGTTTTCCGAAGGGACAGGCGCAGAGGGCGCCGACATTCTGAAGACCAGAGAGGGACGACGTCATTATATTCAGGTAAAAAGCGGGCCCTCTACGATGGACAAAGACGCCGTTGCCCGCAAGTACAGTGAGGTGGAGTGGCTGATCGGGAGAGAGTTCTGGGAATTCATCTCCGACGATCCCGAGTGTGTGGAAGAGATTTACTGGATCGCCGGTGAGGTGAGCGAAACTTTCCGGGATTCGCAGGGCGAGACTCTTGCAGAGGTTCTGCGGACCAAAGTGGAGGAGTTGACCCGGGAATTTCACTCCCGATACGGATGGTCCGGAGAGGAAATGTGGCAAAGACTGCTGGAGAGGAATGTGTGAATGGCCTGGATAGAACGGGACTTCCCCATTGAGTGGCTGAACCCCGTCGCTCTGGGAGAAGGGAACTCCAAAAAACCTATCTACCGCCTGCATAAGTGGTGGGCCAGGCGGCTGGGGAGCGTATTCCGGGCGATCCTTCTGGCGACCTTTAGCCCGGATGATACGTCTCCGGAGGATTTCTGGCATCGCTTCTGTCACGGCGCCGACCTGGGGGGAAAGGTTGTCCTGGACCCCTTTATGGGCGGAGGTACCACGCTGGTAGAGGCCCTGCGCCTGGGGTGCAGAGTCATCGGGGTGAATATTAACCCCGTCGCCTGGTTTGTCACCAAAAAGGAGGTGGAGGCGGTGGACCTGGCATCCCTGGACGCCGCCTTCGCCGAACTGGAACACACGGTAGGGGAACAAATCCGGGAATATTACCGAACGGTATGCCCTCAGGGGCACCCCGCAGAGGGAATGTATTACTTCTGGGTGAAACGAGCAACCTGTGCCCGCTGTGGCGCAACGGTCCGCCTTTCTCCGAACTATGAACTGTCCCGTTACGACACGCGCGTGATCGCCGTCTGCCCGCGATGTCTCCAGATTGTGGAAGGCAGCCCTCAATCCGCACAATGCCCGGAATGTGGCCTCTCTCTTCATCCCAGGCAGGGGGTCTCCGGAAGAGGGCGATTCCGCTGCCCGGAGTGCGGGGAAGAACAAACCATCCTGGAGGCGATCCGGCGAAAAGGCGCCGCGCTGGACGTGGAGTTGCACGCTCTGGAAGGATATTGCGAGATATGCGGGCGTTTCTTTAAACGGGTGGACCAAACGGACATCCAGGTCTGGAAGGAGGCGGAAGCGGAGTTCCGGAGACGAGCGGACACTCTCCTGATCCCCCATCAGGCAATTCCCACCAAGGGACGGAGCGACCCCCGGCCGGTAAACCACGGGTACGCCCATTTCCGGGATATGTTCAACGAACGCCAGCTGTTGTGCCTCTCGCTGTTGCTGGAGCACATCCTGCGCATCCCCGACCAGAACATTCGCGAGTTGATGCTGGCAGCGTTTTCGGACTCCCTGAACACGAATAACATGTTCTGCAAATACGAGGTGGAATGGCACAAAATTTCGCTATTCTTTTCCCTTCACGCTTTTCACCCGATAGAGCGCCCTACGGAGAACAACGTATGGGGCACCCGATTCGGCCGCGGGACGTTTGTGAAATGCTTTGAGAAAGTGCGCGCTGCTAAAGCCTACGCCCAACGTCTCTACGAGCGCCTGGTAGACCGTCGCGGACGCCGATATACCCAGCACACTCGGGGCGAGCGAGCAGAAGGTTATCTGGTGAACCGGTTTGAGGAACTCCAGACCACCGATCGGGCCGTTCTCCTGCGCTGCCAGAGTTCGGAAGACCTTTCTTTCATTCCCGACCGGTCGGTAGATGCGGTAATTACGGATCCCCCCTATTTTGACAATGTCCAGTATTCCGAACTGGCCGACTTCTTCTATGTTTGGCTTCGACTGGCTCTGAAGGACATATACCCCTGGTTTGAGCCGGAACTCTCGGGGCGGGCCGAAGAGATCGTCCAGAACGAGCGCCTGGGCAAGTCGGCCGATTTCTTCACCGGTGGGCTGAGTCGGGTGTTCACCGAGTGCCGTCGGGTCCTGAAGGATGAGGGGCTCCTGGTTTTTACCTTTCACCACAATCAACTGTGGGCCTGGCAGGGACTGGCCCAGGCCCTGCTGGAAGCCGGATTCACCGTCTCCGCAACCCCAGTCGTTCGTTCCGAGGGCCGGGGAGAGGTCCACAGCAGTGAAGGAAACATCCGTTACGACTGTGTGTTCGTTTGCCGAAAAGCTCCGCCCCCTTCCGGAAAACGCCCCCTCCCTTCCTGGCCAGTCCTTCAGCAAGCAATCCTGGAAGACGCTATCCGCTGGGCCCGGCGAACGCGCCACTCCGGAATGCCCATCAATGAAGTGGACGTCCGAACCATTGTTATGGGCAAAGCCGTGGAACATTCCGTTCGTGCTATCACCGGTGCAGCGGGCGTAGACCGAAAGGCTTTCATGGATAGCGCCCTGACGGCAATGGCGTCTGTGGTAGACGATGTCCTCGCAGCAGTGGAGCAAAAGGTTTCCATTCCCTATCCACCGGTTCGCCAACTGGCCCTGTTCGTGATGGAGTCCAGAAATCCGGAAACGCCTTCCTCTGACAGCCGATGACCATCCACAGACTTTCAAGGGAAAGAGCTATGGAGATCACCCTCACCATCAACGGCGTGCCCCGTACCCTGACCGTGCGCCCCAACGAGACCCTGCTGCAGGTGCTGCGCCGCGAAGGATATTTCAGCGTCAAACACGGGTGTGAGGATGGCTCCTGCGGGGTATGCACCGTCCTGGTGAACGGAGAGCCCCGTTGCAGTTGCATCACGCTGGCCGCGCAGGTGGACGGCGCGTCGGTCACCACCGTGGAGGGGCTCAGCGGTCCCCAGATGCGCGGCTGGAAGGGGAGCGCCCCCCTCCACCCCGTCCAGCAGGCCTTCATTGAGACCGGAGCATTGCAGAGCGGCTACGAGGCGCCAGCCCTCATCCTCGCCGCCAAAGCGCTCCTGGACCGCAAACCGAACCCCACCGAAGAAGAGGTGCGGGACGCCCTCAGCGGCGTCCTCTCCCGCGAGACCGGCTACGTGAAACCTGTGCAGGCGGTGCTCCGTGCCGCCGCGATCCTGCGGGGCGAGGAACCGCCCCCGCTGGAGGCCGTCCCCGAAATTTTCCCCATGCCTCCCGACCTGATGGCTCCGCCGCCGGGAGAGCCCCTGCTGGAGATGACCGGAGAAGGCGGAACAGGCCCCCGTACCGTCGTCCTGCCCCGCGTGGTGGTGGCGCCGGAGGTGATTATAGGGGCGACGCCTGCGTCGCCCTTACACGTCGTCGGGAAGCCGGAGCCCAAAGTGGATGCCCGGAAACTGGTCCAGGGCAAGCCCGCCTTCGCCGCCGACGTCCAGATGCCCGGTATGCTCTATGCGAAAATTCTGCGCAGTCCCCACGCCCACGCCCGCATCCGCCGGATAGACGTCAGCCGGGCGCGCGCCCTCCCCGGCGTCCACGCCGTCCTCACCTATCAGGACATCCCCCGCGTCGTCTTCTCCACCGCCGGGCAATCCGACCCGATCCCCGGCCCGCTGGACTTCGTCAGCCTGGATTCCAAAGTGCGCTATGTGGGTGACCGGGTGGCGGCGGTGGCGGCCGAAAGCCCGGAGATCGCCGAAGAGGCGCTGCGTCTCATTGAGGTGGAGTACGAGGTCCTCCCCGCCGTCCTGGACCCGCGGGAAGCGATGAAGCCCGGCGCGCCGGTCATCCACGACGAGCCCGACTACGTCCCCTTCGGGGAGTGCGACCCGTCCCGCAACCTGGCGGCGCGTATCCGGCTTGAACTGGGGGACGTGGACCGGGCGATGGCTGAGGCGGATTACGTCTTTGAAGGGGAGTACGAAGTCCAGCGGGTGCAGCAGGCGCCGCTGGAGACCTGGACCTGCCTCACCTACTGGGACGAGGACGACCGGCTGGTCATCCGTTCGTCCACCCAGGTCCCCTTCCACGTCCGCCGCATCCTGGCGCCGGTGCTGGGGCTCCCCCCGAAGCGCATCCGCGTCATCAAGCCGCGCATCGGCGGAGGATTCGGCAACAAGCAGGAAATCTACGAGGACATCTGTGCCCACCTGACCATCGCCACCGGCCGGCCGGTACTGCTGGAGTACACGCGAGAGGAACAATTCGGCGCCAGCACGACCCGCCATTCTATGATCATCCGGATGCGGACGGGGGTCACGAAGGACGGCCGGATCGTCGCCAATGAGATGGTCGTCCTCTCCGATACCGGCGCCTACGGCAACCACGCGCTCACCGTCACTGGCAACACCGGGCACAAAGCGATGTCCCTCTACGACGCCCCCAACATCCGCTTCTGGGCCGACGTCGTCTACACCAACCGCGTCCCCTCCGGCGCCTACCGCGGCTACGGCGTCCCGCAGGGGTTCGTGGCAGTGGAGGCGCACATGGAGCGCATCTGCCGGGCGATGGGGTGGGACCCGCTGGAATTCCGGCTCAAGAACGCCGTCAAGCCCGGCGCCTATCATCCGATGAGCAAAGTCTGGAGCGAGGGGCGGGAAGCGCACGGGGAGGTCATCCACACCTGCGCGCTGGCGGAGGCGGCGGCCCAGGGCGTGGCCGCCTTCGGCTGGCGGCGGGGCGACTACCGGACCGTCCCCGGCAAGCCTCACCTGCGGCGGGGCCACGGCGTGGCCTTTGTGATGCAGGGGACGGCCATCCCATACCTGGATATGGGCGCCGCGGTCATCAAGATGAACGACGACGGCTCCTTCAACCTGATGGTTGGGGCGACCGACCTGGGGACGGGTTCGGATACGGTGCTGGCCCAGATGGCGGCAGAGGTGCTGGGCTGCGCGGTGGAGGACATCATCGTCTACTCGTCCGATACGGACTTCACCCCCTTTGACAAAGGGGCCTACGCTTCCAGCACGACCTATATCAGCGGTGGGGCGGTGGTACGGGCCGCCCAGCAGGCGGCGGAGCAGATTTGTCAGGTGGCAGGCCGAATGCTGGGCGTCCCGCCGGAGGAGGTCACCCTGCGGGATCGGGCCGCCTGGGCCCCCGACGGCCGTTCCGTCACCCTGCAGGACGTGGCGCTGGAGAGTCTCCATCATCACGACCAGTTCCAGATTATGGGGACGGGCTCCTTTATGAGCCCCTACAGCCCCCCACCCTTTGCCGCCCAGTTCGCCGAGGTGCTGGTGGATACCGAAACCGGTCAGGTGACGGTGGAGCGGCTGCTGATGGCCCTGGACTGCGGCAAAATCGTCAACCCGTTGACGGCCAGCGCCCAGGTGGAGGGCGGAATGACCCAGGCGCTGGGCTATGCCGTCTCCGAGGAACTGGTCTTTGACGAGCGAGGCCGCATCGTCAACCCCCGCTTTGACGACTACCGCATCTTCCGTGCCGACGAGATGCCCGAACTGCGGGTGCTCTTCGTGGAGACCTGGGAGCCGACCCATCCCTTCGGGGTCAAGGCGGTGGCGGAGATTCCGCTGGACGGGGTGGCTCCAGCGGTCATCAACGGTGTTTACGACGCGGTGGGCGTGCTCATCCCTCGCCTGCCGCTCACCCCGGAGCGCGTCTGGCGAGCCATTCGGAATGTTTAGCAACGAATTCCACGAATTTCACGAATTTGTAAAAAATTAGTGTAATTCGTGTAATTCGTTGCTAAAAATAAGGGAGGTTTCATCGGTGCGACGACGGCGTAGAGGGAGCGGGTCGCTCATCGTGGTGATTCTGATCGGGGTCCTGCTGGCCTTCCTGGGCTGGGAGTGGACCCGGTTCCGGGCCGAACTGCGGGTGCTGCCGAAAAACACTGTGGTTGCCGGGATGGATGCCGGGGGTATGACCACCGCCGAGGTGGTCGCGGCGCTGGAGGGCGCCTACGCGCAACCCGTCCAGTTGACCTACCAGGAGCAGTCCCTCGTGCTGGCCCCGGAGACCGTCGCCTTCCAGTTTGACGCGGAGCAGACGCGCCAGGCACTGGAGGCCGTCCGGCAGAGCCGGAACAACCTGCAGGGGTTCCTGGCCTATCTGCTCCGTCGCCCGTCCCAGGTGATAGAGGTGACTCCGGCGGTCCGGTACTCGCAGGAGCGGCTGGAGAGCTTCCTGGCGCGCGTCGCCCAGCAGTACGACCGTCCCCCCCAGGAGCCCGTCCCCCTGCCCGAAGTGCTCACCTTCCGCGCCGGGCGCGCCGGATACGAACTGGACCGGGAGGCGTCCCGCGCACGGGTGGACGCGGCGCTGCGGTCGGCGGTGGACCGTCAGGCCGAACTGGTCGTCCGGGTCGGGGAGGCACCGCCCCTGCAGATGCGCCACCTGGAGGAGATGCTGCGGGCCCTGCTGGCCGATTTTGACGGCATCCCCAGCATTTTTGTCAAAGACCTGCAGACCGGCGAGGAACTGGAGATCAACCCGGACGTCGCCTACGCCGGGCTGAGCGTGCTGAAGATCGCCGTGATGATGGAGACCTACCGGGTTCTGGATCAACCCCCGGATGTGGACCAGACAAAGTTGCTCACGGAGACGATGACCCTGAGCGGGAACTTCACCGCCAACCTGCTCCTGCGGGACATCATCGGCGGGGGCGATGCCTACCAGGGGGTGGAGAACCTGACCGCCTCCATGCGGTATCTGGGACTGGTCAATACCTTTATGGCTGCGCCGTACGATGAGACGGCGCCTCCACCTGCTATTGTCACCCCGGCCAACTCCCGCACCGACCTGAACACCAACCCCGACCCGTATATGCAGACGACGGCGCGGGAGGTGGGGCTGATGCTGGAGATGATTTACCACTGCGCCCATGGCGGGGGCGCGCTGATGGTCGCCTATCCGGGCGCGTTCACCCCGGAGGAGTGCCAGCAGATGCTGGAGATGATGTCCGGGGACCGGACGGGGAGCATGATTGAGGCGGGATTGCCACCGGGGACCCGGTTTGCCCGCAAGCACGGCTGGGCCGGCGACACCCATGCCGACGCGGCGATCGTCTTCAGCCCCGGCGGGGATTTCATCCTGGTGGTCTACCTGTACCGCCCCCAGTGGCTGGAGTGGGACGTCTCCAACCCCCTGATCACCCGCATCGCCACGGCGACGTACAACTACTTCAACCCGGCCCAATAAACGGAACACGGAATACGGCATACGGAACACGCAATACGCAATACAGAATACGCACTACGGAGCACTCCATGCCCGACGGCCTGTACCTGGGACGCGAATACGATCCGACCACCGGCACGGTCACCGACCGATCGGTTCTCTATCCCCCGCGCCACCTCACCACCCACGCAGTCATCCTGGGAATGACCGGGTCGGGAAAGACGGGGTTGGGTATCGTTTTGCTGGAAGAGGCACTGCTGGCGGGGATTCCCGTCCTGGCGCTGGACCCCAAAGGCGACCTGACCAACCTGCTCCTGACCTTCCCCGGCCTTTCCCCAGAGGAATTCGCCCCCTGGGTGGATATGGAGGCGGCCCGGCAGGAAGGGCGTTCGGCGGAGGAGATGGCCGCGGAGGAGGCCCGCCGCTGGCGGGAGGGCCTGGCCCAGTGGGGGATCGGGCCGGACCGCATCGCCCGCCTGCGGGAACGGGCCGAGTTCGTCCTCTACACCCCCGGCTCCACCGCCGGGGTTCCTGTCAACGTCCTCTACCGCTTCCAGCGCCCCGACCTGGATTGGGAGACGTACGCCGAGGAGTTGCGCGACCGGATAGAAGGGCTGGTCTCCGCCCTGCTGGGGCTGGTGGGGCGCGAGGCAGACCCGTTGCAGAGCCCGGAGCACGTCTTCCTCTCCCATCTGATGGAGCATATCTGGCGCAGTGGGCAGGATGTGGACCTCCCCGCCCTGATCCGGATGATCCCGGACCCGCCCATCCGCCAGATCGGCGTCTTTGACCTGGAAAGTTTCCTTCCCCAGAAGGAACGGTTCGCCCTGGCGCGGGCTCTCAACAGCGTCCTGGCGGCCCCCAGTTTTGAGGAGTGGCGAACGGGAGTGCCGCTGGAAGTGGCCGACCTGCTGCACACGCAGACCCACCGTCCCCGCGCCTGTGTCTTCTATCTCCCCCATCTGAACGATACCGAACGGGCCTTCTTCATCACTCTTCTCCTGGAGGCGGCGCGGGACTGGATGTTCGCCCAGTCCGGCACATCCGACCTGCGGGCGCTTCTTTATTTTGACGAGGTCTTCGGCTTTTTCCCGCCCTATCCCGCCAACCCGCCAACGAAGCGGCCGTTGATGTCGCTGATCAAGCAGGGGCGGGCGGTGGGGCTGGGAGTGGTGCTGGCAACCCAGAACCCGGCCGACCTGGACTACAAGGGGCTGACCAACGCCGGGACGTGGGCGGTGGGCCTTTTGCGCACGGAGCGGGATAAGGAGCGGGTACTGGAGGGGCTGGAGGGCGCCGCGGCGACCGCCGGGGCGGGGCTGAACCGAGCGGAGTTGAGCCGGGCGATCAGTGCGCTGCGGCCGCGTGTCTTCCTGTTCCACGACGTCCGCGCCGGGAAGCCGCTTTTCCTCCACACCCGCTGGGCGATGTCCTACCTGCGCGGGCCGCTCACCCGCGCCCAGGTCCAGCAACTGGTCGGGGCGACGGCCGCTCCGGAGAGAGCCCCGGTCGCTGCGGTTTCCGTCGCGGCCCCGCCGACGGCCGCACCGGTTCCCTCGGAGGGGACTCCCCGGCCTGCCGCGACCTCCGCCCCACCCGCCCTCCCGGCCGACATCCCCCAGGTCTTCCTGCCCCCGAAGGTGACCCTGGATTGGGCCCTGCACGAACATGAGCGGCGGACCGGCCGGACGTTCCTGGCCGCAACGCGCCGCCTGGTCTACCTCCCGCGCCTCCTGGCGATGGGCACCGTCTACCTGATCCATGAGAAGACGGGTATCCGGCATACAGAGCGGGTTGTGCGCCTGCTGGAGCCCCCTCCGCCCCCGGCGTCGCCGAACTGGGAGGAGGGCGCGGTCGGGCTGTCGGCGGCCGAACTGGCCCAACGCCCCCCACAGGAGGGGGAGTACGGGGCGCTGCCGGCGCCCATGGCTCAGGCGGCCCAGTACGCCCGCTGGAGCCGTCAATTTGCCGATTTCCTGTACTACACCGTCCGCCTGACCCTCTGGCACAACCCCACCCTGAAACTCTACGGCCGTCCTGGGGAGAGCCAGCGGGATTTCCGCCTTCGCTGCGAGGAGGTGGCGCGCGCCCGACGGGACGCCGAAGCGGCACAGCGGCGCGCCGTCTACGAAAGAGAGATGGCCCGCATTCAGGAGAAGTTACGACGGGAACAGCAGGAACTGGCCCAGGACCAGGTGGAACTGGAGGCGCGCAAGCGGGAGGAACTGCTCAGTTACGGGGAATCGGTGCTCAACCTGCTCACCCGGCGCCGCCCGTCGTACATGATTTCCCACGTCAGCCGCAAACGCCGCCTGACCCAGCAGGCGGAGGCGGAAGTGAAAGAATCGGAGGAGGCCATCCGCACCTACCAGCAGCAACTGGAGGAACTGGCGGCGAAGTGGGAAGAGGAAGCGGAGGCCATCACGAACCGCTGGGCGACGACGGTGGACGACGTAGAGTCGGTGGAAATCGCTCCCCGCCGCAGCGACGTGGTGGTGGACTACTGCGGCCTGGCCTGGGTGCCCTTCTGGGAGGTGGAGAGCCGGGAAGGGGAATCCATCCTCCTCCCGGCGTTTGAGTAAAGCCACAGAAACACACAGAAGTCCGCAGAAAAATCCCGTTTTCTTCGCGTTCTTTGTGGGAATCCCGATGGCCCATCGTCTATCCCGGTATCGCTGGGAGATTGCCCCGTCGGCGCCGGAGACGTACCGCGCCCGCTTTCCCGACGTCCATCCGGTGGTCGTCCAGGTCCTCTATAACCGGGTAGCGGACCCCGAAGAGGCGCGCCGTTTTCTGGAGAGACAGCCCGGCCCGGACAACCCCTTCGCCCTGCAGGGGATGAGCAAAGCCGTGGAGCGGCTGCGCTGGGCGATCCGGCGCGGCGAGCGGATCGCCGTCTACGGCGACTTTGACGCCGACGGCGTCACGGCGACGGCCCTGCTGGTGACGGTCCTGCGGGCGCTGGGCGCGGACGTCCATCCCTACATCCCCCATCGGGTAGAAGAGGGGTATGGCCTGAACCGCCGGGCCATAGAGGAACTGGCCCGGGCGGGGGCCCGCGTGCTGGTCACGGTGGACTGCGGCATTCGCTTCCCCCGCGAGGTCGCCCACGCCCGCCGCCTGGGGATGGATGTGATCATCACCGACCACCACATCGTGGGGCCGGAGACGCTGGAGGCAGTGGCGGTCGTCAACCCCCGCCAGGAGGAGTGCCCGTACCCGTACAAGGAACTGGCGGGTGTCGGGCTGGCCTACAAACTGGCCCAGGCCCTCCTGCGGGTCAACCGGCAGGTCCCCCTGCGCGGAGACGTCCGCCTGGACGAGGAGGACCTGCTGGACCTGGTGGCGCTGGGAACGGTGGCCGACCTGGCCCCGTTGACCGGGGAGAACCGGTATCTGGTCAGCCGGGGGCTGGAACGGCTGAACCGATCGCCCCGGCCCGGGGTGGAGGCGCTGATCCAGCAGGCGGGCCTTCAACCCGGACAGGTGGATTCCTGGGCCATCGGGTTCCTGCTGGGACCACGCCTGAACGCGGCGGGACGGCTGGCCCATGCCAGAACCGCATATCAGTTGCTGACGGCCGAATCCCCGGAGGAGGCCCGGCGGCTGGCGCAGGAACTGGACGACCTGAACCGGGAGCGGCAGCGGCTGACGGCCGAGATGCAGGAGCGGGCGCGGGAGATGGTGCTGGAGGAGGCCGCCGGGGGGCCGATCCCCCCACTCCTTTTCCTCGCCGACCCCGAATTCCCTGCTGGCATTGTGGGACTGGTCGCGGCCCGGCTGGTGGAGGTGTTCTATCGCCCCACCCTGATCGTGGAGAAGGGAGCGTTGGTTAGCAAAGGGTCGGCCCGCTCCATCCCGGAGTTTCATATCACCCGCGCACTGGACGAGTGCGCCGACCTGTTGCTCCGCCACGGGGGGCACGCGCTGGCCGCAGGGTTCACCGTCCACAACGACAATCTGGACACTCTGAAGAACCGACTCCTGGAGATCGCCGCGCGGGAACTGGAGGGCCAGGAACTGACCCCTACCCTCTCCGTGGATGCCGAGATTCCGCTGAGGGAGGCGAACTGGCCCCTCTGGGAGGCGCTGCAGCAACTCCGGCCGTTCGGAGAGGGGAACCCGGAGCCGCTCTTCCTGACCCGCAACGTCCAGGTACGCCGTGCGCTTCCGGTCGGGGCGGACGGCGCCCATCTGAAATTGAGCCTCTCCGATGGCTGGGCCGTCTGGGACGGGATCGCTTTCCGGCAGGGGGAGCGGGCGGAGGATATCCCGGAGCGGGTGGATGTGGTCTACCGCCTGCGACGGGAGGAGTGGAACGGCGCGGTCCGCCTGCAACTGGAAGTACAGGACTGGCAACCGGGGAATAGGGGTTAGTCGGCAGGGGTTAGGGGTTAGTTGGGGGGCCTGGCATTGTTATGAGAGGGATGACTTTTCTGCTGGCGATGGTCGTTCTGCTGGCTCTGGCGTCCTGCGCCCGGCCCGCACCACCGGCGGCGCCGGAAGGGGATACTCTCCCCGCGCTGCAGCCCGTCCCCCTGAAGCCCGGGGAGCGGTTGCGGGTCGTGGCGACGACGACGATCGTGGGCGATGTGGTCGCCCGGGTGGGCGGAGAGACGATTCAGTTGACGGTGCTCCTTCCCGTCGGCGCCGATCCCCACACCTACGAGCCCACCCCGGCCGACCTGACCGCCGTCGCCGGGGCACACGTCCTCTTTATCAACGGGCTGGGGCTGGAGGGCTTCCTGGAACGGACCCTGCGCAACGTCGGTGGTGACCTGCCCGTGGTCTCCGTCTCGGCGGGGATCCGGCCCCGCCCCCTGGAAGAAGAGGCCGGGGAGGAGGCGGAGGAAGAGGAACACCATCACGGGGAGTACGATCCCCACGTCTGGCTGGACGTGCGCAACGTGATGGTCTGGGTGGAGAACATCCGGCAAGCGCTATCCGCGCTGGACCCGGCCCACACCGATCTCTACGCGGCCAACGCGGCGGCCTACCGGAAGGAACTGGAGGCGCTGGACGCCTGGATTCTGGAGCAGGTAGCGCAGGTGCCGCCCCAGAACCGCAAACTGGTCACCAACCATCCGGCCTTCGGCTATTTCGCCGAGCGGTACGGGTTTGAGCAGGTGGCGGCGGTCTATCCGGTGAGCCCCGGCGCGGAGCCTTCGGCGCGGGAGATCGCCCAACTGGAGGAGACGATCCGGCAGTACGGCGTCCCGGCCGTCTTCGCCGAGACCACCGTCAACCCGAAACTGGCCGAACAGGTGGCGCGGGATACGGGGGTTCGGCTGGTGACGCTGTACTCCGGCTCCCTGGGCGCGCCCGGCTCCGGCGCGGAGACGTACATCGGGATGATGCGGGCCAACGTCCAGGCCATTGTGGATGCCCTCAAAGGACGCTGATATGTCCTCTTCCTCTACCCGCTTTCTCTACGCGGTCGCCTTCCTGGGGGGACTGGTCTCCCTGGGAGTGGAACTGGCCGCGTCCCGCCTGCTGGCCCCCTATTTCGGCGAGTCCCTGCCGGTGTGGGCAGCCGTCATCGGCCTGATCCTGCTCTATCTGACGGTCGGCTACTTCCTGGGCGGCCGCTGGGCCGACCGGAACCCGTCTCCCGCCACCCTCTACGAGATCGCCATCTGGGGCGCGGGGCTGGTGGGGGTGATGCCCTTCGTCGCCCGGCCGGTCCTCTCGGCCGCAGTGGAGGGGATGAACCGTCTGAGCGTCCCCCTGGTCGCGGGCCCCTTCGCCGCGGTGCTCCTCTTCTTCGCCGCGCCCGTCACCCTGCTGGGGTGCGTTTCCCCCTTCGTCATTCGGCTGCTGGTGAACCAGGTGGAGCGAACGGGCAGGGTCGCCGGACGGGTGTACGCGGTTTCCACCGCCGGAAGCCTTCTGGGGACGTATCTGACGGTCTTCGCGCTGGTGCCGACGGTCGGGACCCGCCTCACGTTTGTGACGCTCTCCCTGCTGTTGCTGCTCCCGGCGCTCTGGGGACTGGCCCGCGTCCGGCCCCGCCGCGCCGTCCTTTACCTCTGGATCCCGTTTCTGCTGCTGGGACTGACCCTCTGGGCGCGCGGTCCCATTAAGCCCCAGGCCGGCCTCATCTACGAGGCGGAGTCGGCCTATCACTATATCCAGGTGGTAGAGCGGGATGGGTGCCGGTATCTCTACCTGAACGAGGGGCTGGGCATCCACTCCGTCTACTGCCCCGGCGTGCGACGGGTCGGGGGGACCTGGGACCTTTTCGCCGCGGCGCCGTTCTTCAACTTACCGCCTTTTCCCCCGCAGCGGGTGCGCTCTCTGGCGATGGTCGGCCTGGCGGGGGGGACCGTCCCTAAACTGTATACCCAATTCTTTGGCCCCATCCCGATAGACGGGGTGGAACTGGACCCCGCGGTGGTGCGGACGGGACGGGCGTATTTCGGGATGACGGAGCCGAACCTGCGGGTGACGGTGGGGGATGGGCGAGCCGTCCTGGCCCGTTCCCCGCGCCGCTACAGCGTGGTGGGGGTGGACGCCTACCGGTTGCCGTACATCCCCTGGTATCTGACGACGGCGGAGTTCTTCGGGGAGGTGCGGGATCATCTGGAGGAGGACGGGGTGCTGGTGGTCAACGTGGGCCGGACGCCTGGCGACGACCGCCTGGTGGCGGCGATCGCGGCGACGTTGCGGACCGTCTTCCCCTCTGTCCACGCGGTGGACGTCCCCAACTCCTACAACACCATCCTGGTCGCCACCGTTCGGGAGACTTCGCCGGAGAATCTGCGGGCCAACCGGGCGCTGGTCGGCGACCCGGACCTGAGGGGAATTCTGGACGAGGCGCTGGCGAACCTGCGGCCCGTGCCGGAGGGGGGCGTTGTCCTCACCGACGACCGGGCGCCGGTGGAGGCGATTACCCACGCGATGATTCTGAGGTATGTGGTGGGTGGGCCGTAGTTGGTACTGGACTCTGGCGAAATGCTCTTTTTCGCTCCCGGTGGGTGCTCTCTCTGCGACCCGCCGATTGCCGGACGCCGGTCACAGACCGGCTTTGAGCAACGAAAATCGTTGCCGTCAGGCCGAAAAACTGCGGAAATCATAGCACCCGGAAAATTCGCCAGACTCCAGGTTGGTACTTTACCGCCAAAAACGCCGAGTTCGCAGAGATTTGACCACCAATTTCCGATCTCCCAATTTGGGGAGGACCTATGAGCCGTGGATGGCCCCGTTTCGTTTCCGTGCTCATCACGCTGGCCCTGCCGGTGCTGGTGCTGGCAGTGGCGTTGCGGGTAGCGACCGCGCCGTGGCTGGTGCGCTGGGAATACCATAAGCCCGATTTTCCCCCCGACCCCTACGGCCTGACAACCGAAGAGCGCGTCCGCCTGGCCGAGGTCTGCGTGGAGTACCTGGTGACGGGCGTCGGGATTGAGTTGCTGGCGGACCTGGAACTGGAGGGACGGCCGGCCTTCAACGAGCGGGAACTGGCGCACATGGTGGACGTCAAGCGGGTGCTGTGGGCCCTGCTGTGGGCCGGGGTGGGCGCCGGAGGGGTGGTTTTCGGGGGGGCGGCCGCTCTGCTGGCCCGCCGCCCGACCCGCCCGCTGGCGGCGGGGGCGCTGGGGGGCGGGGTACTGCTCATCCTGGGCCTTCTGATCGCCATTAGCGGGCTGATGCTGTTTCAGTGGGACGTCTTCTTCACCGGTTTCCACGAACTTCTCTTCCCGCCGGATACCTGGACGTTTCCCACGTCGGACACGCTGATCCGTCTCTACCCGGAGCGGTTCTGGATGGATGTGGGAATGGTCATCGTGGGGTTGGTGCTGGCGCAGACGGTGCTCTGGGGGGCGGTTGCCTGGGGGCTGCGGCGGTGGGCAGCCCCGGCGACGCGGTAGGGCATGGGGGGACCGCCGCCCCCGGCTTTTTTTACACCACCAGTGTCTCGTATAGCCGTTCCAGACTGATATCCGGGCAAACCGTCTGGCGGCACTGGAGGGTGAGGGCAGCCGCGGAGATGCCCAGCCGGACCGCTTCGCTGGGCGCCAGGCCCTCCAGCAAGCCGAAAATGACCGCGGCGGTGAGCGCATCGCCCACCCCGGTGCGGTCCACGATGGGGACGGCGATGGCCGGGAGATGGCCGCTCTCGTTGTTCGTGGCGTAGCAGAGCCCCTTTTCAGCCAGCGTGATGACGGCCATCTGCACCCCCTTCGCCACCAGGCGCCGGGCCAGCCGGATGGGGGAACTGCCCCCGCCTGCTTCGCCCAGGAGCGCATACGCTTCCTGCAGGTTGGGGGTCACCAGATGGAGTCGCTTCAGGAACGGCTGGAGACGGGTTGCCAGCGGGGCGGAGGTGGGGTCGGCGCAGACGGGGCGGTCGTAGCGGGCGGCGAGGGAGAAGACCGTTTCCAGCGCCTCGGGGGAGAGATTGGCGTCTATGGCGATGATCTGCGCCTCCCGGAAGAGGTCTTCCCGTTCCTGGAGGTACTGAGGGGTGATCGCCTGGATCGCGGCCATATCGTCCAGGCCGACGATGAGTTGCATCTCCTGGTCCAGCAGGGCCAGATAGGTGCCGGTGCGCAGGTCCGACGGGATCAGAACGTGATCCACATTCACCCCTGCCTCCCGGGTCCGCTCCAGAAGATACCGGCCCGGCCAGTCGTCTCCGACGGCGGAGATCAGGGTCACTTCCACACCAAGGCGGGCCAGGTTCTCGGCGATATTCCGGGCGACCCCGCCGACGCTGCGTCGGATGACCCCCGGGTTGGAGGTGCCCATCTGGAGGGGCCCGCCTACCTGCCCCTTTACGTCCAGCCCCGCTGCCCCGATGACGAGAACATCCATAGAACCCCCCGCAATGAGTGAAACGATATCCCCTCGCAGCAACCTGCGCTGCGAGGGAGTCCGATGACCGTCGCGCCCCAGACCGGCCTGTATCCCCTTCCGCGCCAGGCCGGTCACGCCAGTGCTCTCTCCCATTCCCCGGCGAGGGCTATCTGGCCTCTATGCCCCCGACCTGCAACCGTTCCGCCTGTTCCTGAGCGATCAACTCATCAATAAAAGGATCCAGATCCCCATCCAGCACGTCGGGGAGGCGGTAAAGGGTGAGACCGATACGGTGATCGGTCACGCGGTTCTGGGGGAAATTGTAGGTGCGGATTTTCTCGCTCCGCTCTCCGGTGCCGACCTGGGCCCGGCGGGCCTCGGCGATCTCCGTCTCCTGTTTCTCCCGTTCTATCTCGTATAGACGCGCCCGCAGGATCGCCATCGCCCGGGCCCGGTTCTGAGTCTGGGACCGCTCCGACTCGCAGGTGACCACCATCCCGGTGGGTTTGTGGATGAGGCGGACCGCGGTAGCGTTTTTCTGCATATGCTGGCCCCCGGGGCCGGAGGAGCGATAAACCTCCAACTCTATGTCATTGGGGTCAATGTAGACCTCCACCTCGTCCACTTCCGGCAGGACGGCGACGGTGGCGGTGGAGGTGTGGATGCGCCCGGAGGATTCGGTGATGGGCACCCGCTGGACGCGGTGGACGCCGCTTTCAAACTTAAGGCGGGAGAAGGCCCCCCGTCCCCGGATTTCAAAGATGACCTCTTTGAAGCCACCCAGGTCAGTGGGGTGGGCGCTGAGCAGTTCCGTCTGCCAGCCCTGCCGTTCGGCGTAGCGGGTGTACATCCGGTAGAGGTCGGCGGCAAAAAGCCCGGCCTCCTCCCCACCGGTACCGGCGCGAATTTCCATAATGACATCCCGCTGGTCGCGGGGATCACGGGGCAGCAGGAGATAGCGCAGTTGTTCTTCCAGGTTGGCCATATATTCCCGTAGGCGGGCGATCTCCGCCTCGGCCAGTTCCCGCATTTCGGGGTCCCCGTCCTCCAGCAAAGAATCCGCCTCGGCAAGTTCCGTCCGGGCCTGCCGGTACTGCCGGTAGACGGTGACGATTTCCTCCAACTCGGCGTGCTCGCGCGCCAGTTCGGCCAGCCGCGCCGGGTCGGTGACGACTTCCGGATCGGCCATCCGTTGGGTGATCTCTTCGTAGCGATTCTCAATCCCTTCTAATTTTTCCCACATAATCACTCACACGTTTTTTGACTCGCGCATCCAGAGAAAAAGGACAAATCTCTATCGGGGCTGGGTGTATTATAACTGACCCGGCGAATCCCGTCAACCGCGGGTTCTCTGAAGTTCGGACTTGAGTTGGGACAAGGTACTCCGGCAAACCATCTTGCGGGTTTTCCAGCTCCGCCCGACGCTAAACCGTCGGGCTCAAAGCGAAAGCCCCTTCGGGGCTGCTCGT
>FWPU01006630.1_pt1 | contig 22815 bp, 16 predicted proteins | sample 2228361 | NCBI WGS metagenome assembly FWPU01 (sample SAMEA103939777, study PRJEB20133) | metagenome
TCCTTTTTGAAGTAAATAAAAAGCTCCATCAAAATTTTCCCTGCATATATAATCCAGATCAGATGTTGGTTGATAAAATTGAGTACCTACCTCTACAACATAGGATATACATGGATTTCCATTGACAAAATTATTCCATCCATAGAACCAGTCCCTTGCGTTTCCTGAAACAGGATAAAGGGAATATTGATAGTCATAATTACCTCCACCAAGTCCCTGAACCCTTGATGCATAACCGCTTGCAAGCGTCTGAACCCAGTTATGATGAGGTGTTGGTCCTGAAAGATATCCCCATGGCATAAGAACAACTTCACCATAGGAATGATAATCAACCTCTGTATTAAAATTTCTGTTTTTAACGAACTCATACTCATTATATATTACTGGTCCTGAAAATCCTTTAAATCCACAAAAAGTCTCACTTGAAGGGTAATGAGTTACAGAGCCTCCGGGTGGTATCCATCCCCATCCACTGTTTGCAAGCGTATCACCAACACCATTATAGTTCCTATTTAAATCAGTTCCTATATATCCATGAAAGGGCTGACGGTTCTTTCTCCAGTAATTACCTGCAGGATAATCATAAACATATCCATCAACATTTTTTATGGGGAATACCCATATTTCCCTTGTGTTGACTATTTGAGTTATATCTGGATCAATACCATAAGCGGAAAGCAGAGAATCCGCAATAAACAGGTTCACCTCAACAGTTGCCCATTCTCTTGAATGAATACAACCTGTGAACATATGTTCAGGTTCATCCTCATCGATCTGAACATTATCAGAAATCTTTAAACCATAACTCCATCTTCCTTCATAAGAAGGTCCTATACTTTCAAGTTTTGAAATTCCAGGATTTGAATTTGCAAGATTTCTTAAAATCTGATTAACTTCATCATAGGAATGATATTGACCTCTATATAAGTCTTTCCATTTTTCAAAATCTTCAATAATAACTTTAAAGGGAATTCCTGTTAATTTTATCTTTGAAAGTTCGTAATCATTCACAAGGAAATCATACCATTCACTGGGTCTTCCTGCAACAACCTCGGGCATATTTTTACCAAATACAGGTCGCATATGCATAATAAGTTCTTCCCATGAAGATGTATAAACCCTGACCATTTTTTGCGAGGAAAAAAGAACTACTGTAAAGAGTAATACCCCTATTATATTTCTCATTATAAATTTCATAAAAATCTCCTTTTCAAGTTTTTAAGTTATTATTATATCTATCTTAATTAAAAATTTCAAATTTAAGCTCCTTTTTTATTATAATAAATAACTTAGATTTAAAAAGGAGTGAATATGAAAATAGGTTTAATGGGTGCATGGAATACTGATTCCGGAGCATCAATCCATACAGAACTTATTGGAAGAGCCTTTGTTCAGATGGGACATAAAGTCACTGTATTCACATTCTTTAAAGACAGTTTCCATGGAACCGCAATAGTTGGAGAAGATGAGGATTATGTAATAAGGTGTTTTACTGTGTCAAGTTCCAGAGAGCAAAAATTACTTGCAACTCCCTTTTTAAAAGAAGATTATGAATTTTTTGTGGTTGAAGACCTCGGCATGCTTCCACAGGACCATCTCGGAAAGATATTTCACTGGATTAAAAAAAAGGCAAAAACAATAAATGTAATTCATGACGGTGATTTAAAAGAGGACCCTTACTTTTATCAGTTTGACTGGGATGCAATAGTATGTTTTGATAAAAGGTATTATAATTTTTTAAAACTTGTTTATCCTGAAGATATATTGCATATAATACCCTACCCATGCTTTCCATGGGTTCCAGGGGATATACAAAAGGCAAGAAAAAAATTAAACCTGCCCCTTGACAGAAAGGTTGTTTTCCTGTTCGGTCCTTCCTCTAAATTTGGAGTAGAAAAGATTGAAGTATTGAGAAAAATCTCAAAATCATATCCGCTTATTGTGCTCGTTGTGACGCAGCATCAAGGAACCCTTGCCTTGTGGAAACCTTTAAAAGAAAGGTATAAAGACCTAATAGAAATAAGAGAAAAATATTTAAAAATGGACGAACTTTATCAATACCTTTATGCGTCCGATTTTCTTATATATAACAAGCCCACGATTCCTGGAAGGGTAACGGTTGCGAGCACTGCCTATCAGTGCTTAGGTTCAGGCTGTCCAATAGTTGCTCTGAGATCTTCATTCGTTGAACCCCTCGGCTCTGCTGTATACCAGTATGAGAATGATAAAGAACTTGAAAAAGCAATCATAAGCATTTTTGAAAAGGATAAAAAATACATAGAAGTTTTAAAAAATATGAAAGAATATGTAAAAGAAAACTCTGCAGAAAATGTTGCAAAAAAATTTATTGAACTTTTTAAAAAACTATAGGAGGGAAAATGAAACTTAAAAGATACGAAAAAAATCCTATACTTTCTCCTGTTCCTGAAAATGAATGGGAAGAAAGAACTGTATTTAATTGTGGAGCTCTTTATCTTAATGGAAAAGTTCACATAATTTACAGAGCCCAGAATAAAGAGGGAATTTCAAAAATAGGATATGCTTTAAGTGAAGATGGATTTACCATAAAGGAGAGACTAAAAAAGCCTGTTTATGGACCAAGGGAAGGTGATATAGATAAATATGGAACCGAAGATCCGAGACTCTCTATTGTGGAGGACAAAATTTACATGTCCTATACTGCTTATGGTGAAGTGCCAGAAATGAAAGTCAAAGTTTCAAGAAGCATTCAGATTGCAATAACCAGTATAAAGATTGAAGATTTCATCGCAAGAAGATGGGACAAATTTTCAAAGCCCTATTATCCTTTCCCTGGTATTGATAACAAAGGAGCAGTTATTTTCCCTGAAAAATTTGGTGATGAATATGTAATGTATCACAGAATACCTCCCCATATATGGGTTGCCCGTTCAAAAGACCTTAGAAATTGGGAAAAATTTGATATAATAATTTCTCCTCAATTTGAATGGGAATACTGGAAAATAGGACCCGGGGGACCTCCCATAAAAACGCCCTTTGGCTGGCTTTTCATCTATCATGCGGTTGACAGGAAAAAAATTTACAGACTTGGCTATACAATAATTCATCTTAATGACCCAACAAAAATAGTTTACAGGCATCCAGAACCAATTTTAGAACCAGAAAAAGAATTTGAACTCGTGGGTGATGTCCCAAATGTGGTTTACACCTGTGGCGCGGTTCTGATAGATGACACTGTATTTGTTTACTATGGAGGAGCTGACAAATATATATGTGTTGCGACTCTCAAACTGGATGAGTTTTTGAAACCACTTAAAATATGGGGAGTAAAATAAATTTTTTAATTGACATATAAGCTCTGTTTGAATTATAATATTTTTCAAAATTTATACTTTATAAACATAGGAGGTGATTTATGAGCAAAATAACAAAAGGTGTGTTAATAGGATTGCTGGTCATTACTGCATGTAAAAAAGAAGAAAAGGATATATCAAAGGGAGATACTGAAGGTTTTCTATATGGGGTAGGTACAACAAGTCAGAGTACCCAGAACTCTGAAGGATTCATAGCAATAAATGATTTTATTGCTGATCCGCCTCCAGGAGCAATGCCCCTTTTAGCCAGTAAATCAGCCTTCACCAACATAAAAGTTTTTATGAATAAGATACTTGATTGGAATGACAGTGTAAAATGTCTTTATGGAACATGGACACATACAGATATATGGAAGTATGACACCAACGCCTGTGGATATGAGTTCTATAGCAATTGGGATTATGTGCATAATGATACAACAGGAATAACATTCATATGGAAATACATGTCAGACACAATTCATACCGCAAATATGAGGCTTTACAATATACTATTTGTTCATGATACCCTTCTCGCTTCTCTATCCTGTGACCTGCAATCAGATAACAACCCTGTAATGAATGCAGACTTTGATGCAGATTATGATGCACAGCAAAAGGCAACAAGAGTTCATTTTAGAATTGAATTCACAGATGCAGGTGAGTACAGTATTGATATTGCTGCAGCACCGGGATATAACCTGGAAGATACAATATTCATTGGAACAGTCTCAGGATATGTCAAGGATTACACCCAGAATAACTACATATTGAACTATTACTTTGAAAATAATGAAGACAGCTCCATGGTTTTTGAATTCTGGGATTCGGATGAATGGAAATTCCATCTTGCACTGGAAAGTCCTGTGCACACATCCCATCCACCATATGACCCACACTATTACCATCCAATAAGTGGTGAGATAACAAAAAATGGTAAAACAGCTGCTTCTTTAAAAGGAGAAATATGGGTAACCGAACCACCTAATGACCCGGAGCACTACACATGGATTCATGTAGTATTCCCGAATGGAGATGAAGAAAACCTGTTTAAATACATCCCCGCAGGCTCATTTATACTTGCACTTTTGAAATAAATCACTCCTTTTTACATAAAGGAGGGGGAGTGCACTTTATTTGAATTAGGATAATCTCTACAATATAATTTATTTATGAAATGTCCCTATTGTGGATTCGAAAATGATGAAAGAGTAATTTATTGTGGAGGATGCGGTAAAAAACTCATATTAACAATAGATGAAGAGAAAAGAATTGCAACCATACTCTTTGCAGACCTTAAAGGATTCACCTTGATTTCGGAAAAGTTCGGTTCTGAAGAAGTTAAAGAGCTTGTGGATAATGTATTTTCAAAGATGTCAGAAATAATTGAAAGAAACGGAGGATATATTGATAAATACATAGGTGATTGTATAATGGCTCTTTTTGGGGCTCCTGTATCTTATGGAGATGACCCGGAAAGAGCGGTGCGCTCTGGACTTGAGATGCAAAGAAAATTAAAGGAAATAAATAGCGAAGTAATCTATCTAACAAAGGGAGTTGAGTTAAGTATGAGAATAGGAATAAACACAGGAGAAGTTGTGGCAGGTGCAGTTGGGAAAAAAAGAGGCAAAGACTATACTGTTCTGGGTGATGCTGTTAATACTGCCAAAAGAATAGAAGAAGTTTGTGAGCCGGGCAAGGTATGGGTTTCAGAATCAACTTATAAACTCACAAAAGAGATTTTTGAATTTAAAGAATTACCAGCAAAATCATTAAAACACAAAGAAGAAAAAATTGTGTTATATGAAATTACTGGATTAAGAAAAGAAATTCCTGAGTTTGAAAAGCTTATCTCTGAACCGGAGTTTGTAAATAGAGAAGATGAGTTGGGACTCTTAATTGAAAAATTGGGTAGTTCAGGAGGGAAAAGTAACTTTATATTTTTAAAAGGAGAACACGGGTCAGGTAAAACAAAACTTTTGAAAAAATTTACAGAAGAGGTAAAGGGAAAATTTGAAATTCATTGGATATATCCTGACCCTTTTTCACCGTCTCTTTTAAAAGGATTTTCCAATTTTCTTAAAAATTATTATCCTGTAAAAGATTTTATCTCTAAAATTGAAAAAGACCCGGTTAAAATAGAAGCTGGAGAATATCTTGACTTTGCTCTTTTCCCTGAAAAATTCCATTTTTTCAAAGAGTTTGACAGAGAAAAAAAAGAAACTGTCTTTTATGCCTTTTCTCTTTTTCTGGATATTTTAAACCAGAAGACATTTAATGTATACATTCTTGAAAATGCTCATCTTATCGATAGGATATCAATTGAACTCTTAGACTATCTCTCCAAATTTACTGAAAGAAAACCCTGTCTTTTTATAGTAAGCGTAAGAAACTCTTTTTATGATTCTGAAAATCTTCAGAATCTGAGAAATTTTTTTACTCTTGAATTAAAATCTTTTTCACCTCAGCAGACTAAAGAACTTTTAAAAAAAGGTTTTGGAATTAAAAATTCAGAAAGAATATACAGAGAAATATATGAAAACAGTATGGGCAATCCTCTTTTTATAAAAAATATTTTTCATTTCCTGACACAGGAAAATTTTCTAAAAAGAGAAAAGGACGGGATTTACTTTATCAAAGATATTACTTCCTTGAAGCTTCCGGCAACCTTTAAAGATTTTGCAAGAGCTAATATTGATAGACTTGGAGAGGAAAAAGATTTACTGCCTCTGCTTGCATGCCTAGGAGAAAGATTTGACAGTGAAATCGTTTTCATGTTGAGTGAAGAAAGAAAGTTCACACTCTCGCAAAAATTAAATAAGCTTCTATTTTCTGAAATTCTTGAAAAAGAAAAGGAAAAAGAAAAAGAATTTTACAGATTTAAATCTTCTCTTTATAAAGAAGTAGTATTAGAAAGTCTTTTAAAGAAGACACGAAAAAAAATTCATGAATTTGTTGCAAAGAAACTGGAGGAAGGGAAAAAGGGTTATTTTTATCCTTTAATAGCCTATAACTACGAAAATTCAGGGAATATTGAAAAAAGTGTTGAGTATTATAAAAAATCTCTTGAAAGGTATTTAAACAATTTCTCCTATGAGAAGGGAATAATTTATTCCCAAAAAATTCTTGAACTCTCAGAGGACAAAAAAAATAGAGAATGGGCAAAATTAAAACTTGCAGAGTCTCTGTTAAAAACAGGAGATGTCGAAACCAGTGAAAAAATTCTAAAAGAATTGTGGGAAAATTCAAAAAATCAGGAAGCTCTTATCAGTCTTTTAGAAATACTCATAGAAATTAAAGGGAGATACGGTGAGGCAAGAAAACTTATAGAGGAAATAGATACATCTTTAATTGATCAGGAAAATCTATCAAGACTTTTCCAATTTCTGGGACTAACATATCATTATGAGGAAAATTTAAAGAAAGCCGAGGAGTATTATTTTAAAGCTCTTAAAACAGCAAAAAGAGAGGAAAAATCAATCAGGAGAACAATATTTAACTCTCTTGGGGGCATATATTACTATAAAAATGAACTTGATAAGGCACTGATTTATTTTAAAAAAGCCCTTGAATATAGCAAACAGATAGGAGAAAAAGAAAAGATGATACCCATTCTTATGAACATAGGTAGTCTTTATTATAAAAAAGGTAAGCTTGAAGAAGGGCTTGAATACTATGAAGAAGCCCTTTCAATATACAATATAGTTAAAAATAAAGGATTACTTGGTAGAATATACACGGGTAAAGGTTTTTACTACTATGCAAAAGGAGAATACCCGGAAGCAATTTCATATTTTAGAAAAGCTCTTGAAATATTTGAAATTTTTAATATGAAAAAAAATATCGCGATGATTTATAACTACATGACTATCATATACAGTAAGGAACTCCTTTATCAAAAAGCCCTTGAAAATCTTGATAAATATATAAAAATTATGGAAGAAATGAATATAAAATCACAGCTTCTGTATGGTCTTTATAATAAAAGCAGGATACTCCTTTTTACAGGAGAAATTGAAAAAGCAGAACAGGTAAATAAAAAAGTTATGGATATGTCAAAACAGGATAATCCAGAAATATATACAAGAAGCCTTATGAATCTCGGTGATATCTATGCACTGAAAGATGATTTTAAAAAATCCTTAGAACATTACGAAAAAGCGTTAAAAATAATCGAGGAGATTAAACTTACCCCGCTTAAACTGAATGCCTTTATCCGCATAAGTAAACTGCTATTGTGTTTAAATAACAAAGAAAAAAGTTTTGAATATTTTAAAAAGGTAAAAGAAATCCAGAAAATTACAAAAGATAGAGAAATAGAAAGGGAAATCAATTTACTGGAGAGTGAATTAAAGGATAATAAAAAGGAAAAAAAAAATCTTCTTATAAACACAATGTATATAGGACAAAAATAAAAGAATTACAGGCTCCTTTTAAAAGCCCTTTATTTGCTTTCTGTTATAGATAAGACCTTTGAGAATAAATTCAGTATATTATCAAAACGACTTTTAAGGGATTCAGGAGATATTGACCTGTCTGAATTCACAAGAATACTCTATTTTTTAATTTAAAAATATTCTGACAAACCATAAAATTCAAACAGATCACTTATATCAGGATTTCCTTGATGAATGATCTTACCCTTATCCATTAAAATCATCTTATCAGCGTATTTTAACGATATAAAGGGTTCATGAAAAGTACCCAGTATTACTCTATCCTTTTTTATTTTCTTCAATATCTCAAGAATTTCTATCTGATTTTTTAAATCAAGATGAGCTGTTGGCTCATCAAGCAGAAATATTCTTGATTCCTGGGCAAGTGCTCTTGCAATTATAACTTTTTGTTTTTCACCACCTGAAAGTTCTGAAAAATACCTTTTTTCAAGAGATTTTAAAGAGATTTCCCTGATAACTTCCTTCACCTTTTCAACATCCTTTCCTCCTTCCCTCCATATCAGTCCTCTTTTGTAAGGATATCTACCCATCATAATCATATCATAAACAGTAAAACCTTTTATATCAGAGTAGAACTGAGGAATAAAAGAGATTATTTTTGCCCTCTCTCTATGCCTCATTTTAAATAAATCCTGACCATCATATGTTATTCTACCTTCCTCAGGTTTTAACATACCAAGTATTATTTTCAGAAGGGTTGTTTTGCCCGAACCGTTAGGACCTAGAAGAACAGTAAAGCCTTCCACTTCACATTTTAAATTTTCTATTTTAAATCCATTCTCTCTATAACTAAAGTTTATATTCTCTATATAAAGTTTCATATTTCCTGTTTTTTTAAAAGCAAATATAGAAAAAAAGGGACTCCAAGTGAAGATGTGATTATTCCAACAGGTATTTCAATGCCATTCAGGATTCCACGTGATATATCATCACACATAAGCAGTAGCATACCTCCGAGGATTGCGGATAATGGGATTATCTCTCTGTGTTTTTCCCCTTTTAAAATTCTTGATATATGGGGTATCATAAGACCTACAAATCCTATTATTCCCGTGAATGCAACACATATTGAAGCAAGAAGAGAAGAAAATACTATGACTTCAAGATTTATTCTTTCAGGGAAAACTCCCAGTGAATGGGCTTGTTCTTTTTCAAGTAAAATTATATCGAGTTCTCTGTTTCTTAAAAAAAAGTAAATAAAAGAAATAAAAAATACAATGGAAACTGCGACAACTGTCCCCCATGAAGATTTCGATAGACTTCCAAAAAGATAAAAGAAAATCTGGATTCTCTGTGCAGGCAGGATGTATATTAAAAATGCCAGAATTCCCGAAAATAAGAGAGAAATTGCTATTCCTGAAAGTAAAAGAGCGTAGGGGTTGTGTCCCCCTCTCTTAGATATTCCAAGAACAAGAAAAACTGCAAAGAAAGAACCAGCAATGGAGAATACAGGGATTTTAAAGGGAAAACAAAGAGAAATCAACGATGATAAAAATACAAAAAGGGCTCCTCCTGATGATATACCCAGGAGATAGGGCTCTAAAAGAGCATTTTTAAAAATTGTCTGTAGTGAAAGACCTGAAATTGAAAGGGATGCACCGACTAAAATCGCCATTAACACCCTTGGAAGCCTTATATTTAAAATTATATCTTTATTGAAAAATCCTGCTGGACCCAGAAACAGGGAAAAAATTAAAAAAAGCACGAGTAAGGGAAAAAACTTTCTCATTTAATCTTTTTAAGTTCTTCTATTGCTCTATAAATATAAGGAGAAGGCTTTGTCAAATACCTCCAGTCTTGAATCAGGTATATTTTCCCCTTCATTTTTTTATAAAAGGGATATTCTTTTAAATCATCAAGAATGTCAGGATGTGCAAGAATAAAGTATTTTATTCTCTCAAAATCAATTTTTTCAGTAGAGATTATCTTATAACCTTCAAAAAAATCAGCAAAGTTTTTAAAACCGGATATCTGGAGAATTTCATCAAGAAAGGTATTTTCTCCTGCACACCATATTCCTCCTTTTGAATCAATAATCAAGAGAGCATATCCCTTAAATCTTGTTTTTTCTCTAAAAACCATATTCAGAAACTCTTTTAGTTTTAAAAGTCCTTTTTCTTCCATCCTGAATATTCTGCTTATTTTAATAAATGCTGATGAGATTTCAGATATACTTTTTGTTGAAAGATAAAACACCTTTATTTTGTTTTTTCTCATCCATTCTATGTCTTCCTTTGAATTTATGTTACCTGCAAAAACAATATCAGGGTCTAATTCCAAAATTTTTTCTCTTGATAAAAATCCCGCCTCGTTTATAACATTTTCAGCCCTCAACTCATCAATATAGGTCTTTCCCACAATTCGATCTTTAAACCCAAGATAAATTAGGAAATCTGTTATGTTCGGTGACAGAGAAACAACTTTTTCAGGGGGAGCCCTTATTAAAAGTTTTTCGCCTGCATCGTCATAAATTATAAAAGCCAAAAATAAACCTATTAGAACCATACTGTTTCCTTTTGTATTCCAATCTCTATTTTAAAACTCCTTCCTTCAATTGGATATCCATGTGTAAATTCATAATTTTTATTTAAAAGGTTATAAAAGGAAAACCCAATATCAAAAAAGTAAATCTTTTTGAACTTAAAGGCAAGGTTCCAGAAGGTAATTTTATCTAAATTTTCCAAATGAGAAAGTCTTTCTGACTGAAAAACATAAGATATACCTGCTGAAAATCTATCAAAATCTAAGAGGAATTCGCTTCTTAAAGAATTCCATGGGATATAAAAAATACGCCTTTTCTGCGTTAAATTTTTTGCATTTGTATAGGTATAAAAAAAGTTAAAAAATATGTTCTTCTTTCCGATTCTGATTTCTGTTTCATATCCTCTTAAAAATGCCTTTTCAACATTTTGAGGCTCTGTTATATAAAGAGTATCCTGCACATAGCTTATCCATTCAATCAAATCTTTTGTATTTTTTCTAAAAATGTTTATTAAAAAGTAAAAGGGGACTTTTTGGGGAAATATACTGAATATAAAGTCATACTCTTCTGATTTTTCAGGTTTTAAATCAGGATTTCCCCTTATTATATAATTTCCCCATCTCTGCTGAGGCCATATTCTTTCAAAGGAAGTTGGATTTTTCAAAGATTTTGAATAGGTAAAGGTAAATTTTGATGTTCTGTTAAAATATAATGAGAATCCTGTTTTTAAAGGAACAAAATTTTCATCTAATAAAAAGTCTTTGCCTGTATAGAAAAAGGGTTCAAACTTTGCAGGTATCTCAACCCCTCCTGAAATATAAAGGAAATTTAAAGTATCTTTATCTTTTGCCCCTTCAGGAAAGCCACTTAAAACTTTAATTTCTTCTTTATATGTTTCATAACCTATATGAAATTTCAATTTTTTCAAATCCACCTTATAACCACCTGAACTTCTTAAAAGAAAACTTTGATAATAGGATTGGTCATCGGGTAATGTATCAGGGTCAAAATAAGTTCTTTCTCTTAGAATCTGATTTCTAAAATAGTATTTTCCGGATGTAAAACCTATTCCATAGAGTATTATCTCATCATTTTCTCTTGCATTTGGAGAAGAAACATAAACAGAGTCTAAAAACGCATCGTATAAAGGCCCTGTGACTCCTGTTTTATTTTCTGAGAGCAGGAAAATTTGTTCATAGGCATCAGAAGAATGTTTGACTAAAAATGTTCTTTTTGTAAAATCTGAATTTTCCCTTCTGAGTTCATATCCTCTATATTTTAAAAGGTCATTCCCATCCTTATGACCTCGTGAAAAAAAGAATGAAAGATTATACTGAGATGGAAGATTAAACATAAACTCCTGATAATTATAACCAAAAGAGCCAAATTCTGTTTTTATTTTCGCAAATCTCCTATCAGTATTTGGAAGTATAAAATTTATTATTCCACCTGAAGGTCCTTCACCAAAAAAGGTGCTGTTACCTCCTTTTAAAATCTCTATTTTAGTGTAAGGAGTCAAAGGCAAAAGAGAAAGGTTAAAAGACTCAACCCTTTTTGTATTTAATCTAAAACCATCAATATATACATAACTTTCTTTTGATGAAGACCCTCTTAAAACACAGGTAGAATTCATTCCCTGATTTCCATTCGGTATAATAAATACCCCTGGTAATGATAAAAATAAATTCTCAATTGAAACAGGTTGAAGAGTGTTAATCTGCACCTCTGTTAAGTAGCTCATCGGAGATTTCGACTTATAACTTTCCTCAAGATATTGAGTAGATGTTATCTCCTCAACAGGGAAAATGTATTCCCTTGTTGTATCCTGTGACCCCATTAGCATCATTATCAGAATTACACCTTTCATATTTCCTCCTACTTGGTTTTTCTATGGGGGAGGGGTGCAGGGATTCTTAAAAATAAAAAAAACCCTGACCCGTTAGGGAATCAGGGCTTTTATAGAAAAACCTGTTTTAACCCCTTACCCCCGGGGGTTTTTAAACCGAAAGATGAGGTCGGTCTCCCGACTTAAAGGCTTTACCCCTTTCCCGCCTTCCCAGGTAACGAGCCCTTTTTAAAGAACCCTCTTTACCCAGTGACGCTCCTTTTGGAGCCGGAAAGGGTGAACCTTTTCACGGTGGCGGGGGCCGCAGAGGATTTTCACCTCTTTCCCGTCACCTCATCCTACAAACTCAATTTTTAGAAAGAAATATTAATGGATAAAAACATATAAAGTCAAATAAACGAATTGTCTCATCTAAAATTTAACCGAAGTTTTCTTTTAAAATGGAGGTATAAAAGAAATATCTAATCCCAACTTACTCTTCACCGTATTTTTTATCTTTTCTAAACAAATCTAAATTTTTATATGAGTCCACAGAAAATGCAGAATACCAAAATGAAATTTTTCATTAACCAATTTTTTCAAATTCCTTTGCTTTTTCTTCATTTTGAAAAGGGAAAAAGATATAGAGAGGCTTTTTAACTTTATTTAGACTTTCGGAAAAAAGTGTTTCATATCCAAAATTATAAAGAGAGGGAGGTAAATAAACCTCTTTAAATTCTTTGTTGAAATCAATACTTATTTTCTCAGAAAAATTTACATCTTCCCAAAAAGCTTTATCCTTAAATTCTGAAAACAAATCTATTAAATCAAGTTTTTTACTCTCAATAACTTTTTCAATCATCTTTTCTTTACCAAAATTATCCTTTACATTGATTTTTCTTTCAAATATTGACTTTAAGGGAAAAACATCTTTGCTTAAGTTTGTATGAAGCCCTTCAAATGTGTCAAGAACAATTGTTTCACATTTGTCAAAAATTTTTTTTACAAAGGAGAAAGGATAAATTTCAAGGAAGGGATTTGTGTAAATAAAAATTATAAGTTTTAAAATGCCACTTTCTATTTTATAGTTAAATTCAGTTAAATTTATAAGTGGGAATTTCTTTTCAAGAAAATACTCTGTATTTGGTGAAAATCTTAAAATTAAAGTTTTAACAGGTAAGTTAAGGTATTTAAATATATATAAAAGTTTTTGAAATTCAAAAGGGATAAAATCCTGATAGATAATTATAAGATTATTTGAATTTTTAATTCTATTTAAAATTTTGTTAAATCTTTTCTTATCAAAATCTATCTGATTCAACACTTTTTCAACATCCATATTTTCAACTTTTTGCATAAATGAAAAGTAATTTAGCAAAATTGATTCAGATTCTTTTCTAACTCCGTAATTTTTATAAAGCTCTGAAAAAATTGCCAGAATTAATCTAAAAGAATTTTTAAAGTCCGTAAGAAAATACTCGTTTGCTTCTTTCTGAACTTTACCCTCCTGATAGGAAATGGAAAATAAAAAGGGCATTTTCCCTTTAAAGGGAGGAGTCTTAAAATATGCTGGAACTATCTCTTCAGGAAATTTTCGCAATCTTCTCAAAATTTCAAATCCTATAACAGGATGAGAATAAAAAAAGTCGTATCCTGTATGTAGAATAAAGGTTTCCCTTTTTATGTCCTCTAAATTAAAATCAGAAAGCATTAAATTTGCAGAAGAATCAATTATACCAGGAACCAGTATAAAATTATTTATACCAAACTTATTTACCATAGTCTTTTTCAAAATATCTATCTCTTCATTTCCCATCCTTGCTGAAAGAACACAAGCTATGCTCTCTGGAGAATATCTTCCAAATTTCTCTTTTAATTTCAAAAATATTTCATCCTTTTCAATTTTCTTCCATTTACCCTCTATTTTTGACTTTGATAAAATACTTTCTGATGTAAGAAAATCTTTGGCAAATTTTCCCCTATCACATATTACACTATCTTTAACCTTTTTATCCTGATACTTTATATTGTAAATTCTATCGGGTAATAACTTTTTACCCCCTTCATATACTTTTGTCCTCCTCTCTTCCCTTCTATAAGCCTTTATTTCACAGAATAAAGAACATAAAGAACAATGGGTATCAATTTCTTTTAAATCCCATGGTCTTACTGAAAATTTTGAAGTTGTATTATCAAGAAAGGCGCCAACAGGACATATATCTATGAGGTAATTGGAAAATCCTTTTAAAATAGGAATATTCCCATAGGGTCCAATATAAGTTTTGCTTCCCCTGTTTTTTGAAATTATTTCATCTTCATTTAATTCCTCTTTCCAGAATCTATAACATCTGTCACAGAGAATACATAATTCAGGATAAAATCTTATTAAAGGACCTATCTCGTATTTTTTGTATTCTTTTTTATACTTAAAAAAAGATTTTGTAGGTCCATAAACTTGTGTAAAATCCTGCAAAAGACAATGCCCCCCCTCATCACATACAGGACATTCAGGAGGATGATTCAAAAGCAAAAACTGCATTATTGTATATCTTTCCTTTAAAATTTTTTCTGAATCAGTATAAACTATCATTCCTTCCTGAGCAAGAGTTGAACAGGATGTAACAATAAACTCTTTAATATTCATCCTGACTTCAACAAGGCATATCCTGCATGACGCAACTATCCTAAGCTGGGAATGATAGCAATAGGTAGGTATAAAAATGCCATTTTCCCTTGCAACCTGAAAAATAGTTTCTCCTTCTTTGAATTCAAACTCCTTATTATTTATCATTATTTTACCCATCAAATCTCTTCCTCTATTTCTTCTTTGAATTTCTTTATAAAAACTTCACAGGAGATTGCACATGTTTCTCCAAGAGGGCAAAGACATTTTCCCCTTATTTTTTCACATATTTCAGTCGCGAGATTAAGCCCTTCTTTCCCAATTCTCTTTTCTTCTATTTCTTTAAAGACTTGCCATAACCATAAGGTTCCTTCTCTACATGGAGTACATTTACCACAGGATTCATTTTTGAAAAATTCAGCGGTTTTCCGCAAGATTCTAATCAAAGGCACTTTTCTATCAAAAACAATAACCCCTCCTGAACCTAAGAATGTTCCTTTTTGTAAAAGGGATTCAAAATCAAGAGAAATATCCAGTTCTCCATGTTTCAAAGGTGGAGTTGATATTCCACCCGGGAAAACTCCCTCCACTTTTTCGGCACCACAAATTTCGTAAAGGAGTTCAGAAAGGGTTATCTTACCCATCTCAAACTCATACACACCTGAATTTTTAACTGCACCACTGACACTGAATATTTTTGTTCCTGGGCTTTGATCAGTTCCAAAAGATTTGAACCATTTAGAACCATTTTCCATTATCAGAGGAACATTACAGAGTGTTTCAACATTGTTAATGATTGTTGGATAACCAAAAAATCCTGAAATAGCAGGATAAGGAGGTTTTAATCGGGGCAAACCTCTTTTTCCTTCCATTGATTCAAGAAGGGCTGTTTCCTCTCCACATATATAAGCGCCTGCACCAACAAACAATTTTATATCAAGGGAAAATTTTGTTCCAAATATATTGCTTCCAAGAAAGTTATACTTTATTGAATTTTTTATTGCATTCAACAATCTCTCCTTTGCAAGAGGATACTCCTTTCTTAAATAAATAAAAGCCTTTTCAGCACCTATGGCATAAGAGGCAATTGCTATGCCTTCAATTAAAAGATAAGGGGCTTTTTCTAAGAGCTCTCTATCCTTGAAAGTTCCAGGTTCTCCCTCATCCGCATTGCATATCAGAAATTTTGGTTTCATTTTTTTTGGTATAAATTGCCATTTCAAACCTGTTAGGAAACCCGCTCCTCCTCTACCCCTTAAGCCGGAACTTTTAATCTCCTCTATCACTTCATCGGGTTTCAACTCCTTTAGAACCTTTATTAGTGTTTTAAAACCGCCCTTTTCAATATAACTTTCAATCCTGTGTGTTTTATCTTTGCAAAAATTTAGCAAAATTCTTCTCATTTCTTTTTTAACTTTTTTCATTCTTTTTGATTTTATCTATTATTTTTTTTATTTTCTCCTCTGATAGATTTTTGCAGATCTTATCATTTATAATAACTGCAGGCGCATTATCACATTGACCTATACATTCGGTTTCAAAAAGGGAGAAAAGACCATCTGCAGTTGTGCCACCAATTTCAATATCAAGAATATTTTTTATATTAGAAATTATATTTTCTGCACCTTTCAAAAGACAAGAAATGTTCGTGCATACATATATTCTGTATTTCCCTGTTGGCTCATCATGAAGAAAGTGATAAAAAGATAAAAGGGATTTTATTTCATCCTCAGATATTTCAAGAACTTCGGAAATTTCTTTCACAATTTCATCATTAATAAAACCCCTTTTATCCTGAATATAATTCAAAACTTGCAGCAGTGCAACTTCAGGGATTTCAAACTCCTTTAAAATCTTCTTTATTTCTCCCTTCATCTATCTACCTCTCCAAGAACAGGGTCAAGACTACCTATTATTGCTACCACATCAGAAATCAAATTTCCCGGTAAAATATGTTCAAGAGCCTGCATATTGTAAAAAGAAGGCGGTCTTATTCTAACTCTGTAAGGTCTTGGAGAACCGTCAGAAACAATGTAAAACCCAAGTTCTCCTTTTGCACCTTCAACACTTGCATAAACTTCTCCTTTTGGTGGATTTATACCTTCTGTAACTAATTTAAAATGATGAATCATTTCCTCGATTGATTCATAAAGTCTTGTTTTAGGAGGTGGAACAATTTTAAAATCATTCAATAGAATGTCCCCATCAGGCAAATTTTCAATTGCCTGCCTTATTATTTTCATTGATTGTTTCATCTCCTGCATTCTAACATAGAATCTGTCATAAACATCCCCTTTTTCACCTGTGGGAATTTTAAAATCAAAATGATCATAGGAAGAATAAGGAAAAACCTTTCTTATATCCCACGCAAGTCCTGAGCCCCTTAAAACAGGTCCTGTCAGCGATAGCTCTATTGCAAGAGAAACAGATATTACACCTACATTTTTTGTCCTGAGAATAAAAATCTCATTGTCATAAACCATTTTTTCTATATCACTCAGGGAACTTTCAAAAGAACTGAGAAAATTCATTGCCTTTTCGCACCACCCTTCAGGTAGGTCTGCCGCAATTCCACCTATTCTATAAAAAGAGTTGTTCATTCTCTGACCGGTAACCACCTCAAGTAAATCAAGAATTTTTTCTCTTTCTCTAAAACAGTACATAAGAGGTGTCATAAATCCCAGGTCAAGAAGATGGGTCCCAAGCCACACAAGATGAGAGCCTATTCTTGAAAACTCAGCCATTATAACTCTTATATATTGAGCCCTTAAAGGTGGAAAAATATCAAGCAATTTTTCAACAGCAAGGACATATCCAAAGTTATTTAAAAAGGGAGCAAGATAATCCATCCTATCAGTCCATACCATTGCCTGGATGTAATTTACATTTTCCATTATCTTTTCAGTTCCTCTGTGAAGATAACCTATTATAAGTTCTGCTTTTATAACCATTTCTCCGTCAAGATAGAGCCTTATTCGTAGAACACCATGGGTTGCCGGATGTTGAGGACCCATATTTAATTCTATAATCTCGGTTTCAAAGGCTTTTTCTTTCATTCCTCCTCTATTTCATCTAATTCAGGATTTGGTATATCAACATCCATTGGATAGTCTTTTCTTAGAGGGAATCCAGGGAATTTCTCCCAGAGTAAAATTCTTTTAAGGTTTGGATGAAGGGCAAAATGAATCCCGAATAAATCATATATCTCCCTTTCAGGCCATTCAGCTCCTTTCCATATAGAAACACAAGACTGGACCTCGGGTTCTTCAAGGAAGCTCTTTACCCTTATTCTCTTGGAAAATTTAAATGAGTAAAGATGATACACAATTGCAAATCTTGGAGTTTCTGGATAATAGTCAATTACAGTAATATCGGTTAAGAAATCGAAAAAAAGAAATGGATTTTCTCTTAAAAACTTAAGGCAGTCAAAAAGCACTTCTTTATCTACTATAACTGTTAATTCCCCCCTTTCTTCTTCAAAACAGACATCTTCCTCAAACTTCTCCTTTAAAATCCCTTTTACATCTTCCATCAAATTTTTTTCTCTTTTCTTATTTTTTCCTGAAGAAGCATAATTGCCTTGATCAAAGATTCAGGCCTGGGAGGACAGCCAGGAACATACACATCAACAGGTATAATCTGGTCAACCCCTTTAACCACAGAATAACTTCTATAATAGGGACCTCCTGTTGAAGCACATATTCCCATTGAAATAACCCATTTAGGATAAGGCATCTGCTCGTAAAGCCTTCTTATAACAGGTGCTATTTTTTTTGTGACAGTTCCCGCTATTATCATCAGATCAGCTTGTCTTGGTGAGGGCCTAAACACCTCAGCACCAAATCGTGCGAGGTCAAACCTGGGGTCAGTGGACGCCATCATTTCAATCGCACAACACGCAAGACCAAAAGTTAAAGGCCAGAGGGAATAGCTTCTTGACCAGGAGACAAAGTCTCCAAGTTTTCCAAAAAATATATTTACACCCGGTATGTCTCTTTTTATTTCCATTCAATCCCTTTCTCTTTTAATATGTAGAAATACGCAAATACCAGAATAAATATAAATATCAACCCCTCAACAAGAGCAAACAAACCCAATTTTTCAAGCCTGTATGCCCATGGAAAAAGATAGACCGCCTCAACATCAAAAAGCAGGAAAAGAAGAGCCACTTTAAAAAACCTTATATCTACCTTTATTTCTGACAGTTCTTTAAAAGGGACACCACTTTCATATGGAATCTTCCTACCCTTTTCCTCTTTCCTATGGATAATTTTATTTTTAATAAGGTCAGAAAAAAGAGTTAAAAAAAGGAAAAAGACAATTGTAATTACAGTATAAATTATAAATGCTTTAAATGAATTCATAAGTATATTATTATAATGATAATCTTTCTAAGGATTGCAATCCTTAGAGGGTTTATAACTTCTTTTTAAAGCTTCTTCCCTTGAATTAAAAATTATTTTATTCTCTGATTGGATTTTTTTTGCAGAAGGGCAATAAAAAACATGAAACTTTTTACTCTTTTTAGAAGCAATATAATAAGGTTTTTTCCATATCCCTTTTTTTAATTTTCTTGCTCTTTCCTGCGCTATTATTAATTTATGAGAATATTTAAAATTTGGAGGAATAACACAAACCCATGCCAGTCCTTCCTCAACAAGCTTCTGGTTTACAAATTCTCCATCAGAAAAAACATAGGCAAGCACCCTGTTATAACTATCGTACTTCTTGATGTCGTATTCCAGACTTACCCTTTTATTTAAAATCATTTTTTCAAGTTCTTTTTTTGAACTTTCCCAGAAAGGGTAATCCTTTTCAGGTGCATCAATGCCAAGAATTCTAACCCTCAAGCCATTATGAATAACAAAAGTGTCACCATCTATAACACTTTTAACATAAAAGGTATCATGACAACAGTATAATAAAAATAACAGAAAAATCTTACATAATTTGAACATATTTGATATTTGTTTCATTTTCAACTTATTATTATAATCTAAACTTAGCTATGTTTGTTAAACTGAAGAGATTTAAAACATTAAAAACCTTTAAGGATACCCCGAGATTTTTCTCGGCAAAAGTATATGATGAAGAAACCGGACAAATATATTTTCTGAAAAAAGGCAATTATACGGATATTTCTTTTTTCAAAAAAGAGTTTTTCCTTTTACAAATTTTTGAAGGAAAATACTTTCCAAAACCCTGCAAATATTTCCTTTCAAGCAAAATACCTATTTTACTCCTTGAATTTGTCGAAGGAGAAAATTTAAAACAAAAATTTAAAAAATTTAAAAATTTTGAAGAAAAAGAAAATTTTGTGAGAAAGATAATTCCCGAGCTTATAGAAGCTTTAAATTTTATGCATAAAAATTACATAATACATGGTGATTTAAAGCCAGAAAATATATTAATAAGAAAAAGGCTTAACAGGATATGTATTACTGACCTTGAACTTTCAAAGATAGAAGAGGAAGAGAAAATTTCGGGCACACCGGGTTTTATGGCTCCGGAGAACATTCAGGGGCACTCCTTATCTTTCAAATCCGACATATTCTCGCTTGGAGCTACCCTTTACAACATTCTTTTTGATGAAATCCCTGTTAAAAATAAGGGTATGGTTTACAATAGAGAAGAATATGAAGATAATATAAGCAAAAATCTTGCTAAACTATCTCCTGATTTAGAATTTATCCTATCAAAAATGCTTGCACACAGTCCCTCTGAAAGAGCTGATATTGATGAACTGATGGGCATTATAACAGGAGAAGAAGGAATGCCCATAGGTTCTATTTTATTCCCTGAATTCTTTAACAGAGAGAAAGAGATTGCTCTAATTAAGGAAAATATTAAGATAGGACATGGAAAAAGAGAATGGAAAAGAAAAAAGAAGAGCAATATAGTAATAATAAAGGGTGCTGAGAATTCAGGGAAAACACGTCTCATTACAGAACTAAAAATACAACTTTTAAAATTAAAAGTGTCTTTTAAAAAAGTAAATTCTGTAAATGAGATATTTCAGCCTTTTGTAAGAAAAGAAAAAGGTATTCATGGTTTTGAAATAGAAAAAATAATGCCCAGGCAAGTATATTATAGGGTGGTATTCCTTGACGATTTTGATAGACTTGAGGAGACACAGCAAAACTTTTTCATTGAGAACCTCGAAAAAGTTGATAAAATAAACTATACGATTATTCTCACAATGCGAAATATCCCTGAAAAGTTAAAAAATTTTAAAATCATAGAAATCAGGGAATGGAACGAAGATGAAAAAATTGAATTTGTAAAAAGGATACTTAAAAGAGAATTTGGTTCCTATGATGTTTTAAAGGGAATCAGGGGATACCCAGGAGAAATACTCTATTTTTTCAGAAAAGCAATTGAGGATAAAAAGATAAAAGAGGAAAAGGGCAGAATAATGGTGGAGATACCCTCGTCTGTTTTATTTATAGAAGAGAAAAAGAGCGTAGAAAATCTCTCGGAAAGGGAAAAAACACTTTTTGAATTTATGAGTTTTGTTAAAAAAATAAGAGAAGATGTTCTTATTAGTATTTTTGGCAAAGAATACATCAATGAAATCCAGAAATTAAAAGGAGAGGACCTTTTAATTTCCTCACCCCCTTACGTAATATGTGCAAAGGAAATAAAAATAAGTGATAAGACAAAACCCTTTATTAATAGAATGGAAAACATGCTGGACCTTTTCACCTACATTTCACTATTTTATATTATGCCTAAATATTCAAATATTCCGGCAAAATTTAATCAAATTGCAGAAATATTTTTTAAAAAAATCATTGAAGAGGAAGGCTTTGTAGGTTCTTTTTCTTATGCAAAGTATATTTACGGACTTTTTAAAAATATTCTTTATGAGAAAATTAAGTTACAGATATTCAAAATATTTGTGAGAAGTGGTGAACTCTCTGTATCACAGAGTATAGCAGAAGAAATAAATACTACAAAACTTACAAAAAAGGAATTGAAAGATTTTTATTTCTGGAAATTTTATCTGGATTTTTTAAAAAATGAATACGAAGAGGCAAAAAAGAATCTCAAAAATCTTGAAAGTTTTTGTGAACCTGAGGAAAAAGCATTTATATACAACCTTAACTCCTGGTTCTATTACAATGTGGGAGATTATGCCAAAGCTTACAGTTATACTCTAAAGGCAGAGGATGCAAGCAAGAAAATTATGGATGAGACAGAGTATATCAAATCCCAGTTTTATAAAAGCCTTTCTTTAATACAAAAGGGCAAACTAAAAGAAGCCATTAAAAATCTTAGAAATATGGGAACAAAAAAACTCAAGAAACCCGAATTAATTGGAAGATACTTCTATTATTTGGGTGAAGCTTACTCACTGGCAAATAACATCACGAGTGCAATCTTAAATTTTGAAAAAGCCCTTGAATGGGTAAAATTTTTAACCTTTTATGAACATTCATTTATTTTAAACAGATTGTATATAATACATTTAAGAGAAGGGAACTATGATAAAGCAATGGAGTTGTGCACAACTGCTTTGAGATGGGCAGACTATTCTCTTGACAGGAGAAGTAAAATTATAGATAAGGCAAATCTTGGAATTCTGTATAAGTATCTTGAAAGATTCAGAGACTCTGAAAAAAATATTAAGGAAGCCCTTAAAATAGCAAAAAACTTTAATTATCTTAATATTCAAATTCAGGTGCTTGAAATCCTCCTTGAACTTTATTTTCAGACTGAAAATCACGAGAAGACTAAAAAGATATTTGAAGAAGAATTAAAGGAAATTGAAAAAAACGAGAGTATAAATAACCTTCCTGAATTTCATTTTTTAAAAGGTATATATGCCTTCAGACAAGGTAGATTCTATGATGCTGAGGAAAATTTTGAAAAAGCAAAAAAGATTAGGGAAGGTGACCATGAGGATTACCTGAGAATATCTTTTTATTTGTTGCTCTCTTATCTTTTAAACAGGAAGTTAAAAAAATACGAAAAAGTTTTTAATGAGATAAAAAATAGACTTAAAGCCAAAAAAGATTTTCTCAATCTTTTTGATCTTAACTCTGCCTTTTATGAGATAGCAAAGGGAAATTACGAAAATGCAAAAAAAACAC